>Ga0070705_100000196_pt1 | contig 35755 bp, 29 predicted proteins | sample KBSK5253metaG_FD_65455 | JGI IMG/M metagenome (GOLD analysis project Ga0070705, IMG submission 65455) | Corn, switchgrass and miscanthus rhizosphere microbial communities from Kellogg Biological Station, Michigan, USA - KBS K5-25-3 metaG | ecosystem: Host-associated > Plants > Roots >... | reverse complement strand
CGACCAGATAGCCGCGAACACGGACGAATAAATGAAAACCAGAATGGATAAGGACATACTCATAACCTCCCCCGACGAGGCGCCGGAAGACTTCGCTCCGGCGGGAGGGATTGAGCGCATTGTTGCCGAGATCGATGAGGATGAAGCCGAGTCTCTCTGGGAGACAGTCGCCGTCGAAGAGGAGGAGACTCCGGAGGTTGCCGAGGAGTCCTCTGAAGAAGTTGACGTTGATCTGGAGCCTGGCAAGGACGAGTCTCTCGATCCGATGCGGCTGTACCTGCGTGAGATGAGCTCTGTGCCTTTGCTGACTCGCGAGGATGAGATCCGCATCGCCAAGCGAATCGAACGTGGTAACAAACGAATCTATAAAGCTCTTTCGAGATCGTTCATAACAATCGAAGAGATCACAACGCTTAACGCGCAGCTTATTGAAGGAGACATCAATCCACAGGATATAATCGACATAGCAACCGACCCTGAAGCCGAAGAGGCCCTCGAAGAACAGCGCGAAGAGATTCGCATTCACGTAATGGCGGAGTTCGAAGGCATAATCAAATCCCACGACAAGCTGGTGAAGCTGTCGGCAAAGATTGAGGTGGAGCCCAAGTCCTCGAAGAAACTCAAGAGGCTGCGCCGCCAGTACGCCCACCAGTTGATCGCGGTGTCGAAGCGCGTGCGAGCGTTCACCTTCTCCGCCGAGACTCGAAGACGCTTTATGGAGACGATCGATGCGGTCGTCAAAAACATTCGTGCGGCCGAGGCTGATCTCAACAAAGTAACGCGCGCGCTGGAATCAAAGCGGCGCAAAGACGTCGACGAGCTCAAGCGTCAGCAACGGGCGCTTCGCAAGACAATTCGCGAAATAGAGCGGCGTTATGCTGCTTCGGCGGTCGACATAAAGCGGACTCAGCAGACTATCATTGCCGCTGAAGCCGAGGTCGAACAGGCCAAGCGCGAGATGATAGAAGCGAATCTTCGTCTCGTAATATCGATCGCCAAGAACTACATCAATCGCGGTCTGCATTTTCTTGATCTGATTCAGGAAGGCAACATCGGATTGATGCGCGCGGTCGAGAAGTTTGACTGGCGACGTGGCTACAAGTTCTCGACTTATGCGACGTGGTGGATTCGCCAGGCGGTGACGCGAGCGATCGCGGATCAGGGCCGAACGATCCGCGTGCCCGTGCACATGGTCGAAGTGATCAATAAAATTCTCCGAACACAGCGGCTAATGGTTCAGGAGCTTGGCCGCGAGCCAACTCACGAAGAACTCGCGCGCCGAGTCGATATGCCGGCGTGGAAGGTTCGCAAGGCGTTAAAGATCGCGCAGCAGCCGATTTCGCTCGAGACTCCGATCGGAGACGACGGCGAGACAACCATTGCGAGTTTCATCGAGGACCGCCGCTCGGCCAATCCCGCGGAGACCGCGATAACGAACAATCTGCGCGAGCTGACCGAGGACGTTCTTTCGACGCTGACACCGCGAGAGAAAGAGATCATCAAGATGCGCTTTGGGCTTGATCAATCAGGTGAAGAGCGCACTCTTGAAGAGGTGGGCAAGCACTTCAACGTGACTCGCGAGCGTATTCGACAGATCGAAGCGAAGGCGTTGGCGAAGCTTCGTCATCCATCCCGTTCGCGGCGACTACGGGCGTTCCTTGATGGAACGGCGATGGCGACGTAAGTATCGTGCATATATTTTAGACTCTGCTTCGGGGCCGCTAGTCGGCCCCGTTTCTTTTGCCCAGGACGTGCTCACGCCCTAAAGACTCCTGCCGCACGTCGTCTGTTTTACAGAGTTAATTCCTTCAGCAAAAAAATCAACAAAACGACGCAGTAGTTCTCGCTCGTTTTCCGTCATTCAATAGTGAGGGAATCCAGGGCAAGAGAAATAAGCGAGAACGTCGAAAAAAAAAGTCCGTGTCTCATTGTCAGGCGTCCCGGTTGTTTCTTCCATCAGTCAACGCGTTTACGCCGAGACATGAAATCGCAAAGCAATAGAGGCCTGGCGCGTTACGGCTTGGAACCCCGGTTTCGACTTGAGAGATCGCATGTGGGGCCGTTGAGGTCATGCTCTGAAGCGTGGAGGTTACGCTCCGAGCCCGTGAGATCACACTTCGAGCTGTTGAGATTACACTTTGAGCCGTCAAGATCGCACTTTGAGCTGTTGAGATTACACTTTGAGCCGTCAAGATCACACTTAGAGCCGTCGAGGTCACACTTGGAATCGTTGAGGTCGCTCTTTTTTTCGTTGAGGTCGCGCTTTGAGTTGTTGAAACAGCGCCTTCACACGTTCAAACCATCTGTTTTCAGCCGCTTACGCGGCCCACTGGATTCGAAAGCTTTCGTAAAGCAGTTTCGTTGAGCAACAGTGGCGGGTACCGTTCTAGCTTCTAAGCCTCTGATTCCTCATTCGGTGTCCCGCTCGTCTCTTTCGACGGGCTTAACTTTCACAAAGGAGGATCGATTAACATGAACGATTTGTTGAGACGAAGATTGGAGACCCTTCTCAGGGTCCACGTATTTGGCGTCACTCACGGCGGCTCATTTCCGGCGGGTTCGCGTGGCCGAGAGATGTTCACCGCCCTCGAGACCACGATAGCCCGCATCCAGGCTCACGCAACCGAGCACGACACAGGGACGCGAGCAAGCAGGCAGATGTCCGCTTCCAAAAACGTCGCCCGGGATTCGCTGCTTGCTCAGTTGGAAGCGATCAATCGCACGGCTCGCGTACTGGCGCTGAGTTCGGCGGGGCTCGCGGACAAGTTTCGAATGCCGCTCCCATTCCCGGCTCAGGATCTGTTGAACGCGGCTCGTTCCTTTCTCGCCAACGCGACTCCTCTCAAAGCGGACTTCATACGTGAGGAGTTGCCTGCGGATTTTCTCGACCAGTTGACTTCGGCGATCAGCGATTTGGAGACATCGATCAATGAAGCGAATCGAACAAAAGGCGCCAAGGTCTCTGCGCATATGCCGCGCAAGATGAGGACATCGGCGAGGGGATGAATCTGTTGCGCCAACTGGACGTGAACGTGAGAAACAAGTTCAGTTCAGACCGAGCGGTGCTAGCCGAGTGGGCAAGCGCGAGTCACGTCGAGCGGCATTCATCAAGCGGCCGACAACCGGGCGACCCCCCAAGCCCGTCGTCGCCACCATCTCCGCCGAGCGCCCCGCCTTCGGGCTCCTCGTCGGGGGGTTGAATCTCTAGAGAGAAACTTGAGACAGCAAAAGTGTGTCTTGAGGAATTCACAAAGGGCCGGCCTTTGTTAGTTGGCTGACTTCTGTTTCGGCCTCTCGAAGGCCGGCCCATTTTCGACGAACAGGGGCGAGAGATCCCAGGCTAGGGCTAGGGTAGGGCTACTCTGCTTGACTTCGGTTGATAGTGGTCTGTAGCATCTGTGACACACTTCGCATGGAGGTCCTGGGCTCGTGCGCAGACGACTCGCAATAGTACTCGTGGTTTTGCTGGTGACCGGTTGCTCGCACCCGCAAAAGACCGAAGGGTTCAAGTACAAGGTAATTCATATAGCTGATGGGGACACCGTTACCGTTCTGAACGTAGACAACAAGAAAGTTCGCGTTAGGCTGCAAGGAATCGATGCTCCAGAGAATGGACAGGCCTTCGGGACTGAGTCGGGTCGACACCTTAGCGATTTGCTTCTCGGGAAAGATGTAACACTCCAAGGCGAGAAGACCGACAGGTTCGGGCGAATTCTTTGCAAGGTGCTTGTTGATGGTCGAGACGCCAACTTGGAACAAATCAACGCGGGGTTCGCGTGGTTTTATCGGCAGTATGAAAAAGACCTGAGCAGCGAGGATAGAGGTAGTTACTCGAACGCAGAGAGTGAGGCCCACAATGCTAAGAGAGGACTCTGGAGTGAACCCGCCCCGACGCCACCTTGGGAGTACCGCCATCCTAGTGAGCCCCGGTAAGTCAATGCTGGGTGGGTGGGGGTGTTGACTCTGGCAGTGGTTTGACGTACAATCGCGCCCGTAGTAAGTATCACCCATCGTTGTTGTTTGTTCGCGAAAGCGCGGCAGATCAAGGCCCATCCGGTTTGGAAGTAGGCCACATGACCATGTGGTTGAACGCTAGGCGCGTCAACTGCTAAGACTTAATCAATTCGATAAGCGAAGCCGTTAACCTATCAGTCTGAGGCTCTTTCTTGAATGAGACATCTCTCTTGGAGCTGTAACCACGACCGGTGACAGGGCTCTTGCGAAGTAAACGAAGAACAACTTCATTGTACTAATAAGTTGAGTTGGGTTCACCTGGGGGAATCCAAGTGGCGCAAAAATCATCGGTTCGATTGCTATTCCTTTTCGGGGGGATACTTCTCTTAGCCGGCTGCGACGGCAGCCCTGACCCCCCTCGCTGGGACAAAGTAGTAGACAAAGGCGGACCACAGGATCCCGTCGCTTCCCAACTGAGTAACCCGTCAATGATGGTTTATCTGGACGTCAGCGGGAGCATGAAAGGTTACGTGGCTCCGGATGGTTTGACCGTCTTCGGCCGGGTGCTTCACGAGTTGCGTCAGTTCACGACTACGTTCGATTCTCGATTGGAGGTTCGCACTCGCCGAGTGGGCGGCAGCCTTGGCAAGCCGGAGAGTGATCTCCTGTTGGTTACGTCCGCTAAAGACCCCCAACTCTTCAATGAAGGAGACACTGACCTAGTGGGTGCTTTGCGCGCAATGGCTGCGTCAGATCATCCAGCGCGATACAACATATTGGTTACCGATGGAGTTATGTCTACGCGAAAGGACCCAAGTAAGGGTTGCGCGACAGGCTCGGACCAAGTGTGTGTCCGGCGGGAAATTGTCAAGTTGTTGGATGATATTGTCGTCGACGGTAAACCAGTCAGGAAAGGTTGGGGTGGGTGCATTCTAGGAATCAGAAGCCAGTTCAAGGGTAGCGTGTACTCGGAAATAAAGCCTCTCCGGGGGGAGAGTCCCGTTGTTCCCTATAAGTCAGATGAGAATGCCCCGACTTCCTACCGACCATTTTACCTGTTCATCTTTTCGCCTGACGTGGAGTCGCTCGACGGGTTTGTCGAGGAGCTAAAGGAACGCATCCAGCCAATCATTGGCTCGGACAATCTGAGGGAGCTAGCACTCACGCTCCCTTACACTGGAGGTGGAACGTCGGCCGAGATTGTCATACCCAAAGAGTCGCAAGACTTCCTGTCACGAACGAGTACTTTCAATGACGACCCGTTGGCCCCGCCGCAATTGACGCTCAGGGTCAGCAAGGATGCCATTGACAACAATCAACAGCAGTTCAAGTTGAACGTAACAATGCCGTGGTCGAAGCACGCCCTGGCGACTGGCAGCCCGGAAGAGTTGCCAAAGCTGGTTGACTGGGAAGTGCAGCCGGTCTATCCGCTGGACCGTGGTAGGGGCGGCGTGCGCTATCCGAAGGTAACTCTGTCAACGTCGGGTAGCTATAGTCCCGGAGTCGCGACTCTTCCATTGACAGTCTATTGGCCACGCGCGATCGGAGAGCCTGAGTGGATTGGCTTACGAATAGTTGGAGGACTTGCGCTTGATCGCGCGGCCCCGACCTGGGTGCACGAATGGTCCACCGACGACGACTCCTCGACCGATGTCGGTAACAGGACATTCGATCTGGAAAGCGCGGTTTTGAATCTGTGGCGCAACGACGTGCTCAAGAAGCAGCGCGTGGCTACCGTATATCTTCGGATTGGCCCCGAATAACAATTACGAACTCGCTAGGAGGTGCATGATGACCCTAGGATTACTGATCGTATCGCCGCTGCTTAGAATCTTGACGTCCGATCACGACATCGACGGATGGGATGACGTAGCCTGGCAGTGGCTATTCATAATCGCAGTCCTTTCGGTCGTTAGCGCCATCATGCTGACAGGAGGGAAGTGGGTTTGGAAGTCGTTTGGCCGGGGCATAATGAGACAGATCACATGGTCTCACAAACTAGCCTGGGGTGTCATCGGCTTGGGATTCATGCTGAATGCTGGCCTTTGCGTTCTGTGTTGGTCGTTTGGAAGAGACTTGCGAACGATCGTGGGCTATCGGGGGCTACTTGTCGGAATTGGCTTGTCGGGAGTGGTGCATCTCGGGTTGGTTGCAGCATCCCATCGGCTTTTCCATTGGCTCCGTGAACTCCTTTAAGAGGTGGAAGAATGCACAACGTTTTCATAGCGATTGGTGGCACGGGCACAAAGGTCGCGGAGGCCTTAGTACGACTCCTGGCATTGGGGTTTCCAACGAAAACAGCAAGTCTGGGGTCTGGGCCCAGCAAGCATGGTGGCGTGGTTACGAGCGCGGACGAAACGCTCGAGATATGGCGCCTCGACCCCGACCGCTCCTCAGGGGCTTCTGTATCTTTGCAGAACTGTATGAAGGACTATCGGGATTTGCAGGAACACCTGGGGTCAATCGACAAAGACGAGGTAGCACATAGCGGTTGGTGCATGTCCCTAGACACGAACGTGCGGCACCTCGATCCTCTACAGTTGTCGTCTGCAATAGGCTCTTCGAAGAAAGAGGCGAGAACCTTAAAGCAAATTCTGGATTCTGGGGGAATCGGCAAACGCAGCGCCAAGGCGTTTCTCGACGCTTTCTACGAGGAGAAAGAACTCGAGGTCGATGTCACAAAGGGCTTCTACCAAAAGCCTTTCATTGGAGCGGCAGTTATGGCGATATATGCAAAGACGCTGGAAGATGAGGGTTCTCCCGGCGGAAGTGCGTGCAGAATCCGATCCTTCGATGGCAGGCAGGCGCGGTTCTTCGTGTGCGGTAGTCTTCATGGTGGAACAGGGGCGTCGGGCGTTCCGATCATTGGCAAGTTCTTGAGCGACCTTCGCGGTCGACACTCTGGCACGCGCCTCTCCGACCGGCCGTGGAAGATAGGCGCGGCGCTCTTGGCGCCCTACTCGACGCCAGCCGATCCACCTTTTCAGATGATCCCCGAAGATCAGGTCACGCCGGATCGGATCGCTGAGTACCTTAGGAATTACACGAATCACCCGGCGTTCTCCGAGGTGGCTAATGAAGAAAAGCCGGAGCTTATCAAGCAGATACTTCTTGGCTTCTACGCCGATCCGACTGATATGGTCGCCAGATCGAGGCAAGGCCTGCTGTACTACAAGGACCATCTTGCCACCCACTTCGACCATCTTTATTTGATTGGCAAGCCTGAGGCCGACAAACTCAAGCCGGAGGGATGGAGCAACGGAGGTAAGACACAAAAGAACCCTTTGAATTCGGTCGAGGTGGTGGCCGCGCTAAGTGCAATTCGGTTCTTTTCGGATTCAAGACCGGTTGACCGCGACCATTACACGCTGGCGACCGCAAAGAGACCACCTGATGAAAACAAGCTAAGGCTACAGGACTTGCCGAAATATCGAATTTGGAAGGGTGAACACGAGAGAATAGAAGTTGACCCAGAAAGGGTAATGCTGGCAACTGGCTTTCTCCACCATCTTGTGAGGCGTCAAATACCTTGGGAACTCAAGGCGAAGACGTGGAGCGGTATAGAAGGATTGCGCAGACGCTACTTGACAGATGAAGCAAAGAAGGAGGCTGATGCCCATCACCTGAAAGCCGGGACCGACCTGATTGCAAAGTTCGTCAGCGCGTTGTTGAGCGAAGGTCAGACAACAGGTTGGGAAAAGCAAGATGAAATTGAGTTGAGCCGATTTCTTTCGGAGGACCAGACTCACGTTGATGAGATTACCCGCAAGATCTCCAAGCGACATCTCTTCCGGCCCAACCTCCTGCCGAAGGAACCCCTTTCGCTGGGTGAATCCAAGATCAGCGTTTCGGCAGCCGAATTCGGGACATGGGTGCCGACGGGTGAATCCTTCACTCGAGGAGGCTATTTGCGGTTGGTGTGGTCGAACCTATTTACCAAACCCGGCGAATGACATTTTGAAACCGCAGGCCGGCATTGTGTAGCGCCGGCCGATCCGGAGGATCTCTCGCTATGGAACTTCTTAACAGAATAGTCCTTGGCCCTAATGCCGGGACCTTCCCGGAACGGGTCTTCGTTGGCGTAGATAAGTCGAAGCTCGGTAACCCGGATTATGATCCACATTTCTTCGAAGCGTTTCCCTCCTTGTGGGCAAACGCCTACGCATTTCAGAAAGCTATCGAGCCACCTCGTGCCCGCGATCAAGAGGCCCTCGAGGAATGGGTTTCACTCTTCTTTCTTTATTTCTTCGGTGTCCTGCACCTGGAGACTTATGATTCCGAACGGCTTGTTCGAGAATACGACGCGGACCTGTGGACCGCGATCAGCGGTACTTACCTGGAGCACGATCTACCTGCTGTAAGACTACTGAAAACGTCTGATGGCATCGTTGTGGGGGGATATTATCCGAAGGTCGTCTTCTTCCCAAGTCGCGGCCGCACATCCTGGCATTCAAGCAGGTCGTTGATCCTCTATCTGGAAGGAAACAAATTGTCCTGGCAAAAGTGCAAGGAGAATCTGCTTACGGAACAGAACGCCATCAACCGGTTCTACGGGCGACTGAACGCGATCGCGCAAGCCGCGCTGGAAGGCGATGTTCGTGAAGCTATTGTTTCGTTCATCCGGAGCGAACCGATATTCGAAAACGCATATTCGCCCATCGAATACCTTGATCTCGACCCGGATCGCTGGCCTCCCTACGACGAACCAACCGAGGAGAAGCTGCTAGCTCATTATCCACTGCAAAACATGCGTGACGGGAAGCGAACTTATTATCTGGTTTCAGGGTTTCCTTATCTGGCCGAGTGGATGAGTACTCCTATCGCGCCCGGCATGCCTGCTCCGGTCGACTACACGAAGGCCAACGATGTGACGCTTAGGGTAGACTTCGGCGGACGCTCCTTAGATTGCGCTCTCAGACCTGGGGACCGAATTGTGTTTCTACGAGACCTGTTTCTTTCGGGTGATTCGTTTGGCTGCGTCCTGGAGGGCGACTCACTCAACCGCGTGAATAAGGCATCTCCATTCCACAACATACGGGTCGTCGACGGAAAGAAGGAATTTGCGCAGAAGCATAAGGGAAAGTTTCTTTTTTGTCTTGCTCCTCTACAGATCTCGTTCGTCGAGGCCTTTCCCGACATTTTGTCGGAAGAGGGAAGGAAGATTAAGGTGACATTGCGTTATGACCGGGATGTTGCAACGGTCGATTGGTCGCTTACGATACTCAACCGCGAAGTAAGCTGGACTACTACCGTTGCCGTTCAGGAGAAGCTCTCCGAGTCGTTGGTCTCGGTTTGGCCCGGCAAGGTCTCAGAGGACTGGCGGCTCTATGTTGCCAGGGGCACTGGAACCAGCGAAGACGCTGGGCGCTGGGCTCTGATTGATGAAAACGGGGAACCTGGCGAGGTCTACAAGCTTTCCGTAGATGAATACGTCACCGTCCTCAACGACCAGAGTCGGCCAAATCGGCCGCGCGCAATGCTTTTGAGAGACGCGGCCGGCACCGAGCGGGGCGTTCTCTTCTTGACTTTAAATCCATACGACGATGTCTCCGTCGGAAAACTAAAGAAGGCTACTCTCGCGGTCGATTTCGGAACCAGCAACACGTGCATGGCTGTAAAGGTCCATGGAGACTTGTCAGATCCACCTCAGCCCGTCGTTTTCTCGCAAAGCCCCGCCATACTTTGGGGCGAAACCCTCAAGACAACATCGGTCACTCCTGTGTTCGCGCCGTTCGCCTGGGCGGGAAAGAAGGGCTTCTTCCCGACGGTGCTGCTTGTGCGACGAGAGTCCACCAACCTGGGGCGGGTTACCGCCGAAAACCTTGAGCTCAAGGATCTCTTCAATGCGGCGATCCCTGGACTCCATGAAGGCCTGGACAACCGCGCATACATCAGGAAAGCATCGAGTTGGGAGATCCATTCGAATCTGAAGTGGCACCGCAATCCGGACTTGCCGTACAGGGCTGTCTTTTTATGGCTCTCGCTTATTTACGCTCATGCAGAAGTTCGTTTTCGTTACCAAGCCGAGGTGCAAGATTACGTATTCACGGTACCGTTGGCGCTATCGGAAAAGGACAGAACTGACTTCGACAGCGAGGCTAAGCGGATCATAGTAAGCACCCGGCGGCACTGCTCTGGAACTCAGGGAGTGGGTGACGTGGATTCCATATACTATGCGGTCGACGAAAGCTCTGCCATCGCAAAATCTGCACTCGCGCCGGGCAATCCCGACTCTTTGGAGGTTTTCATTGACCTCGGCGGCGGGACTGCTGATATCGCGATCAGGCACGATACAGAATGCGTCGTGCTGGACAGCATACCGGTTGCGGGGGCCGCGTTCTTCAAGTTCGCCAACAAGAATTTCTCGCCGCCGCCGTGGTACGGAGTCCTGGGAGCGGAAGAGTTTGCGAAGAGCCTGAGCCTCTTACTCCCGGAAAGCTTCTCCCCAGGAGAGAAGAATTTGAGAGGGGTCCTTAAGGACACGTCCGAGCTGATTCCTCTCGCGACCTACTATACACTCCTGATAAGTCCCCTTGACGACCAGGAGTTCAAGAAACGGGAGCGTCTGGTTCTGGAACATGGGATGGGTAGATTGTCATTTCAGAAGTTCTGGACCCAATCACTGTTGAGACACGTCATTGCTTACGCACTGCTTCAAGCCTGTGCCGTAATCGCGAACCTGGGGCTTTCTCTTGATAAAGGGATCACGCTCAAGTTGGCTGGAAACGCCTGGGCATTGATGATGTTCGCGGGCCTGGATCGGACTAGCGCTGTCCTTATGAGAGAAAGCACGGACATTCTCGACATACTAAAACTTCGGCTATCCGAGCACCCGGAGACTAAACAGCTTCTTCACAGAATAAAAGACAGTTTACGGATATTCAGCGTTGATCTCCTGAACGAAAAAGTAATTGGCGAAGGGAAGACTGCATTGGCGCGAGGCGCTGTGCTTCTTAGCCTAGATGGCGGGCTCAGCCACGAAGGTGTCGTCGAGGCCAACCCGCCTTTTGCAGGTGTCACGCTCTCTGATGTCAAGATCAACGATGAAGGTCCCATCACCATTCGTTGGTGTGACCGCTGGCAACATGAGGATTTCGCCGCCATTCTTCGTCAATCGGGCTGGGAGAGCGCCGTGCGAGAGATGCGGCTCAGCATCGCGCCGCCTAGCGACAAGCACGGCACGGTCAAGCCGTTAGATCCGTTGTTGGAGGGGTTCGTGCAGCTTTGCAACGTTAAGAACTTCAAGGAAGGCCAGTTGGATGCGGAAGACTGGCACCAGATAAACAGTCGCCTTCTGAAAGCTGATCAGTATCTGGACAACAGCCAACATCCTAAGCAGCCACCAGTCAGCGTCTTCCTTTCGAAGATCCTTTATTCCGAGAACGATGAGTATCCTTACATGGAGGAGCTTGCTATTCGGAATCTGACTCCCAAGAAAGACAAGGCGAAGTCTAAGAATCGGACCGGCGACGAAGCTGAGCCTGAACGAGATATCGCCGCAAAGGCGGGAACTCGCCCTCGATCTAGCGAGTCTCCCGTTCCCAACAAGGATGAATAAGAATCTAAGGCATTCTGTTGTTGATGAACTGATTGCTGATTGGCGGTGACCGTCCAATCACTTGGCAGAATGGAGGCCGTTTGACGTGCGGAGCGCGGAAGAGAAAGAAAGGCCGTCGATTTCTCCACGAAAAAGATGGATGCTGTACGGATGTCTTGCCGCCGGAGGGGCATTCTTGACCATAGGGTTGTTGGTAGGCGCCAGCCGCGAAACCTTGCTCTTGCGTGCTTCGGTTCTTGCATTGGGTTTGGCGCTGGCCGCGCTGTTGGCGGTGCTGATCTGGAACGTCATTGCGATTAGGAGTCATCTCGGCGGGCTGGTGGAAGCGGGGAGGTCGATCGAAGTTGCGATTCGTGATCTGCAAAAAACGCCGGCGACAAAAGGGAACGCGGCTGATCAGACCATTGATCGAAATGCGGGTGGCGGGCAGCGAGTGCAGGAGCAAGAACGTGTCGAGTTTATTCCGCCGGTGCGGACTGATAAAGAGCCGGAAGTTGAAAACATTACCGAGACTGTGGTGTCCATCAGCGACGAGCCTCGCAAGTCGGTTCTTCCGTTTGCGCAAAGCGTGCGAGATTTTCTAAGCAATGTCCGGGACGCAAACATTCCGACGATGTCTGTCGAGCCCAAGAATCTCCGGCCGGGAATATTGGAGGCCAACGCGAATGGCCGCCTCATTCTTATTAATCCGAATGAAGATAGGAGATGCGAGGTGGTGCCCGCATTCGATCGAGTTCTGATCGGAGAAGAGATTCGGAACTATGACGAGTTTTTCGAGTGCTCGAATCCGAGAAGCGGGCAGGTATGGATTGCCGAACCAGCTTTGGTAGAAGCTCGCGAGATTTCCGGGGAATGGAGCCTTCGGAAAAAGGGCCGATTGGAAGTGAGGTGATGGTCGAGGGTTTGGGGGCAGATGATCATAGGACATAGCTTGGAACCGGAAAGCAGGGACTTTGAACACTATGTGACTAGCGTCCATGGAGTCCCGAGTATGATGTTGGCAGGGCGAGTACTTGACAATATTACTTGGGGTGCGAGGCGTCAGCGAGGATACTTATGTTAGCCCATATTCTGATTCCGATCAGTGGTTACCAGGGACCCCTCGCAGGCATGCTTTTGAGCAATATCCATTTCGCGTCGCGACACTTTGGCCTATTGCTGGCTTCGGATGGTGACTCATTCGCTACGATTGTATCCGTTTCGGTTGGGCTTTTACTGGTTATTGTGGCCGGAAAACTCATTGAGGTAGCGATTCCGTGGGAGACGGGAAGCGGAGAAGGACATTTCTCCCTCGGTCCCCTCGTTGTTCCCATGCAGCTTAGCTTTGCTACTTTGATATATGGAATAGTGGCCAATATGGCTGGTTTTACCTTAGGGTGCGGCCTAGTCAGCGCCGAGAATATTCATGCCTTCATGGACAAGAACGACTTCAAATTACACGTATTCGTTTCCCGTGTCTTCATTGGCGCATGTTTCGCCGTTGGTTTGGCGTTCCTGTTCTTTTTGGCGGGCTCGAGAATAGAACACCCGCCGAGTAAACGACAACTGCAAAATTCTACGAAACGGGCGAAACGGAACTACAAGAGAGTGAATCCAAAGCCATCGAGCGTAGCAAAGCGGGAGACCCGACCAGATGGACGCAAAACGAAAGCAAGACAAAGCCGACGGAAATAGAAGAAGATCGGTTGCCATTGTAAGCGGCAAGGGTGGGAGTGGTAAGACCGTATTGACCGCTACGATTGCAAGCGTATTCAATGAATTGAAAATCCCCGCCACAATCATAGATGCGGATACGGGAACCGCTGGCATGAGTTATTTTCTGGGAGTCCGGGAGGCGGAGGGCAAGAGATCCGGTCTTACAGACCTTCTGGATCAACAAGCCTTTGATGCGTCAATCGTCGCTCGTCTTACGTCCCTGCCGTCTGTCGGCTTCATAGGAATTGGCAATCACCTAAGCTTGTATGATGGTCATCACACGCAAAGCGTCGATCTCGTAGCGGTTCTGACATCAGCCATCAGTGAGTTAACCAAACAAAACTGGGTATTAGTCGATTGCAGGGGAGGGATTGACGAGCAATCGCTGGGGGTATGCAGAGTGGTTGATGACATTCTCATCGTTGCGGAGGCGGACACGACTTCCTATCAGGCAACGAGGCTCTTAATTGACGTCCTAATCGAAAAGAAGTTGAAGGCGAAGGTAAGAGGGTTTGTCATCAACAAGGTCATATATAACCCAATTGAAGCAGTCAAGGCAGCCAAGGGTTTCTACGGCGTTCCTTATCTATTCTCCTTTCCTCTCGATCTGGATGTCACGGCAAAATTTGTTCAGGGTAGGCTACCCTCGCTGAAGTCTCAATTCTCCATCCACGTATGGGAAGCGCTACATCGCTTATACAAGGACGATGTCTCTTCGCCCAAGGGGCGAGTTTGGAAGAACTGGGAGTTCCGTGAGATCGGCGTGGTCGATCGCGAGTCAAGCGCGGGCGGTTTCCTCATAACACTGTGTCTCGTAATTGCGGCCACCCTCTTTTTCCGGCAGTCGGTACCATTGGTGGGTTACTTCGGTGAGCAAGATCCGGAGCACAGAATTGCCGCGCTAATAGTAGTTGGCACAGTGATGGCCGGGATCGGGCTGGTAGGGTCGCTTCAGAAGGCCCGGAAGTTTATCGGCCAAGGGGTACTCACGGTCGCAAGGTGGGTAAGATCTCTCCTCGGCTACGACCGCGAGGCGTAGAGTTATCTTGGAATCTCGGAAGGAGAAAGGAGACATACATTCATGCGACACAAATCAATGTTGCTTATCCCTTGTCTGATCATGCATGGGCTCTTGGTGGGTTGCGACGATTCAACTTCGAAGAATTCCACCAAGCCTAAGTCCAACAACTCCGCGTCGCCTTCTGGTGAGCTCTCAATTCAAATCACTGCGCCGGAAAACGAGGCGTCTGTGACCTGGAGACCGACGGTTGAAGGAAAGGTGTCGAGTCCCAACGCCACTGTCTGGGTGATTGTTCATCCTGTGAACACCGGCGGTTACTGGGTTCAACCTAGCGTGGGCGTCGGGGGCGACGGCAAGTGGAGGGTCCAGATATACGTCGGCAGGGCACCGGACGCCGATGTGGACCTCCATTTCGAAATAATGGCCATAGCCCAGCCAAAAGCAAATCTCAAGGAAGGTGACGTTCTTAGCGCGTGGCCGACTGCAGAGGCTAAGTCACAAATCATCGACGTGATCAGGAAATAGAAAGAAAGAACATTTTCAATGAACACGAAGCAGCGATGGGTACTAGGCATTGGCATGATACTCCTGGTGCTGATGCTGATCGTTCCGCCTTGGAAGGCAACGAGAGAAGGTGGATTCTTTGGGAAGGATAGGACTGTGAAAATTGGGTATCAGCTCATCTTTGATCCCCCGTCACAGCCTGACGCTGCGATGGATGGAACGCTGTTGTTCGTTCAGATCTTCGCCCTTGCCATCGTTTCGGGAGCCTTATTCATTCTTCTAAAGGATCGTCAGAAGGCCTGAGTGTGGGATCGGAAGTTCCCCCGGAAGCTCCTCGCCGTCAGGTTCATCGGTCCATAGGTCGTCAGGGTGAGCCACTTGCGAGCTACGGCTTTCCGCCTCCCGGCCAGTCTATGACCGGTTGAAAAGGAAGCGGCGGGCCACCGTCAAGGGAGATTGTTTTAATCGCGCGCGCCGCCGTTAGGATGTTTGTTGTGCATCTGCGGACACGGTCGGGATTAAGACGGCCAAGACCTGCGACCTCGAACACTACAATTGAAAGGAGAACTAGAATGAAACGAGCAAGGAGCTTTCTCGCATTGATCTTCTCTATTCTCTCACTACTCCTCTTGACGGCTTGTTCCAATCGACAGGAGTCGTCTTCTAGAGCAGGCAACGCTAGCGCGGCAGCCAATGCCAATATAGCACTCAATGCTAACGCGACGGCCCTACCTCCCTCACCTTCGCCTAAAGTCAATCCAGAGCGGCTAATCGACATCATTAGTCAGTTACAAGTGGAATATGTAAGGGAGAGCTTTGGTTTAGAATCGGGACAGTGTTTCACGGACGTTGATTTCAAAACGTTCATGCACGAAAAGACAACTGATAAGATTGTTGAAGGATTGAGGAGGGATCAAGATTTCATAGCCGTTGTCAACGCCATAAGGGATATGAATACAGAACACCGATCAGCCTTACTGAATAGAGCCCGAAGACATTACAAGAGCACGTGGGCCGAACTTGGCTTAGATCCGAGAACTACCTCCGCAAATGAATTGCGTAGAGGCCAAACCGATGCCGGGCAGCAGGCGGAGAAGTTAATCGCCCAGGCCGTTGTGGATTTGGTGAGACAAATGATTTAGGCAGACAGGAACCATAGTGACAACTACGGATGGCTTGAGCCAATCCGACAATTGTTCGCCAACGATTGTCTTGTCTTCTAGCAGACGCTACGCACTTAATCCGCAGCTGGGAGGTATCTGGCAATGCCCCGCCTCTGGAAGATTCTCCTTCTCTTATCGACGTTGTTTGTAGCAGGGATGGTTAGTTACTTTTCCTTAGTTCCAACCTATGTGCTGCAAATTTCAGTTGAGCCTCGTTCCTCTCACGAAATAGAAATGCGGCGGGATAAAATAGTAGTTATTAACAATGGCAAAGAGCCGATTTTTTTTGACGTAGCGGGTGATGTTTCTAAACCAACTCTGTCTGAGGTTTCGTTGAGCGTGCGTGACCCAAAGCATCCTGAATTCAAAAAAATAGGAGACTTCAAGGTATCCCGGGGCTCTTTCCTGGGGACGGTCCAACTTGGTTCAGAAGAGACACCAGTCACTAGCGATCAAAACTATACTTACACAATTGAGTCTGTTGACGATAAGTCACGTCTGTCTGAGGGCAACATTCAGGTGCAGGTCAAGGCTGTCATCTCCGGGACAAGTCAGTGGTGGATGATTATCATTGCTGCAATGTCGCTACTGGCGTCACCGCTGCAAGTCATCAGTTTCTTAGGCAGCGAGCTAAAGTTTCGAAAACGCAATCCACCGCTATTAGAAGAGCCTTTAGCGATCGATGGATTGAATTCACCGGAAAAGGAAACAACGCATCAAACATAAGGGATATATGAAGAGCTGGACTAGAGCGTACGTGGTCGCCCTATGCGTCGCACTTGCCTTCCCTCTTTTCAGTGAATCCAACGGTGGGGTGAAAAGAAATCCAATGCCGAGCATTGCGATTACTCGTGTTCCATCCAAGGGTGGCGGTCCAGATAGAATGGAACTCATCGCCGGTACGGTTGAAGGGGTCAACGTCAACGACCTTAGAACTGTGGTGTTCGCACGCACAAACACTTGGTACGTCCAGCCTTATGCAGCGTCCCCTTACACGACTATTAGTAGTGATGGTAAGTGGGAGACAGATACGCACTTGGGCGATGAATATGCAGCGCTGCTAGTCAAGTCTTCCTACAAGCCACCCGCTACAACGGACACACTCCCCGAGGTTGCGGGCGACGTGCTGGCTATTACCAGGGTTCCCGCGAAGGCTCAGTCAGCACAGAACTCTGTCTCCTCAGCAAGTACGACCGCTGATATTACGAGTGCTGATGTGAGGACTCTTCAATTCTCGGGCTACGAGTGGAAAGTGAAGTCCAGTAACGGCCGAGTAGGACCGGGACCCAATTACTTTTCCGATAGCAAGAATAATGTCGACGTTGATGCTAAAGGGAGATTGCACTTGCGGATCACTCAACACGATGGGCGCTGGCAATGCGCCGAGGTCATCTCAACGCGAAGCTTCGGTTATGGCACTTATAGATTCTATGTTGATACCCGCGTTGACAATATGGACCCGAGAGTCATACTCGGCCTTTTTACCTGGTCCGACGAGGGGGACTACAGCCATCGCGAAATAGACGTAGAGATTTCCAGATGGGGAAAGAAGGACAACAAGAATGGGCAGTTTGTCGTGCAGCCATACACTCGACCTAGGAACATCGTGCGATTCCAGATTCCTCGCGGGCTGGATGCTTCCACCCACTCATTTGCCTGGGCGCCGGATAGAATCTTCTGCCAGAGCCTAAAAGGTATCCATGGCGCGCCACGGGGAACGAGTCGTGTCATCGCGGAACACACCTTCACACAAGGCATCCCGCAGGCAGGCGGTGAAAACGCGCGCATCAATCTCTGGCTGATGGACGGACATCCGCTTATTGGCGGCAAGGAAACGGAAATCATCGTTAGCAAGTTCGAGTTTGTACCGTCACCAAAGTAGATCAGGTAACTTTCGTACAAAGGAACGAGCGTGATGCTTTAACCGCTAGCCTTCAACGCCCTCACGATCACTACTCGGGCTTCTGCTCCTCGCTTTTCTTCTTCAAATCGCCTTTCAGGTGCGAGTCGTACCAGTCGATGATTCGCTTGTGATAATCTTTCACTTCTTCGACCGTCGTCGTAGGCATGCCATGCCCGCCATTCGTGTAACTCACCCACTCGACTTCTTTGCCTAATCGGCGAAGCGCGTAGTACATCTCCATCAATTGGCGAGGCGGCACGTTGTGATCCTGCTCGCCGCACATCAGCAACAGCGGCGTCTTGATCCGGTCCGCGAACATCACAGCCGAATGCTGAATGTACTTCTGAGGCTGTTGCCATAACGTAGCGCCAATCCGGTCCTGACTCTTTTCGGGCGCGTGAATGTTGCGCACCCCAAGCCTCGGACTGTCGGTGTAGAAGCTCACCATATTCACCTTGCCCGAAATGTTTATCGCACATCCGTCTTGCCGAGGTGTCAGATTGCCGACTGTGCTCCCTCAAGTCAGCGGTTAGCTTCGATTGGTTTTGATCGCGCTCGAAACATCACCTGCCAACCGGGGCGCGCATATCTGCCGGGAGCGGCTTGCTGACTCTTCGAGATTGAGGGATAACGATATCCTGCGAAGGGTGCGAGAGGCCGCTCGAAGAGTTGCTCCAACGCCGCCTTCGCGCCGCGGTTTAGCGTGCTCGCTCGACGGAGGCTTTGATAGCCCGCAAGTTGGTCTCTCTGGTGTCCGTTGGAACTGAGCAGCCCGGAGTGACAATCAATCCTCGCGTTCCTACTTCGCGAATCGTGTTTGCTATCTGCTCGCGTATCTCGGGAGCCGATACGTGACTCGCCACTGATTCGTCAACTCCGCCAAGTACCGTCTTACCCGAGCGGGCCTTTCCTTCGCTGAGCGACGGCGCCGTCGCGAAATGAGACCAATTCAATGCCGCTGCCGGATAGTCTAGAACTGAGTCGAAGTGAATTCGCTTGCCGTGAATGTGCAGGACGTTGAATCGCGCTTCGCGGACGGCCTCCAGGATTCTTAGATCGAACGGTCGGCCCCAGATAAAGTATTCCTCGGCCGTCATAACGTCATCGCTCGCCGCGCCGAGTGATAAGAAAATGCCGGACGCTCCTCGCTTCAGAGCTTCTTTTGAGTAATCGGCCAGAGTAGTCGCTATCGCGTCCATCGCTGCGAGCAACACTTCAGGACTGCGCCGGCGAGCCATCTCCACTCCGCCCGCGCGCGCGAGCCTTCGAGCCGTCGTCCACGGACTGAAGATTGTCTCGATAAAGAGGGCTTCTTGGCCTATCGCATCGTTGATCATCTCCAGCGCTGAAAGCTGTTCGTTCCAGCACGGATTGCTTGCGGCGATTGGCTCGATTCTCTTCCAATCGTCTTCGTTCTCTATCGCTTCCAGAGCTGACGGCAGCGGATACGGATAGTCGCTCATCACCTTGAGGAAATCCAAATCATAAGCCCGGTAAAAATCTAGCTCCGCTTTTGCGTGGTCGCGACCCGGCCGGTGCTGGAGCCCAAAGTGATACCAGAAGCTGAACGGCGGGCGATCGACTTCTTCTCCAGCGAGAGCGTGTGTTACTCGTTCGATCTTGTCCAAGGTCTCCTCCTCTTTGGAGCAAAGCAGTCTCTGCCCAGTTTACTGCGCTGCGATCAATCTCTCCAATTCCGCAATCGAACCTCTGCGTCCTCTGCGCCCTCCGCGGTTGCGCCTTGCGCTGGCCCCCGGAGTAAACCGCCGAGGGCGCAGAGGGACGCGGAGAGGATCCACAATTCTACGCTATAACGCGACCTCACCCGACTACCGCAATCCGCAATAGCAAATCCGCAATCCGCAATCTCCACTTCATTGACGCCCCCTAGCTCAGCCGGTACGATACTAGCTCATCCCAACCAGCTAATCGGATTATGAAGGAGCCTAGCCAGACTGCTATAGATAGCCGACGAACGCCGTCCGATCTGAAGCCAACCGACGGAGACGCGTCCGACTCGAATCAGCGAATCTTCGACACACTTAAACACATCGCTCAAGGCGACCTCAGTGTGCTCGCTAACGGCAGGCATCTCGAGTTGGCCGGGCGAGACCGCCAGCTCCTGCTGAATCTCGATGGGCTCGCTCGCCGTTTGCGCTACATCGTCGGGCGACTGCAGCGAGCCGCTGACTCGATTGAAACGGTAGTCGGCGAGGTGCTTCGAGGAACTCAGATGTTATCGGCCGGCGTGCTCGACGAAGCCAAATCCGTCGAAGAAACCTCGCGCTCGATCGCCGAGATCAATGCTTCGATGCATTCAGTCGGCGATAGTCTTCAAACTCTGTTGAACCTCTCTCAGTCCACATCCGGATCAGTCGGAAGCATGGCTACTTCGATCAACCAGGTTTCCGAGAATGCCGACGAGCTGGCGCAATTCGTCGAGGAAACCGCGAAGGCGATTGAAGAGATGGCCAATACCGTGCGCAAGGTCGCCGACTCCACGGAAGCGCTGGCCGAGTCCGCTGAAAAAACCGTGAAGGCGATGGAAGCGATCGACAATTCCACTCGAAGCATAGGCGAGTCCGTCAACGAAACAACTATGCTGGCCGATGAAGTGGCACGGACCGCTGATTCAGGCAGCGAGCTTGTTGCTGAAACCGCGGCGAGTGTTTCGAAAATAAAGACCGCCATCGATGCGGCTACGGAAACCATCACGCGTCTTGGGAAGAGATCCGATCAGATCGGCGAAGTTACTCGAGTGATAAATGAGATCGCCGACCGCACTCATCTGTTGGCGCTGAACGCCGCGATTCTCGCCGCGCAAGCCGGGACACAAGGGCGCGGATTCCGAATTGTGGCCGACGAGATCAAAGAGCTGAGCGAACGCACTGCCGCTTCGACTCGCGAGATCGAAGATGTGATCAAGGCTGTGCGCGAAGACGTGACCGAAACGATCGAACGAGTGGCAGTCGGTGGGCAGCGCGCGGATGAAGGCGTCGATCTGGCTTCGCGCGCGGCGGCGATGCTTACCGAGATTCGCGACAAGACGAATGCTGCTTCGGATCGAATTCGAGTCATAGCCGACTCGACCGCGATTCAGGCGGCTGAGAGTCACACAGTGCTCGAAGCCGCCGACCTGGTCCGGCAACAGGCGCGAGGCATCGAGCGAGCGACCGGCGAGCAGGCGCTCACGTCGCGTCATATCGGCGAGCGCGCGCTTCACATGAGCGAGCTTACAGAGCAGGTGCGCCGCGCTACTCGCGAACAGGCTCGAGTGTCGCGGTCGATTGCCGCCGCGATGGAGGAACTCACGACGGCGGTCGAACAGATTCGCGCGGCTTCGGATGAGCAGTCGGCGGGCGCCGATCAAGTGATGCGCGCGGTTGAAACCATCAAAGAAGTAGTCAGCCGAAACCAGGCTTCAATCTCGGGCATCAACAGCGCGGTCGATCTTCTGGTTCGGGAAGCCGAACTGCTGAACCGCGAAGTCGAATCGTTTCAGTTGCCGGTGCCCGAACGCGGCGGCAACCTTCGCTTCGCATTGCGAGCATCGCAAGTCGCGCTCGATCCGGCTACGGTGTCGTCGCTTTCACGCGTCGACGTGATGTCGAACATCTTCGAGGGCCTGGTGCAGTTCGGCGAACGCGCCGAGATTCGGCCGGCCGTCGCGGAGCGGTGGGAAATATCACCAGACGGCCGAGTGTATACGTTCTATGTGCGCGAGGCCGCGCGCTTTCATAACGGACGACGCGTGCGCGCCGACGATGTGAAGTATTCCTTCGAGCGGCAGATGAGACAAAACGAAGATGCCGCGGCCTGGGCGTTCCGGCCGTTGATTGGCGGCGAGGAATTCATGTCCGGCGAAGCGGATTCCGTGGCCGGCATTCAAATCATTGGCGAGCAAATCGTAAAGCTCGAACTGATCCAACCCGTTGCGTTCTTCCTATCAACCCTGTGCACCGAGTACTGCTACATAGTCCCTCGTGAAGAGGTCGAGCGATCTGCCGCGGACTTCGAGTCTCGTCCCGTTGGTTCAGGTCCGTTCCGCGTCATCGAGGTGGTGGGATCAAAGGAAGTGCAGTTGGAGCGGTTCTCAAACTACTGGAATCCCGAGCTGCCTTACGTCGATAGGCTCAGCGTGCACTTCGGTCTGAGCTCCGAGGAGATTTTCGAGATGTTTCTCGGTGGAGAGCTTGATTACGTCACCGATCTGCCGCTGACCAACCTTACCGAAATAAAAGACCGAGCCGCCGGCGTGCAGGTGCTGGAAGCCGTCCAATTGCAAACTCGAATGTTGGTGTTTGATTGCGAGCGGCCGCCTCTGTCGGATCGCCGAGTGCGGCAAGCGATATGCTTGGCGATCGATCGCCGGCGCTTCCTGCACGAGGTCTACAGCGACATGGCGGAGTTGAGCATCGGTCCGATTCCTCCGGGCGTACTTGGGTACGATCCGGGAGAGCGCGGGTATGATTACGATCCTGACCGCGCGCGAGCGCTGCTTCACGATGCGGGATACGAAACCGGATTTGATACGGAAGTTTGGTGGCCGCAGTCAGTCAGTTCAGCAGTCGAGTGCTTGAAGGACGACCTTGCTGCGATTGGAATCCGCGCCGACTTCCGTTATGTGGATGCAGAGGAACTCGAACGCGGTTTGCGATTGCGTTCGGTTCCAATCGCAGGCCGCGACTGGTACGCCGATTATCCCGATCCTGACAATTTCACATACGTGCTCTTCAACTCGCGCAATCGCGATTTGTTCATAAGCACGTATTCGAATGAAGAGGTGGATCGTTTGACGAGCGCGGCTCGTTCGGTGATGAATCGCGAAGAGAGATCCGCGATCTACAGAGAAATAACAAAGCTGCTGCTCGAGGACGCACCCTGCGCGTTCCTCGCGCATCGCAGAAGCTTCGTCGCGCACCGCGCTGATCTGGAAGGCGTAACGCTGCACTTGTTGTCGCCCTCGGTCACCCCAAAAGATTTGTGGTTCGCCAAGGGCGGCGACAAGTGAAATATGATTCCTACTTGAGATTCTTAAGCTCGTTGATTCGAGCGCGAATCGCGCGAGTATAGGTAGCAACATCCGAATCGCTGAAACCGCCTGCTCGGAACGCATCAGAAAGTTGCTTGTCGGAAAGCCTGCCCAAAAGATCACCCATCCATTTCGCGTTCGCAACGGTCACTCCTTCGAGCGCCTTTTTGTCCTTGCCCTTGTAGTGAAAGACAACTTCTCCGTTACGCACGCCGTCAACAAGCGGCTGAACGTTGTAGCCCCCGGCATCTCCCTTGGTGCCGGCCGGCGCGTTTCCGAATCCGGGAAGCTTGGTGAAAAACGACCCCGTCGATCCCAGCGTACCGCCCAGGTCAGCGACGTAATAAATCCGCAGATCCCGGCTCGCGCCGCTCTTTTTGCCCGGCTGGACGATCTTGTTGTTTTCAGTCTTGAGGTCCCAGTTGTTGATGAGCGCCATCAAGGTTTTCAGGCCCTGCAGCTCGCGCGTGCCGGTGAAGGGATTCTGCGCCCACGCCCAAAGTCCTTCTTCTTTGTAGCCATCGTCGCTTCGTTCAAACCTCACATCGCGAACGTTGAACCCGCCTCGCCCTTCGATGTGAGCAGTCTTGACGAAGTAATCCTGATCGGTGTGATAACCGGCGGCCCACACGATTCGCGACGCCGCGGTTTCCGGCCGCGTTTCAGCGCCGAACTTGACGACCCACTTGCGGCCCTTGTCATCGGTCACGTGAATCTTTTCTGAGGTTCCCGATTTCGAGCGGGACTCGAAAGTGAACTTGCCGTTAGGGTCGGGCGCTCCCTGGGCACCGCCCGCGCCGTAGAGCAGATCGCGGCTCTCGATGTCAGTTGGTTCTTGCCAAAGAACGGGGCGTGGCGTCGCTGAGGCGGCTTCTTGCCCGTCGTCGCTCTTCTTTGCTTCGTCTTTTTTCTTGGTCTTTCCGGCCTTACTCTTCTTTTGTGATAGCGCAGATGCGGTGGCCGTGTATGAGCTTGACCAGGTTAGTAGTGAAATCAGCGCCAACGCGAAAAGTGTTTTTGATTTGAATAGCATCGGTCGAGTCCTCCTGCGGTTTAGACGAGCGACATTATAGACACTCAGCTTGCCGCAGCCAAGCGGCTACGAGCTGCGCCAGATTGTGTGAGTTTCAATCGAGAGGTTCGGAGGGAAGGATTTGGTTGCCGGACGAGTTTGAGGCCGCCGGAACCTGATCCGGGCGGCCTCATCAACTTTTCATCTGAAGTTCAGTTGGCGGAACGCTCGACCCTGTCTCCGATTTGGACCTCCGCGGTTGTGCGCGTGATCATCCCCACCGAAGTGCCTTTTTCTGTCTTGATTACGACGAGTTCGCCAAGTACCTTGCGCGGCAGGGCGGGGCGCTCGCGCAACACTTGTTCGGCAGGCACTCGCGTACCTTGAATCGAATATTCGCCGCCGCGATATCGATCACTGCTGTAATCCTTGTCGCGGTCTTTTACAACCTTATCCTGGGGAACATTGGTGATTCCCTCGCGCCTGCCGATCTCCCGAAAAATAGTAAACGAGTCGCCGGGATGAACATCCTGCCGCGTTCCCAGGTCGATGAACACAACCTGATTCGCCGCGAGGTGTTCGTGATACCCGGGAGACATCACGATCTGGCCCGTTGTGCCGCCTGATCCCTCGCCGAACCTGGGCAAGGGTCGTCCTTCGCCGGCTGTTGGTCCAGCATACTCTTCATAGGGCTTCAATAAATCGCCGAACTCTATTGTGTCGCACGAGACCGCGATTTCGGCGGTCGAGGTTTGGTCGCCCACTTCGATGACTCGAAGCGAACCGAGTTCGCGCACGTAGTAGCCCAGTCTTTTTTTGGTGAATGGGTGTTTTACTTCGCCGACTGGCCGAATGACGAAATAGACCGCCCCCGGCTGAATGCCCGCGCGGCGCCCGCGGTTCAGGAACACGATGTCGCCCTGAGCGAACACTGCCTTCATGTTTTCTTTTTCAGCTCCAACAATCTGGAGTTCGGCGCGTGGTGAAATGTCCGAGATAAATCCTGTGCAGTAGATGTCGGAACTCCTGGCGACCGGTTGGTTTTCGCTCGAATTCTGCTGCCTGGCCACAACGGAAGTGGACAACGAACCGGCGAGAAACGCGATCAGCGCGATGGCTACGCGAGCGGTGCTCTTCATTGGGACTCCTTCGGCGATGTGGGGCGATTCGAGAATTTTGAAGGGGCAACGATGTTTACAGCGAATCTGCCCGGAAAGTAACAAACTCAATGGGTCAAGTCAATAATTATGATTTCAATCAAACGCCGCGGTATTCTGTTGACGGTACTATCCTAGTCTGTGTTGCCACCAATCAGGCTTGTGGTGGTTTCAATCCCTCAAACTTCATTAAGGGAGGATAACCGCGTAGCGGTGTCCTCTCGATAGCTCGCGTGATTACCGGATCTTATGGGCCGCGTAGCGGATACCCATTGACGTCAGATTTGGTGTGGACGCAGCGAGGCAACCGCTACGCGGCCCAGAAGGTCCTCAACTACCCGAGCTATCGATAGGACACCGCTACGCGGTTACGATTTGGGAGCGCTCCTAGTTGTTCACGGCAACACATCTTAGGACAGCACCTGTTGGACAATTTGCTTGACAGCCTTTCAAATAAGGCGATAATAGGCAGGCAGTCCACTTGCTTAGGCTCTTAAGTTAGCAATAATACGCGGCCGGGGTACTGATAAATCGATCGAGACGCAGTCGAGCAGGTGGTCGGGTCAGGTGGCCAAAAATACAGTCTCCTGTAATCTCACCACGCTAATGAAATGAACAAAATCGCTGCGGCTGTTGCGCGCGCAGGACGTTAACAGGGTATGCAAGGAGGCGCTCGTGTACGAGTACAACGACAAGGTTCTCAGGTGCATTGATTGCAGCGAAGAGTTTATCTTTAGCGCTGGAGAGCAACTCTTTTTTGCGGACAAGGGTTTGCGGAATGATCCAAAGCGGTGCAAGCCATGTAAGCTAAAAAAGAACGAACGGATTGCGGCTAACGTGCACGCTTATGGACAGCCTTATCCGAGGGAGCGAATCGAGGTTTCAGTCAAGTGCGCGCTATGCGGCGTTGAAACAACCGTGCCGTTCAAGCCGACGCAGGGGCGTCCGGTGTATTGCAGAGATTGCTTTCTGAGGATGCGCGCATCATCCGCGCCGGTTCACGCACCGCTTCCCTGACACAAACGATTTGCGGCTCCCAGTCCACCGGACATGTTCGTCCGGCTATTTGAGCTTCAGGTAGTCGCGCACCTTCTTCATATCCTCCCACACCTCTCGCTTCTTGTCCGGGGAGCGTAGCAAAAAAGCCGGGTGAAAGGTTGGCATCAGTTTGATGCCGTTCCAATCGCGCCACTGGCCGCGCGCCCGGGTAATCGGCTCTTTTGTCCTAAGCAAACACTGAAAGGCAGGTGAACCGAGCGCCACGATAACCTCGGGTCGAATGAACGCGAGTTGCCGGAAGAGAAACGGCTCGCAGGTTTCGACTTCATCGCGCTCGGGTGTTCTGTTGCCAGGGGGCCGGCACTTGACGATGTTTGCTATGTAAACGTCTTCGCGTGCAAGCCCGATAGCCGCGATGATCTTGTCGAGTAACTGACCCGCGCGCCCGACGAACGGGCGGCCCGTCGCGTCTTCCTCCGCGCCCGGGCCCTCGCCCACGAACACGAGCCTTGCCTGGGGATTCCCTTCGCCGAACACAATCGTTTTGCGCTGTTCGTGCAGCCTGCAGCGAGTGCAGTCGCCGAGATCCTCGCGGATCGCTTCGAGCGAAGGCGCGGGAGATTCCAGGACTGGAAGCGAAGGGCCGCGGGGAGGCGAGCTGCCTCGCTTGGAGCTCACAACAGTCTCGCCGAATAAGCCGGCCTGCTCGACTCCCGATGTAACGATGGGCTGGCTGGATGACGGTATGACCTCAGGATTGGCTGCTGGAGCCAGTTCTATGCGAGGCAGCGACCCTCCGATATCTTCGAATCCCATCTCACGATAGAACTTGAGATGGTTCTCGATCTCACGGGCGATCTCGAGCGCATCACTTGCCGGTTCTTTTGACATCGCCACGATTCTGCACACGCGGCCGAAGGGGGTCAAGGTAAGGATATCGCAGGAGGTCCTAGCTTACGCATGCCGGGCGTTTTCCTTTTGCGTTTTTGTAATCTCCCTGATACTGTGCCGGGCCAGAGACGATGATACGTGTTTGACAGGAAGCGCCCTATGCGTAAGATACCATCCCGTTCCGCGGTTCTGGCGATCTTGATTGTGTTGGTTGCTGTCGCGCTGTGCTCGCAAGCACACGCGCAAGCGTCTCCCTCGATTCAGTTCTTCATGCCCGATGGGGGACTGCCGACACGCGAGCTTCGATTCACGCTGGCGAATGACAGCGGCCGGATTGAGACGTATTTTACCGATTCAAAGGGAAAGTTTTTGATCACTCGGCTGGAAGGCTTGAGGCCAGACGCTGAATACAAGGTGACGGTGCTCAGCGACGGGCGCACGTTCGATACAACCAGCGTTACATTCAAAGAGTTCGGCGTATATTACATTCCAATCTTTCTGAAGCCGTTCCGGGAACCGGCGCCGAAACCGGCGCGGCTGGTAGACCTGGCCGAATTTGACGTTCGCGCCCCGGAAGAAGCCAGGCAAGCCTACGCCGCGGCGATGCGTTCGTTTCGCGAAGGTCAATCCGATCAAGCGGTGTCAGAGTTGCAGCGCGCACTGACGATCTACCCAAGTTACTTTCGGGCGCTGAACGATCTGGGTGTGATTCTGATGAAGAAGGGAAGACTGGATGAGGCCGCGGAGATGTTCGATCGCGCCGTTACGATCGCCCCCCGTGTCTACTATCCGCGTCTGAACCTCGCGATTATCAACACCAGACAAGGACGGCACAAAGAGGCTCTCCGGGCACTCGAACAACTTTACAAAGAAGTGCCTACGATAACGGATGTTCGGATAGCGTTGGGCGACTCGTTGATGGCGAACAACCGACTCGATGACGCCGAACCTCACTTGCGCGCGGCCCTGGGTGATTCGAAGCTCGACGGACCTACGATTGGAGACGTCCACTACAAACTCGGGCTGCTGCTGAATCGAAAGCAGCGATACGAAGGCGCGGTTGAGGAACTGAAATTGGCGGTCGAGGCGCTGCCCGACTCGGCTCGCGCGCACCTGCAACTTGGGGGCGCATTGTTGCAGATGAAGCGTTTGAACGCCGCTGAACGCGAGCTGGTTGAGGCTTATCGAATAGGCGGCTCGCGAATGGGCGGCGCTCAGCTTATGCTCGGCCAGATCTACCACGAGCAAAAAAAGTATGAGCTCGCGCTTCGTTCCTTTGAGCAGTATCTGACGGATGTGCCGCAAGCGCCGAATGCGGCGGAGATAAGGGGAGTGATCGAGAAGATGAGGCTGGCGCTCAACTCAAAGTAAGTGGAGATCAACTACTCAAACAAGCATGAAAGAAGCCCCGGTTGTTGAAGAACAACCGGGGCCTTTTAGTTGAATTACCATCCGCGCAATTTGCGCCGAGGGTTTAGAAGTTGAACCTCAGTTGGAACTCAATGATTCTGCCGCCCGGATCGTTCGTGCCGGACACCGTAGGATCACGGTAGGCGGCGCGGGTCTCTCCGAAGTCGGTAGCATTGGCTCCGATGGTCTTCAGCGGGCTGTTCACGCTGGCGATGCTGCCAAGGAAGAAGTTCGCCCGGTTGAAAGCATTGAGGAACTGAACCCGGCCTTCGAAGTTTGTTCGCTCAGTGATGCGAATCCGCTTCATCAGGTTCAAATCAAATCGCGCGGTCATTGGGCCGTAAAGCACCAGCCGGTCGCCCAGTTCGCCGGGCGTGGTTGGTGGTCCAATGTAAGGCGCGTTCGGATCAAGCGTGCCGCCGTTTTCAAACGCCGCCTTGGTGTTGGCGATGATTGAATCGGGCAGCCACAGCACCACACCGTGACACGCAGGATCACAGACGGTGGTCTTGCGAATCTTGATCAGGTTTTGGAGCTGTTTGTTTGTGATGTTGTGAAGAACGACGCCGGCATCGTTCTGATTGAAAGTCAGGCGCCCACCCGTAAACAACATTGACGGGCCGGATTGTATGCGGGCCACTCCGCCCATCTGCCAGCCACCGACAATCCGGCTGATAATGGGATTGGTGGAGCTCGCGAACGGCTTGCCTGGACCAAACGGAAGCTCATAGATCCAGTCAACCTTGAACGCGTGCCGAATGTCCCAGGGAGAACCGGCCTTGTCGAGGTCGGGCCTGCGCAACGTCCTCGGGCTGCTGAATACCGAGTCCGAATTGGTGTACGAATTCGACAGCGCTCTGGCGAACTGGTAGCTGCCCTGTACGAGCAATCCATTCGACAGACGGCGCCGCAACTCGACCTGGAGCGCATTGAAGGTTGTGTTGATGCCGTTCGTCATCACAAACGCTCCGCCAGTCGTCTGCGGATTGACGATGAAGAAGTTCGACACCTTGTTTCCGTTCGGTAACGTAGTGAAAGGAACCAACCCTGCGTTTATCAGGTTCGTCATTCGAGCCGAACTGAACGCGATGCCGTTGGCGACACGGCCGGCTTCGCCTCGCAGCAAGCTCGTGATCGTCGCCGAGTCCGTTGCCGCGCCGGCGCCTCCGATGGCAGTGGTGATCAGTGGCACGGCGACTTGGCCAGGTAGTCCCTGGTTGCCATAGTTGTCACCCTTGCCAGCGGCGCGGCTTATGGCCAGATTGTTCTGTGCGGCTATGAACTGAGTCAGGAACCCGTTCTCGAAGATATTCACTTCGTTGTAATCCATCTGCCGCCACAGGTGTGTGCCGTGCGTTCCAACGTAGCGAATCTCAACCGCCGTGTTCTTGTCCAGTTCCCGCTGGAGTCCGAATGTCCACGACTGCGTATACCCAGCCTTCAGATTGGGATCGAAGTCGTTTGAGCCGACGCCACTGAATGCCCCCGGCGTAAGCGGGAAAGCGCTTGTGTCGGCCGGCGGCGTCAGCGATGGCAGGTTGGGCCGGTTGCGGAAAAGCACGCCGCCGGCAGTCAAAGGAAATGCCGGCGAGCATGGCGACGAACTGCAAATCGACGAGCTCACGCTGAGGGATACGGTCGGCCCATTGTTCGATCCAAACATCGAATTGAAGGCGCTGAAACCCTCGCGCGTGTAAGCAATCGAGTAGCCCCCTCGAAGAACCGTCTGGTCCCCGCGTCCTACGATCTTGCCAAGCAAGCCACGGTCGAACTTCGGGCTCCAGGCAAAACCAAACGACGGCGCAAAGTCCTTGTGCCGAGTCCTGAATGCCTTCTCATTGTCCTGAAGCAAACTGAACTGGGTGGGCTTGCCGCTGAATACGCCCGGCTTGAACAGATTTCCGTTCCCCGACACGCCGAAGATACCTTCGATGCCTGTACGCGTGTACACCTGATTGTCATTCAGCGGAGATGGCTCGAACTCCCAGCGCAACCCGTAATTCAAAGTCAGGTTGGGCCGAGCCTTCCACGCGTCTTGTGCGTATACGGCATACTCGTTCTGGTGGTTGTACTCACTGAACGGAATGAACTCGAATGCACGAGTGTTCCCGTTGAGTGTTGCCGAGCGGGCGATTGAGCTGATGCGCCCGGTCAGTAACGCGTAGAGTGCACCAGCTTCGCCGCGTTGGGTCGCGCTTGAGCCCGGGAAGTTCGCCGCCGTAAAGATGCTGGTGGATCCTGTGTTCACAGGATCTCCCGTGGCCAGACCGAAGGAGATTTGCGGTACGACCTGCGTGCTCACAGCCTGGGTGAACGACGCGACTCGCGTAAACGCGAACCCGAGGTTCAGTGTGTGGGCTCCGCGGAGTGTCGTCAGGTTATCGGTCAGACCCTTGACGGGCGTGTTGCGACGAGACTGACTGGTGCGGTTTCTAAATGCCCCCGCATTGAGGAAGCCGCCGCCGTTAACCGCGTTGCCATCCCAGAAGTCATAAAGCCCCGGAGCAAACTCCTGAGTGAACAGCGAAGTTCCGTTGCCCGACGACGTGGCTCGAATCTCGTTGATCAGGCGGTCGTTGATCGTCCAACGATGCGCTCCTACAAACGAGAAAGTGTTGCGGTGAATCGAGCCCGTCACGCCGGGATGGCCTACGATTAGTCCCGAGCCGGGATAGACGTTGATCTGTCCATTCACGCCGTCGGGATCCGAGAAGTAATGTTGATAGTTGTGAATGAACTCGAGGTGATGCTTGGCCGAGACATTCGCATCGAGCCGAATCGTCGGGAACCACCGAATGTTCTTACCGGGATCCTGGAACTGGTAGCTCAGACGATTGTAATCGTTATTCGTCCCGATGCGGCTGGTCAACGCTCCATCCTTATGTACGGCAGCTTCGATCAGCGCAAGGCCCGCAGCGACGGTTGGATCCTGCGTGCCCGGGTATCCCTTTGAAGCCGCCAGTCCCAAAACGTCCACGGTGCGAATTACGCCTGCGGTATCCTTATATGTGTAGACCCCGGCGCGCGCGGTGTTGGTCATCACGAGTTCGTTGCCAACCACCGCGAGTGAACTGTAGGCGTTCGGCAGTGTGAAGTACTCGTAGTTGACGAAGAAGAACACCTTGTCGCGACTCTTCAACAGGCCCGGGATCGTTATCGGACCACCGAGGTTGCCGCCCCATTGTCTTAGAATAAACGCATCGCGAGGCAATCCGTCGATGTTGTTGAAGTAGTAGTTTGAGTTGAACGTCTTTGAGCGGTACTGCCAGAATGCGCCGCCGTGATACTCCGGCGATCCTGACTTGGTGATGAATCGCACTTGCACGGCGCCCTCGCCGCCGCTCTCGGCGCCTGGCGTTGCAGTTGTCACGGTGACTTCCTGGACCGCGTCTGATTTCGGCTGGATGCTGGTGAAGAATCCATCCGAGCTGCGCAGGAAGTTATCCTGAATGTTCGCGCCATCGAGCGTCAGGTTAACCGAGCCCTTGGGCAAGCCGTTCATCGATGAAGTGCGTGGCGTTCCGGGCGTCATGACCCCCGGCAACGTCAGCACGAGTTGAAGCGCGTCTCGCGTAGAAAAAGGAAGCTCGCCAATCTGACGGCCCACGATCGTCGTCGCCACCGTTGAGCTTTCGGTTTGAAGCACCTCGGCTCCGCCGGTTACAACCACTTGCTCGGTTGCCCCGCCAGTTTCGAGTGCGCTGTTGAGTGACGCAACTTGTCCGGCGTCAACCTTCACTTCCTTGACCACCGTCGTCTTGAAGCCGGGCGCGGTGATGGTTACAACGTAAGTGCCATTTGGTATGGATGGTATCGTCCATCCACCCTCGTCATTTGCGACTGCCCTGAATTCCGTCTGCGTTTGATCGTGCTTGGCAACGATCTGAGCTTTTGGAATTAAGGCGCCATTGGCATCTGAAACAATGCCTGTCAGCCGGCCTGACGTTATTACCTGCGCAGGAACGAGAGTCGAAACCAGCGCCACAACGGTCAGGAGCCAGAACAGGCGGCCTGTCAACCGCATAATCATAGGGTGATCCTCCTCGAACACCTGTGTAGTTACCAGGTGATTTATTTGTAAACCTTGTGTGAGCGAAAAAACTCAAGTGCCACCAGATCTAGATGCACCTTACTCGTTGACTCAAGTGCTGCGGCACGCGCCGCGTGAGTCATAGCGAGAGTCTAAATCTGGATGCGCGCAATCTACACCGCACGTCTGAAAAAGGCAAGATCATTTTGGCAGGAATTAAGAACCAGGGCATTTCTAATGAGTTGCAATAGATCATTTTGGCAGGAAGAGGCGGTTCACAAAATGCCCGCTTGTGTCTGAGATCGACACTCCTGAATTCACCGCATCTTAAACGTTCGTGACGCGCGCAACAGTAAGAACACTCACTCGCCGCGCGCCCGCTTCAATCAAAGATTGAGTTGCCGCCGAGATCGTGCTGCCAGTCGTGAAAACATCATCAACCAGAAGCACTGATGCACCTTCGATGAGGCGGGGCCTTACCACCTCGAACGCTCGCTCGACCGAGCGGGCTCGATCCGCTGCGTCCATACCCGCGCGATGCGGGTCGGTTGCGCGGATTCTCGCAAGCGAGCTACCGTCGCACACAAGTTTGAATTCTCGCGATATCAACCCCGCAATGATTGCGGCTTGATTGAATCCACGCCGCCGCTCGCGAAGCTTGTGCAACGGAACGGGGATTACTATCTCGCTCTCGATCGAATCGCGATGCTCGGCAAAGGTGCGCTGGATGAGTGCGCGCAGACGAGGCGAGATGTGAGGATTCACCTTCAGGAAGAGGATGCTTGCTTCGAGCCCGCCGGAGTAGGACCCGCATGCGCGTGCCGCGGTGAATGGAAGAGCGCCGCACATTCCACATACGCGGTGTTGACCAGTCACAGGTCCACCGGACAACTGAGCGCCGCACTTGGCGCACAAGTCGCCCACAAAAATTTTGGTGATTGCCGGGTCGTTCCAACAGTCAGCGCAAGCTGCTCCATCGTCCCAGGATTCCACGGAGCCCGAGCACACTCGGCATTCGGCAGGGTAGGCAAGTCCCAGCAGGCCATCTCGTATGCTCCGTAGTGCGCGCGGCGTCACGTCAATACCTCCGGAGGTGAAGGTGAATGAACGTAGGACGGCTATGGCGGGTTGGCCGCAACACGCAGGCGGGCGACTGGCGTTCGGCGAGAGAGTTCGAAACTAAACTTCCTTTTCGACCAGAAGCCCCTGCTCCATTTGCTCCTGACACTTGATGCAGTGAGGTGTCCACGGAATCGCGTCGAGCCGCTTGACTTGAATATCATCGCCGCAGTTTATGCACTCGCCGTAAGCGCCTTCGGTGATTCGATCGAGCGCCTCTTCGATCAGCCGCAGCGTATTCCGCTCATTGGTGCTTTGCGAGAAGAGAAGTTCCTTCGTGTATGAGTTCGAAGCCTTATCGGCGGGGTCCTGGCTGACGTCACGATCAGCCTCGCGGCCATAGTCTTCAGTGCGCTCGACCATTCCGAGCAACGCGCTCCTGCGCTCGGACAACCGAGCCTCGTATTGTTTTACTTTCCTTTTATCCATCGAATTCTCCTGAAAAAAACTTCTAATCGTCACTACGCTGTCAAACGCCCTGCCTTTGGTACGGAAGGTCGTGAATGATTGCAAACGCGCGGTACACCTGCTCCATCAGGACCACCCGCGCAAGCTCGTGTGTCAACGTCATCCTTGAAAGAGCAAGCACGAGATCGGCGCGCTCTCGCACGGCGTTCGACAGTCCGTTTGGCCCTCCAATCACGAACGCGATCTCTTTGGTCCCCGACAGCCGGTGCTTCTCGATAAGCTCGGCCAGCTTTATCGAGTCCAACTCGCGTCCGCGCTCATCGAGCGCTATCAGGAACGGAGTCGACTCTGTTCGCGATAGAAGGTCCTCGCCTTCCTTCTCAATGATCCGCGCCGCGCGTTCATCACTGCGGTCACGCAGTTCCGTCACTTCAATCGCGGCAAACTTACTTATGCGGCCCGTGTACTCGCTGATCAATTCCTTGATCGGAGCACTCTTTGTTTTTCCAATCCAAACGAACCGAAGCTTCATCAAAGGGTTCCGGGTTCCGGGTTCCGGGTTCCGGGTTCCGGGTTCCGAGTTCCGAGTTCCGGGTTCCGGGTTCCGGGTTCCGGGTTCCGGGTTCCGGGTTCCGGGTTCAGGGTTCCGGGTTCCGGGTTCCGGGTTCCGGGTTCCGAGTTCCGAGTTCCGGGTTCATTAGTTCGTTTCAACCCGAAACCCTGAACCCGAAACTCGGAACTGTTTAGTTCGGCGCGGGACTGGCAGCGCCGAGCTTCCCGATGTTATAGCGCCGCATCTTCTCATACAGATTCTTGCGGCTTATTCCCAGAATCTCGGCGGCGCGTGTCTTGTTTCCGCGAGTGTGTTCAAGCACCTCGCGGATGTAAACCGCCTCGATATCCGCCAGCGACGGCTTGCTCTTTCGCGAATGCATCAAACGCGCCGTGGATTTCAAATAATCGGGCAGATCCGCCAGCGTGATAGCGTCGGCGTCTGCTGTAACAACGGCGTGTTCTATGATGTTTCTCAGCTCGCGAACATTGCCCGGGAAATCATATGTCGCAAGCATATCGAGCGCCTCACTCGAAACCCGTACACTCGATCTCCCGCTGCGAGCCGCAAATTGCCGCGCGAACTCGTCCGCCAGCTTTGGCAAATCCTCCAGCCTGTCAATGAGCTTTGGCAATTCGATCGTCAGCACCGCCAATCGGTAATAAAGATCGTCGCGAAAAGCGCGCGCGCGTACTGCTTCTTTCATGTCGACATTCGCAAGCGCGATGATGCGAACATCGATCTTGATTGCGTGCTTCCCTCCAAGCCGCTCGAAGCTGCGCTCTTCAATGACCCGCAGCAGTTTCGCCTGCGATGGTGAGATGAGGCTCGCGATTTCATCCAGCACGAGCGTCCCGCCCTCTGCTGCTTCCAGCCGTCCGGGTTTGGATTCCGTCGCCCCGGTAAACGCGCCCTTCTCGTAACCGAAGAGCTCGGACTCCAGCAGCTCTTCAGGCAAAGCCGCGCAGTCGATCTTCACAAATGCGCGATCGCGGCGCGGGCTGCGATCGTGTATCAGCCGCGCGATCGCGTCTTTTCCAGTTCCTGATTCACCGAGCACCAATACGTTTGAACCAGTCGCCGCGATTCGATCAATCAACTCCGCGACGCTCTGCATGGCCGGTGAATCCGAAACAAGTCTCATAAAATCAGCCGTCCGAAATCGAGCCGATCACCGGCCGATTACGACCCGCTTCAAGGTCTCGGATCAGGCTTCAGCGCTTACGTCGATTCGGTGCGCATCTCGCCAGAGCCGTTCAAGGTCGTAGAATTTGCGCGACGCGTGACCGAAAACATGCACGATAAAATCGCCGTAGTCTAGCAGAATCCATTCCGCGCTGCTATAC
>Ga0070705_100000195_pt1 | contig 35785 bp, 31 predicted proteins | sample KBSK5253metaG_FD_65455 | JGI IMG/M metagenome (GOLD analysis project Ga0070705, IMG submission 65455) | Corn, switchgrass and miscanthus rhizosphere microbial communities from Kellogg Biological Station, Michigan, USA - KBS K5-25-3 metaG | ecosystem: Host-associated > Plants > Roots >... | reverse complement strand
GCGCTTCAGCCGCCCGGGGCGCATGGCGGGCGAGCTCAAGTGGGTGCACAACATGGCGATCGATTCCAAGGGCAACCTGTACACCGCGGAAGTGGGAACCGGGCGGCGCGCGCAGAAGTTCTTGCGCGTAGCGCAGTAGCGCCCGTCAGAGTGGCCTTGCCGGGCGTGTCGGCCGGCCTTCCAGGCCTGCTGCGCGCGCTTCCGGATGCGGGCCGCTGGGCGCCATGCTGAAGACCGTGTCCACGGTCGTGTAGTCGAAGTAGCCAAGCCGCGCGAGCGGGCGGATTTTGACGACGTCGAGCTTACCGGCGGCTGTTAGGGCGTCGTCGCGGATGTGCACACCGACGACGCGGCCGATCACGACGTGGTGGACCTGGTCGAAGGCATTCGCGGGGAGCGCCAAAGCGCAGTGGAACCGGCATTCCAGATGGACCGGCGATGCCGCGACACGCGGCGCTCCGACGATGCGGCAGGGGATCATCTCGAGGCCGGCAAGCGCCGCCTCGTCGATCTCCGGCGGCAGGAGTTGCGACGTGATGTTAATGGCTTTGCGCAGCTCGTAAGTCGCCATGTTCACGACGAACTCGCCGGTGTCCGCAGCGTTCTTCGCGCTGTCCTTGCGGCGTCCCGTGCCCGGAAAGGAATTCGCCGAGAACATCACGTATGGCGGGTCGTACGCGAGGTTGTTGAACTGGCTGTACGGCGCGAGATTGACCACGCCATCCCGACTCAACGTTGAGATCCAGCCGATCGGGCGCGGCACCACGATCGACTTGTACGGGTTGAAGGGCAGCCCGTGATTGTCCTTGTCCGGTTCGTAGAACACTACTGACGCGCCCGGATGAGGCGGGTAATGGTCTCGATTCTTGCGCGCTGATCCTCGATGGCGCCAGCGAATTCGGCCGCGGTGCCGGCGTGGACGATCTGTCCCGCCCCTGCAAGGCGCTCGGCCAGCTTCGGCTCCGCCGCGACCGCGCGGATGTCCGCCGAAATGCGGTCTCGCAGCGCCGGCGGCATGTCGCGCCCGCCGAAAAAGCCCACTAGCCCCTCGAATTCGAGCTCCGGGTGGGCGGCCTCGGTGGCTGTCGGGACTCCGGACGCCATGGGCGCGCGCGTCTTGTTGGTCACGGCGAGCAGGCGGATCTTCCCGGATTGCACTAGCGGAAGGAGCGCCGTGAGCGAGCTCGCCAGATACTGGATCCGACCCTCGGCGAGGTCCTGGAGGGCGAGGTTCTGCTCCCGGTAGGAAACCTGGGCGACGTCAAGTTGCGCCGTCTTCGCAAACCCGGCCAGCAGAATCGGGAACGCGCCTCCGCCACTCGCCCAGTTGAGCCGGCCAGGCTGCGCACGCGCCAGGACCAACAGCTCCGCCAGAGATGCGACCTTCAGGGACGCCGGTACCGCGATCGCGCCGAAAGAGTCGGTGGCCGATGAAATCGGCACGAAATCGCGCGCCGGATCGTACGCGAGGTTCTCCTGGATGAACGGATAGACTGTGATCGGCGCCGCTGGGGAAAAGAGCAGCGCGTGGTCGTCCCTCATGCCGGCGAACGCACTGACCCCGACCAGACCCTCGGCGCCGGGACGATTCTCGACCACCACCGGCCGGTGCCACTCGGCGGCCAGCCGTTCGGCATAAAGGCGGGCCGCGACATCGGGCCCGCTGCCGCTTCCGATCGGCACGATTAGGCGTACCGAGCGCTGCGGCCAGGGCTCGGCGGCGAAGGCGGCGGCGAGCGCCATCAGACCGAGGAATGCGGTGCAGGCGCGGCTTCGAAGGCTCTTCACGAGTTGAACGATAGGCCCGACGGTGCTAAAAGGAAAAGCGCCATTTTCCGATTGGGACATTAGTAATCGCTAAAGCCCTGAACTGGGATAGCCGGATCGGCCGCCGGGTACGGCTGCGCGACCTCCACGTCCTGTTCGCGGTCGTGCAGCAAGGCAGCATGGCCAGGGCGGGGGCCCATCTCGGCATGTCGCAGTCGGCCGTCTCCCAGTCGATCGCCGCGCTCGAGCACGCCATGCAGGTGCCGTTGCTCGACCGTACGCCGCGCGGCGTCGAGCTGACGCCGTACGGCGCGGCTCTGACCCGACGCGGCCGGGCTGCTTTCGACGAGCTGAGGTCGGGCGTGAAGGACATCGAGTTCCTGGCCGATCCTAACAGCGGAGAAGTACGTGTCGCGTGCACCGAGTCGATCGCGGCCGGGGTTCTGCCGTCGGTGATCGAACGCTTCTATCTGCGCTACCCGAAGGTCAGGCTGCACGTCTATGCGACCGCCGGCCATGAGACAGGCTTCGCCGCGTTGCATGAAAGAAAAGTCGATGTCGTTCTCACGCTGCCGGCGAGGCCGTTCGAGAGAGACCTGGACGAGCAGCTCTACGCCGAGGTCCTGTTTTCCGACCGGATCTGCCTCGCCGCGGCATCGAAAAGCCCGCTCGCGCGCCGCCGCAGGATCGAGCTCGCGGACCTCGCCGACACGGCGCTGATCTCGCCCGCCCCGGACACGCCCGGTGGGGCCGCGGTCACTGAAGCATTCAGGCGCGCGGGACTGCAGCCGCCGGTGAGCATCACGACCTTCTCGGTTCATGTGCGCAGCATTCTGGGTATGAGCGGCCGCTTCGTCGCCGTGCTTCCGGTCTCGATCCTGCGCTTCAATCGCGGCTTCCATGCGCTGAAGGAGCTGCCGCTCGACGTGCCGATGCCGCAGCCGCCGGCGCTTATCGTCACGCTGAAGAATCGGACGCTGAGCCCGTCGGTCGAGCGCTTCGTCGAATGCGCGCGCGAGGTCGCGAAGGCGATGCAGACGCCGCCGCCCGCGGGCAAGGCGGCAGCCGCCGCGGAAACCCCTACGGGCGCGCGCCGCCGCTGATCCAGGGGTGGAGGAAGAAGACCACCACAAAGACCGCGAGCCCGATCGCCGGCCGCTTCCAGCCGATCTCGCGCCAGTCGATGCGGTTGCGCCCTTGAGAGATGGCGACGAAGGGCACGTTCGAGGTCACCGCCTTGAACCGCTGGAAATCGGGATTCGCCTGCTTTCTCCTGTCGATCAGGATCGTTCCCGCGGCGGCGAGCAGGAGAAAGCCGCCGAAGAACAGCACCGCCCGCAGATCGCCGCGCGCGAGGAGGTGCGCCGCGGCCCACAGCATGATGCCCCACATGATCGGGTGGCGCGTGATGCGGATGATGCCGCGCGCCGGGTCTTCGCTCTTCAGGAGCCTGTCCGCGCCGACCATCGTCGGGTTGCGCGCGTAGCCGCACGCGATGAGGATGAACGCGAGCGGCATGACGAAGCGGGGAAGCTCCCGGAATCCGGTCCACAGCGCCTCGCGCGGCGCGCCGGAATAGGCCCAGATCATCCATGCGAGGGTGACGAAAGCGACGAGCGAATAGGCGCCGCGGTAGGGCCATTCGCCCAGCGCAGCGACGAGCTTCGGGCGCAGCGGCGTGCTCGTCACGAAGTGCGTGAGCAGGAACGCCGCCGTCGCCGCGACGAGGCCGGTCATGGGGCGGCATTATGCGCCCGGCCGCGCTATGCTGTTTCTCATGAGAGAAAAACTGCTGGCTGTGCTGCTCGCCTTCTTTTCTTGTCCTTCCTATTCGCAAGCCGACGCGGCGGCCGACTATCCGACGAAGCCGGTCCGCATCATCGTCGGCTTCACGCCTGGAGGCGGACCCGACATCACGGCGCGCTACATCGCGCAGAAGCTCGGCGAAAGCTGGAAGCAGCAGGTGCTGGTCGAGAACCGTCCCGGGGCCGGCGGCACCGTGGCGGCGGGCATGGTGGCGCGCGCGGCGCCGGACGGCTACACGCTCCTTTCGGTGAGCTCGGCCCATGCCATCGCGGCGGCGATCTACCCCAAGCTGCCGTACGACACGCTCGCCGATCTCTCCGGCGTCACGCTCACCGCGACGTCGAAGTACGTGCTGGTCGCGCCGCCGTCGCTGGGAGTGAAAACCGTGGCCGAGCTCGTCGCCGCGGCGAAGGCGAGGCCGGGCCAGCTCAATTTCTCCTCGGCGGGCGTGGGCAGCGGCACGCACTTCGCCGGCGAGATGTTCCGCTCGATGGCGGGAATCGACGTGGTGCACGTGCCCTTCAAGGGCATCCCCGAGGCCCTCGGCGACACCATGACCGGGCGGGTGCAGTTCTTCATGGCGCCGATCGCGAACGCGGTCGCGCCGGTGCGCGACGGCAGGCTCGCAGGCCTGGGCGTGTCGTCGCTCGAGCGCGACCCGCTCCTGCCCGAGCTGCCCACGCTCGACGAGGCCGGCGTGCCGGGCTACAAGTCGCAGCTCTGGTTCGGCCTGCTCACCGCGTCGGGCGTGCCGCGGCCGGTCATCGCGAAGCTGAACCGCGAGATCTCGCGCGTGCTCTCCGAGCCGGAGCTGAAGACGCGCTGGTCCGCGATCGGCATGGAGCCGCGCCCCGACACGCCTGAAGCCTTCGACCGGCTGATCCGCGAGGACGTCGCGGCGCTTACGAAGATCGCGCGCGCCGCAAACATCAAAGCGGATTGAAAATCGGGGTCAGACCCCAAAAAGGAAGAATCGGGGTCTGACCCCGATTTTCTTTAGGCCAGCGCCTTGGTAACGATCTCGCCGACGTCGCGCGAGAGGCCGTTGGCGTCGCGGATACGCTCGAGCGCGGCCTTCGCCTTCGCCTGCCGTTCCTGGTCGAACTTTCTCCAGCGGTCGAAGGCGCGCGCCATGCGGGCGGCGACCTGCGGGTTGAGCGCATCGAGCCGGATCACCTGGTCGGCGAGGAACGCGTAGCCCGAGCCGTCCGCGGCGTGGAAGCGCACGTGGTTAGACGCGAAGGCGCGGATCAGGGCGTACACCTTGTTCGGCACCTTGATGTCGAAGGCCGGATGCGACAGCAGCTCGTGCACGCGCGCCAGGGCTCCGGGCAGACGCGAAGTTGCCTGCACCGCGAGCCACTTGTCCACCACCAGCGGCTCGTTCTGCCAGCGCGCATAGAACGCGTCGAGCGCCGGCTGGCGCTCCGGACACTCGGTGTTGGCGAGCACCGTCAGCGCCGCCATCGCATCGGTCATGTTGCCGGCGCTGCGGAACTGCTCGTAGGCGAGCGCGGAATGGCCGACCTCGACGAGATAGGACAGGCACAGGTTGCGCAGCGCGCGCCGTCCGATCGACTGCGCGTCGGGCGAATAGGTGCTTTCGCTTTTCAGGTCCCTGTAAAGCGAAAGCAGATCTTTCTCGAGCTGCCTGCCGAGCTCGCGGCGCAGCCGGTTGCGCGACTCGTGCAGCGCGTCCGGGTCGACCACCTCCAGCTGCTCGGCGAGGAAGGTCTCCGCCGGTAGGCTCAGCCCCTCGGCCGCGAACGCCGGATCGCGATCTCGCAGGAGCTCGCGCGCCGCGCCCACGAACGCCGGCGTGGGCACGCCCTTCGCCTCGAGAATCGTCGACGCGGCGAGCCGCTGCCCCGCTTCCCAGCGGTTGAAGGCGTCGTCGTCGTGCGCCATCAGGTGGATGAGGTCCTGCTCGGTGTACGGATAGTCCAGGATCACCGGCGCCGAGAAGTTGCGCAGCAGCGACGGCACCGGCTTCTCCTCCAGGCCAGCAAAGGTGAAGGTCTCTTCCGTCTTTTTCAGGGAAAGGACGGCTTCGTGGTGTCCGATCTTCACCGCGAAGGGAATGTGGAACGGCGGGTTCATCGACTGCTTTACCGTCAGCCGGAATTGCCCGTCCGAGTACGACCCGGTGGCATTGAGAATCGGGGTGCCTGCGACGTCGTACCAGCGCCTGAACTGCGCGAGGTCCACGCCCGAGGCGTCCTGCATCGCCTGCACGAAATCGTCGCAGGTGACGGCCTCGCCGTCGTGGCGCCGGAAGTAGAGCTTCATGCCGCCCTGGAACTTCTCTTCGCCGAGCAGGGTGTGCTGCATGCGCACGACCTCCGCGCCCTTCTCGTACACCGTCATGGTGTAGAAGTTACGGATCTCCACGTACGACTGCGGCCGCACCGGGTGCTTCATCGGCCCCGCGTCCTCGGGGAATTGCGCGGCGCGCAGCGCGCGCGCTTCCTGGATGCGCGTCACCGCGCGCGAATAGGTGTCGGCGCCGTATTCCTGGTCGCGGAACACCGTCAGGCCTTCCTTGAGCGAGAGCTGGAACCAGTCCCGGCAGGTGACGCGGTCGCCGGTCCAGTTGTGGAAGTACTCGTGGGCGACGACGCGGTCGATGTTGACGTAATCGGTGTCGGTGGCGGTGTCGGCGCGCGCCAGCACGTACTTGGTGTTGAAGATGTTGAGTCCCTTGTTCTCCATCGCGCCCGAGTTGAAGTCGCCGACCGCCACGATCTTGTACTGGTCGAGGTCGAGCTCGAGCCCGAAGCGCTTCTCGTCCCAGGCGATGGCGCGCTTCAGGCAGTCCATCGCCCAGCCGGCCTGGTCGAGCTTCCCGGGTTCGACGTAGAGAAAGAGCTGTTTCCTGTCCCCCGAGCGGGAAGTAATTTCATCTTTCAAAACTTCCAGATCCGCTGCGACCAGGGCAAACAGATACGAAGGCTTCGGGAACGGATCCACGAAGCGCGCCCAGTGCCGGTCGCCTTCGACGCCCGAGGCGACGAGGTTGCCGTTCGACAGCAGCACCGGATACTTCGCGCGGTCGGCCCGCACCGTGGTGGTGTAGCGCGCCATCACGTCGGGCCGGTCGGTGAACCAGGTGATGCGGCGGAAGCCTTGCGCCTCGCACTGGGTGACGAAGCCGTTCTTCGTCGCGTACAGGCCTTCGAGCTTGGTGTTCTGTTGCGGCACGATGCGCGTGACGGTCTCGAGCGTGAACGCGTCCGGCACGTCGTGCACGGTGAGCGTTTCCGGCGTGACGTCGTGGCGTGCGGGCGCGCCGTTGACGCTGACCGAGACGAGCTCGAGCTCGTCGCCGTCGAGCACCAGCGGGCCGCCCGAATTCCTTCTTACCTCCAGATTCGCCCTGACTAAGGCGTCGCCTTCGCGGATGTCGACATCGAGCTCGACCGTCTCGACCCGGAACGCGGGCGGAGCGTAGTCCTTGAGGTGAATCGCCTTCGTTTGGGGTTCGCGCATGCACCTATTTTAAGTGCAGCGCCACCCCCCGCTACTCTGGCGAGGTCGCGACGTGTTCGCGAGCGCGCGACTTTGTGTCGCGCACGCGGTCGAGGACCTGCTTTCGCACCTCGTTGTAACCGCCGTTCCGCTGCATGAACCACAGGAGTCCTGCGGCCATCGCGGTGCCGAGCACCACTGCGGTCGCAGACTTCGGGTGGTTCATCACGTAGCCGTAGGCGGACTTCGCGGCCTTGTTGCCGCGCTTGCTCATCACGGCAAGCTGCTCGGCGACCTGGTCGGTCGCCGCTTGCCCGGTTCTCGCGACCCGGTCGGTGATCCTTCTGAGTTGTTGCATGCGCTCCTCCATTCGCTCGGGAATGGAGGAAATGTTGCAAGCTATGTGCCCGGCTCGTTCTCGTTCTTGTTGCCGCCGAGGAGCGAGCCCAGCACACGGCGGATTCCGCGGGTAGCGCGGTGGGTAACCGTGGGCGCTCGCCGCGGCGCGGGTGCCGGGGCAGGCTCGTGGTTCTCGACCGGGTCCTCGCGTACGTCCTGGCGCGCGAGCTTGCGGCCTTCCTCGATCTGGGCCTGCAATTCTGGGCTGATGTAGCCCTGGGCGCCCCCACGCCGGCCGGAGCGATGCTGCTGTTGGGGACCGCGCCGCACCTGCTGGCCGTTGCCGCGATGCGGCTGTTGCTGGCCATTGCCCCGATGAGGCTGTGGCTGGCCATTACCGCGGTTGGGTTGCTGCTGACCGTTGCCGCGATGGCGCTGCTGCTGGCCGTCGCCTCGGCGTGGCTGCTGCTGTCCGTGGCTCTGGCGTTGCTGCTGCTGCTGTTGCGGTCGGCGCTGCGGCTGCCGCTGTTCCCGGCGAGGCTGCTCTTGCCGGGCTTCGCCGCGCGTTCCGGGCTCGAATCCTTCGATGACCCGCTGCTCGACCGTGCGATTGATCAGCCGCTCGATCGCCGCCATCAGCGGGCGGTCCTCCGGGCTCACCAGCGAGACGGCTTCGCCTTCGACGCCGGCGCGGCCGGTGCGGCCGATGCGGTGCACGTAATCCTCGGCGACGTGCGGCATGTCGTAGTTGACCACGTGCGGCAGCGCCTCAATGTCGAGGCCGCGCGCCGCGATGTCGGTGGCGACCAGCACGCGCAACTCATTGTCCTTGAAGCGCGTCAGGGCGCGAACGCGCGCGTTCTGGCTCTTGTTGCCATGGATGGCATCGGCCTCGATGCCGCTTTTCTCGAGCTGCTGCGCGAGGCGGTTCGCGCCGTGCTTGGTCTTGGTGAAGACCAGCACCTGTCTCCAGTCGTTCGTCTTCACGAGGTGCGCGAGGAGCTCACGCTTGCGATCGGAGGCGACCGGGTGCTGGACCTGGCCTATGAGCTCGACCGGGGTGTTGCGGCGTGCGACCTCGACCGTGACCGGGTCCTTCATGAAGGACCCGGCGAGCTTGCGGATCTCGTCCGGAAAGGTGGCCGAGAAGAGCAGGTTCTGGCGCGTGGCGGGGAGCAGGGCGAGGATCTTGCGGATATCGTGGATGAAGCCCATATCGAGCATGCGGTCGGCTTCGTCGAGCACCAGGATCTCGACCTGGCGCAGGTCGACGGTCTTCTGCTGCACGTGGTCGAGCAGGCGCCCCGGCGTGGCGACCACGACGTCGACGCCGCCGCGGAGCGCGTCGACCTGGGGCTGCATGCCCACGCCCCCGTAGATGCAGCTGGACTTGAGCTTGAGGTACTTGCCGTAGGTGCGCACGCTTTCCTCGACCTGGAGGGCGAGCTCGCGCGTGGGCGTGACGATGAGGCAGCGCACGGGGTGGCGCGCGGGCGAAAAACTGGTGCTCGATTTCGGCGCGAGCCGCTGCAAAAGCGGCAGCGTGAACCCGGCGGTCTTGCCGGTTCCCGTCTGCGCGGCGCCGAGCAGGTCGCGGCCCGCGAGCACCACGGGAATCGCCTGCGCCTGGATGGGGGTGGGGGTGGTATAGCCTTCGTCGGCTACCGCCCGCGAGAGCTCGGCCGTGAGGCCGAGTGATTCAAACGACGTAGTAATGGATTTCTCCTGAGCACGGCCTGGGAAGGGGAGGACCCTTCGACCGGTTCAGGCGGATGCTGTCTTTAGCTTGTTATTGGGCGACCCGGGGTGGGCCGCTCGTTGAACCAACAACGACTGAAACGCTAACCGGAAGTACGCGTGACAGAAAGCTTACGGCATATTGTACGCGGTTTCCTGGGGAGGAGGAAATGAGCCATAAGAACCCGTTTGTCTTCATCGTGCTGCGCCGGGTGCGCGCAGCTTCAGCCGCAGCAAGCCGGATCGTCACAGACGGTAAAATTCACGCCGCTGGGCAGTCATGACGGCGAATTCTGCCCGCTCGATCGCGCGCTGGTCTTCGACGCGATGCAGTCGACAGCAACTCTAGATAGGGTCCGGTTATTCTTGACCGTGACGATCCAGTCGTGGTAATAGGCGCCCTCGGAGGGAGGGCAGAAGATGAAAAAGTACGCCACCGAGTTGATCGGAACGTTCTTCCTGGTCCTCACTGTCGGGTCCACCGGCATTGCCGCTGGACCCGACGTCATACCGGCACTGGCAATCGGATCCGCGCTGATGGTGATGATCTACGCTGGTGGGCACATCTCCGGAGCGCATTACAATCCGGCGGTCACCGTCGCGGTCTATCTTCGCGGTCGTTGCGCGGCCGCAGACATCGTGCCCTATTGGATCGCGCAGCTCGTGGGCGCGGCAGCAGCAGCGGCCATCCTCCTGGCGTTCAAAACCGCGAAGGCGGTCACTCTCGACGCCAACGTTCCCGCCGCATTCGCGTCAGAGTTTCTGTTCACCTTCGCGCTCGCCTACGTCGTGCTCAACGTGGCGACGGCCAAGGCCACTGCCGGGAACTCCTACTTCGGACTTGCGATCGGTTTCACTGTCCTCGTCGGTGCGTTCGCTGTCGGACACGTCTCCGGCGGCGCGTTCAATCCGGCGGTCGCCGTTGGCGCCATGATCATGGGAATGTTGCCGTGGGGAAAGCTGTGGCTCTACCTTGTCGCGCAACTTCTCGGTGCCGCGGCGGCGGCGTTAGCGTTCAAGACGATGAACCCCGAGGATAAATAAGGCGCGGCTCGACCCGAATATCGACGCCGGTTGGACGTTTACGACGCCGCCCGCAGGGCTGCGGCATCGGCTTCTTCAGGCGGGGATCGCCGGATCCCGGCGAGCGCCGCGTCGCTCCTGGCGGCCTCCACGGACACATACGTCGTCTGGCTTGGAAATGCCAGCGTCGTCCCGGCGGCCTCGACCGCGTCCATGATCTGCAGGAGCAGCTCCTCCTGGATTTTCAGGTAGGTGTCGAGATCGGTCGCGAGAACATAGGCGCTGGCTTCGAGGTCGAGCGAGGAGGCGCCGAACCTCACCAGGCGGACACGCGCGGAATCCGCCTGGAGTTGCGCATGCCCCGCGAGCAGCTTGCGCACGCCCGCGAGAACCTGCCGCAGCTGATCCGGAGTCGTCTCGTAGCGCAGCCCGATGACGTGCTTGAAGGAGATCTTGTCGCGCGTGGCGAAGTTCTCCACGATCATCGAGCTTGCCTGGCCGTTCGGCACGGTGACGATCGTGCGCTCGGCGGTGCGCACGCGCGTCGATCGCATCCCGATGTCCTCGATGACGCCCACGGTGTCGCCCATCCGGCAGAGGTCGCCTACGCGAATGGGCTGATCGGTCACCAGCATCACGGTGCCGAACACGTTCTCGAGGGTTTTCTGGGCGGCGAACGCCAGCGCCACGCCGCCGATTCCAATGCCGGCGATGGCGGCCGTGAGGTTCACGCCTCCGAGACTGAGAATGACCAGCACTACGGTGACGACGGCGATGAACTTTGCCACGCCGCGAAACAGGTGGATCAGGGCGATCCGATGCTGCTGCTGCGTGACCTGCATGTACCCGACGAAGCCGGACGCGACCGGATTGATGGCACGCATGAACAGCCAACCCGCTCCCAGGGCCATCAGCAGCAGCGCAAGGTGGGTCCAGCGCTGCCGCACCATCAGGGTGGCTCCGAATTGCGCGACCAGCCACATCAGTACAGCAAAGACAAGCAGGCGAGCGGGACCCAGATAGCTCGCTCCCGCAACGAAGGCGCCCCAGCCCGATCGCTGGCGCAAGAAACGCTGAATCCGGGTGGACGCCAGGCCGGTCGCCATCCAGGCGATCACCGCAATGGCGAGAAGGGTCAGCGGAACGAGGATCCAGCGGTAGAGCGCGACGCCGAAGAGCGACTTTTCGACCAGCGCCGCGGGGAGAAGCTGCTCCATCCCGGAAACCTGCGCGTCCTCCTTTGGGAACTCACGAAGCTGCTGGACCGTTTCGGCCGAGAACAGCCAGATCGCCGGCTTCTTGCCCCGCTGGACTCGGTCGAGCAGGATTTCGAGCATGCTCTCCCCGTTCTCGACCTGGCCAAGCGACTCGCGGTTCAGCGGCAGCCCGTCGTCCGCGTCGCCGGCGGGACTCCTGCTCACTGAGTTCAGATCGAGGCTCAGCCTCTTGTCCATGATCAGCTTGAGCTGCTGGGCCAATTCCGCCTTGTAGGTGGGGCCGAGCTTGCCGTCCAGGTATTGGGCCGCTCGAGCGAGATCCCGCTTTTCGACCGCCGTGATGAAGTTCACCACCGTGTCGTGAGGATTGGTCCTGCCAAGCGGGTCCCCGGCAGCCTCGGCGGCGCCTTTGTCCGCGTCTTTGGCAGGAGCGGGCGATTGAGCGAAAGCGGCGATGCTCAGGGCGATGCCCGTCAATGCGAGAAGCAGCCTGGATCTGGAGATCATGATCACCCCTTTCGTGTTGGTGCGGAGCGGGTGCATCAAGCGGGTTTTCTCAATGATATTGCGCCGGTCGCGCATGCGGAAGCAGGCCGGGAGCACCGACGGTCGGCTGACGCTGCGCCACGACAAGCGGTGGGCGAATGGGACCAAGGTCCAATTCCATCCCGGGTCGGGCGTGGGCAGACTGGAAGGATGAGCAGCAGAGGGCTGCTTGCCCTGATCGCCGTCGCCCTTACCGCGCTGGCGTCGCCGGCGGCTGGGCAGAAAGCCAAGGCTGCGGACGAGGACACGCTGCTCGCCCGGGTGGCGGCGCCCTGGACCGGCGACCTCGACGGCATGATCGAGCGGCGCAGCATCCGCGCGCTGGTCCCACCTTCCCGCATGGAGTACTGGATCGACCGCGGCCGCGAGAGCGGCGCCGAGCAGGAGCTCCTCACCAAGTTCGAGGAGGAGCTGAACCGGCGATACAAGACGCCGGGAAAGCACCTGCGCATACGCGTGCACGTCATCCCGACGGCCCGCGACAAGCTGATCCCGGCGCTGCTCGAAGGTCGCGGCGACATTGCCGCCGGGATCCTGACCGTGACGCCGGAGCGGCTGGAAAAAGTCGATTTCGGCGCGCCCTTTTTCCGCAACGTCGCCGAGATCGTGGTGACCGGGACGCCCTCGCCGGCACTCGCGTCGCTCGCGGACCTTTCGGGACAACAGGTATTTGCGCGCAAGTCATCGAGCTACTGGAGCCACCTCGAGGCGCTGAATGAACGTCTTGCAAAAGAGAACCGGGCGCCTGCATTGCTGAAGTCAGCGCCGGAGGATCTTCAGGACGACGACCTGCTCGAGATGCTGAATGCGGGCCTGATCGGCCTGACGGTAGTCGATCGCTACAAGGCGCTGACGTGGGCGAAAGTGTTCAAGCGCATCAAGCCCCGTGACGACCTGCGCGTCCACGAGGGCGGCGACATCGCCTGGATGATCCGCAAGGACAGCCCCAAGCTGAAGGCCCAAATCTCGGCGTTCGCTGCGAACTATGGACACGGCACGCAGTTCAGCTCGAGCCTGGTCAAGAAATACGCCGGCGGCACGCGCTACGTAAAGGCGGCGACCTCGCCCACCGAGATGAAGAAGTTCGAGCGCACGGTCGAGCTCTTCCGTAAGTACGGCGAGCGCTACGACATGGACTACCTGCTGATGATGGCGCAGGGTTACCAGGAGTCTCGCCTGGACCAGAGCGCCAAAAGCGCGGTCGGCGCCATCGGCGTGATGCAGGTGATGCCTGCCACGGGCGCCGACATGAGGACCGGCGACATCAGCCAGCTCGAGCCCAACATCCACGCCGGGGTGAAGTACATGCGCTTCATGCGCGACCAGTTCTTCGCCGGCGAGCCGATGGACGCGCTCAACAAGACGCTCTTTTCCTTCGCCGCCTACAACGCCGGCCCCGGCCGCATCCGTGACCTGCGGGTCCGCGCCGAGAAGCGCGGCCTCGACCCCAACGTGTGGCTGAATAACGTCGAGGTGATCGCGGCGCAGAGGATCGGTGCCGAGACCGTTACCTACGTGTCGAATATCTACAAGTACTACGTGGCCTACAAGCTCGCGGTCGAGATGCAGGCCGAGCGGCAGCGACAGCGCGAGCAGCTGAAGGAAGCAGGCGGATCGGATCCTGGGCCGGTGAAAACCAAAACTTCGAAGTAGCGTCCACCAATGTCAATTCGCCGCTCGATCGCGGTGGCGTTCGCCGTCGCGGGGAGCTTACTTATCGCGGCGCTGCTCTACGTCGGTCTCGGAGGACTGGGAGTCCACAAGGCGCGCATCGAGGCCCTGGTCTCCGACCAGATCGCGCGCCCTTTCGCCATCGACGGAGCGTTCGAGCTCAGGCTGCTGCCATCGATCAAAGTCTTGGCTGAGCGCGTGCGCGTCGGAAACGCGGCCTGGGGCTCTAGCCCGCAGATGGTCGAGATCGGGCGCTTCTCGACCGAGATCAGGCTCTGGTCGTTCATCTCGGGGCCATTGGAAATTCCCTCGGTCGAGCTGAGCGACGTTGCCGTGCTGCTGGAGGAGGGACCGGACGGAAAGGGCAACTGGGTCATCGGCAAACCGGGCGCCCCAGCGGAGGAGCCCGAGCAGGTCGGCTCCGGGGCCACCCGCCTACCCGCGGTCGTGGTGAACGCGCTGCTGCGCAATGTGCGGATCATCTATCGCGCGCAAAAGACGCCCGAACGCGTCGCGCAGCTCGAGAGCCTGACCATCGCGCCCGGGTCTGCCGATCTGCTTGCGGTATCGGGGAAAGGCCGCCTGAACGAGTTCGCGGCCGCGGTGAACGGCGAGCTCGGGCCGCTGCACGCGCTCATCTCCGGGCGCGACATCCGCATCGCGATCGAGGCCGCGCTCGGTGAGCTGCGCCTGGATGCGAGGGGTGGCATCGGTCGCCTCAATCCGCTGCGCGGCGCAGACCTGGCGGTGAAGCTTGCGCACCCGGATCTCGGCGCCATGCTGAAGAAGCTCGACTTGCCCCCGTACGTGAGCGGCGCCCTCGGCGCCACGGTGCAGCTGAGCGACGCCGGCGAGGCGACCAGGGTCGATCTCGCAGCGAAGCTCGGCGACATCACGGCGAAGGTGGACGGAACGCTGCGCACGCTCGGCCTGCCGGGGTCGGACCTGCGCTTCGCGGTTTCGCTCGCGGATCTCGCGCGTCTCGCCGGCTTGTTCGACGTGCGCGGCCTGCCCGCCGGCGCTCTGGAGCTCGGAGGTCACTCCGTTTCCTCAACCAGGGAGATCAAGCTCGACGGATTCGACGCGCGCTACGCGGGGGTGAGGGTGAAGGCCGACGGGACCATAGGCCTCGCCCGTGGGACCGGCATCGACATGCGCTTCGAGGTCGCCGCCGCGAACCTCGCCCGGCTGCAAGAGGGGTTGCCTGGGGTTCCCTTGTTGGTGAGCGGGAGCTACGTCGCGCGCCGCACCCGCCTCGAGGTCAAGGACATGAAGGGCCGCATTGGCGAGAATGCGTTTACCGGACAGGTGGCGCTCGTCCAGACCGGCAAACCACGCATCGACGTCGAGCTGGCCGCGCCCCGCCTGGACCTGGTGCCGCTCACCGAGAAGCCGAAAGGGGACGCCGCAAACGGGAAGTCGGCCGCCAAGCCGAAGCCACCCCCGGCCAAGTACATCTTCGACGAGGCACCGTTGCCGCTCGCGAAACTCAAGGAGGCCGACGCGAAGGTTCACGTCGCTTTCGCCGAGGTCAGGCCCGCAGTGGGCGCATTGCGCGACGCCGATGCGACGCTGCGGATCGAAAATGGCCGGCTGACACTCGATGCGCGCGCAAAAGGCGGGGTCGAGGGCACGGTTGAAGCAGTGCTCGCGCTCGCGCCTGCGGCCGACGGCACTGCCGAGCTCGATCTCAAGCTGGTCACGAAGACCCTGCGCGCAGGCCTCGGCGCTGCCGGAACCGATCCGACCGAAGAGCCGCCGACGAACGCCGAAGTGACTCTTCTCGCGAAGGGCGCCACGGCGCGGCAGTTGGCGTCGGGAGCCAACGGGCGCATCCTGCTGACGCAGGAGCCGGGCAAGCTGCCAAGCGGCCTGCTGGGGTTGGTCGGCAGCGGTCTGCTCAGCGAACTCGCGGGCAAGCTGAATCCGTTTTCCGCGCAGGACCCGTACACGCTGCTCGAGTGCACCGTTACGCGGGCCGACATCGTCGACGGTCAGATGGCGGTCAAGCCCGTGCTGGTTCAGTCGCAGAAGGTGACCATCGTCGCCGGCGGCGCGATCGATCTGCGCACGGAAGAGTTGTCGTTCGACTTCAACACACGTCCTCGCAAGGGCATCGGCGTCAGCGCCGGGATGTTCGCCAACCCGTTCATCCACGTGGCCGGCACGCTCGCGAGCCCGAGGCTGGGTGTCAGCGCGAAGGCAGCGACGGCCGGCGCCGCCGCCATGGTCACCGGAGGAGCATCGGTCCTGGCGCAGGGATTCTTCGACCGCGTCCGCGGCGGCAAAGACCTGTGCAAGGAATCGCTCGACCAGGCCGCCGGCAAGAGGTAGGTCGAACGACTGCGCTACGAGGGCGTGGTCCTGCCGAGAGGACCCGAGGCCCATGCCGCATTGGCCGTGAGGGCGGCGAGCACCAGCGCCCCGCCGAGCAGGGTTGCGTTCGCAGGACGTTCCCCCGCGCCGAGCCACGCCCAAAGCGGTCCGAGCACCACCTCGAGCAGGCCGATCAGCGCGATCTCGGGCGCGTAGAGCGCGCGGCTCGCCATTACCAGGAACATGCACGGCAGGCCGAGCTGAAACACACCGAGGAAGGCGAGCAGCGCGAGGTCCCTGCCCGAGGCCGAGATCGGGAGCGCGAGCGGCAGCGCGAGCAGCGCCGAGAGCGCGCCGCCCAGCATCACCGCAGGGATGAGATCGACTGTCGCCGAGTGCTTGCGCAGCGCCACGACGTTCAAGGCCGAAGCCACCGGGATCACTAGCGCCACCAGCATTCCGCCCACGTGTTGTGGGTTGTCGACGGAAGAGCTGAACATGACGGCGATCCCAGCCATTGCGGCCAGCGCGGCAAGCCACGTGCGCAAGGGGATCGGGTCGGTGAGCACGATCCGCGCGCACACCACAGTAAGGAGCGGCGCGATGCTCATCACCACCAGCGCGTTCGCGGTCGTGGTGAGCGAGAGCGCGATCACGAACGCAGTGAACATCACCGCCCACAGCGCGCCTGAAAATAGACCTGCTCCTCCCGCAGCCAGAGCCGCGCGAAGTGGATTCTTTCTCGTGAAAAGCAACGTGCCGGCGACAAAAGCGAAAGCGAAGAAGCTGCGCCAGAACACCTGCTCGAGCGCCTCGGTGCGCTCGATGTGGCGGGTCACCACGCCGGCGCTGCTCCACAGGACCGGCGCGGCGACCATCAGCGCGAGCGCCGCGCCGCGCGTCATGCCGCCTTGCGCTCGGCGAGGAAGCTCCTCAGCGCGGCGCCGGTGTGTCCGGGCTTGATGCCCTCCGGCGCGCCCTGGTACACGATCGCGCCGCCGCCGCCGCCGCCCTCGGGGCCGAGGTCGATGAGCCAGTCGGCCTCGGCGATGACGTCGAGGTTGTGCTCGATCACCACCGCGGTGTTGCCGGCGTCGACCAGGCGGTGCAGGACGCGGATCAGCTTCTCCACGTCGGCCATGTGCAGGCCGACGGTCGGCTCGTCGAGCACATACAGGGTTTTGGTCGCGTTGGTCTTGGAAAGCTCGTAGACCAGCTTGATGCGCTGGGCTTCTCCGCCGGACAGCGTCGGGCTCTGCTGGCCGAGCGTGAGGTAGCCGAGGCCCACGTCCTGCAGGAGCTGCAGGCAGCGCCGGATCGAGGGGTGCGCGGCGAAGAACTCGAGCGCCTCGTCGACGCTCATCGCCAGCACTTCGCCCACGGTTTTCCCGCGCAGCCTCACCTGCAGCGTCTCGGGATTGAAGCGCGCGCCGCCGCAGGCCTCGCAGGTCACGCGCACGTCGGGCAGGAAGGACATCTCGATCTTCTTGATGCCCTGGCCCTCGCATCCCTCGCAGCGCCCGCCCGCGGTGTTGAAGGAGAAGCGGCTCGCGGTCCAGCCGCGCATGCGCGCCTCGCTCGTATCGGCGAAGAGGCGCCGGATCGCGTCCCAGAAGCCGACGTAGGTCGCCGGGCACGAGCGCGGGGTCTTGCCGATCGGCGTCTGGTCGACTTCCAGAGTGCGTTCGATCGCCTGCGCGCCCTTGACAATCCTGCAGCCTACCGCCGCCTTGTTGACCAGGGATTCATACAGAACATCGCGGGCGAGCGTCGATTTCCCCGACCCCGACACGCCGGTGACGACGGTCAGCCGCTCGAGCGGGATGCGCGCATCGATTCCCTTCAGGTTATGCAGCTTCGCCTTCTGCACCTCCATGCAAGGGTGTGCGCGCGGCACCCGGCGCCGGGGCTGCAGCGGATGAAGCAGCGGCGACTTGAGGAACCGGCCGGTGAGCGAGTCCGCGTGCTGCATCAGGTCCGCCGCCGCGCCCTCGGCGATCACCTGGCCGCCGAGCTTGCCCGCGCCCGGGCCGAGGTCGATCACGTGGTGGGCGCGCCGGATCGTGTCCTCGTCGTGCTCGACCACCACGAGCGAGTTGCCCTTGGCCTCGAGCTTCTCGAGCACGTCGAGGAGGATGCGGTTGTCGCGATGGTGCAGGCCGATGGTGGGCTCGTCCAGGATGTAGCACACGCCGCGCAGGTTGGAGCCGAGCTGCGCCGCGAGGCGGATGCGCTGCGCCTCGCCGCCCGAGAGCGTGGGCGCCGAGCGGTCGAGCGTGAGATAGCCCAGCCCGACCTCCTCGAGGAAGCCGAGCCTCGCGTTCAGCTCCGAGACGATGTCGCGCGCGATCTCGCCTTCGCGACCGGAAAGCGCGATTTTCGAGAATTGATCCTTCAGTACTTCTATGGGAAGAGCTGAATACTTGGCGACGTTCTCGCCGCGCCAGCGCACCGCGAGCGCCTCGCGGTTCAGGCGCTGGCCGGCGCACTCGGCGCACGCCTCCTCGAGCTCGAGCCACTCGATCCACGAGTCGAGCACGTGGTCCTCGGCGCCGGTGCGCGCGCGCTCGTCGGTCCACTCCACGTCCTCGATCGCGATCCCCGTGCCGTAGCAGGCGGCGCACCAGCCATGCTTGGAGTTGTAGGAGAAAAGGCGCGGGTCGAGCTCGGGGAAGCTGCGGCCGCACGAGCGGCAGGCGCGCTTGGTGGAGAACACCTGCAGCTCCTTGTCCTTCAGCACATGGATCACGCCCTTGCCGATGTCCAGGGTTTTCGACAGTAGCTGCCTCAACTCTCCTTCTGCCTTGGGCGAAATGCGAATCTCGCCAACCGGCAGCTCGATGCTGTGTTCCTTGAAGCGATCCAGCCGCGGGAACGGCCGGGTCGGCGTGAGCTTGCCGTCCACCCGCAGGTGCCAGTAGCCCTTGCCGAGCGCCCACTTGGCGAGGTCCGTGTAGACGCCCTTGCGGTTCACGACCAGCGGCGCGAGCAGCGAAACCTTCTGCCCGCGGTATTGCCTGAGGATGCGCGCCGCGATCGCGTCCTCGCTCTGCGGCTCGATCGGGATGTCGCAGTCCGGGCAGTGCTGCGTGCCGAGCTTGACGAACAGCAGCCGCAGAAAGTGGTGCACCTCGGTGAGCGTGCCCACCGTGGACTTGCGCCCGCCGCGGCTGGTGCGCTGCTCGATCGCCACCGTCGGCGGGATGCCGTAGATCGCATCGACGTCGGGGCGCGAGGCCGCCTGCACGAACTGGCGCGCGTAGGCATTGAGCGATTCGAGGTAGCGGCGCTGGCCCTCGGCGAACAGGATGTCGAAGGCGAGCGTCGATTTTCCGGAGCCCGACACGCCGGTGAGCACGGTGAAGCGCCCGCGCGGGATCTCGACGTCGATGTTCTTCAGGTTGTGCTCGCGCGCCTTGTGGATGCGGATCGCGTTCCCGAGGTAGGCGCCGCGCGGCTCGCGCACGGCGATCGGTCGCTTGAACGCCTCGGCGTATTCGCGCAGCGCCTTGCCAGTATGGGAATCGGGATGATGGACGACTTCGGAGGGTGGACCTGCAAAAACGATCTCGCCGCCGGCGTCGCCCCCCTCCGGTCCCAGGTCGATGATCCAGTCGGAGGCGCGGATGACGTCGAGGTTGTGCTCGATCACGACCAGCGAATGCCCGGCGAAGAGGAGCTGGCGGAAGGCGCGCACCAGCTTCGCCACGTCGTCGAAGTGCAGGCCGGTGGTCGGCTCGTCGAAGAGGAACAGCTTCGCGCCTTCGTCGCCGCTCTCGACGAGGTGGCCGGCGAGCTTGAGCCGCTGCGCCTCGCCGCCCGAGAGCGTCGGCACCGGCTGGCCGAGGCGCAGGTACTCGAGGCCCACGTCGACGAGCGGCGCGAGCCGCGCCTGGACCGCGTCGCTCCTCCTGAAGAAGCGGCTCGCCTCGCGCACCGTCATCTCGAGGACGTCGGCGATCGACTTGCCCTCGATCCTCGCCTCCAGCACTTCGCCGCGATAGCGCCGCCCGTCGCAGTCCGGGCAACGCAGATACACGTCGGACAGGAACTGCATCTCGACGTGCTCGAAGCCGCAGCCGGAGCAGGTCGGGCAGCGGCCGTTGCCCGAGTTGAAGCTGAAGGTGCCCGGCGTATAGCCGCGCTCGCGCGCCACCGGCGTTTTCGCGAACAGCTTGCGGATCTCGTCGAACGCGCCGACGTAGCTCGCCGGGTTCGAGCGCGTCGTCTTGCCGATCGGCGACTGGTCGACCAGCACCACCTCGTCGATCCGGTCGGCGCCGCGGAGCGTGCGGTGGGCGCCGGGCGGCTCGCTAGGCTTGCCTTGCGCCTTGCGCAGCGCCGGATAGAGCACGTCCTGGATCAGGGTCGATTTGCCGGAACCGGACACGCCGGTGACGCACACCAGCCGCTCGAGCGGGAGGCGCACGTCGATGCCCTTGAGGTTGTGCTCGGCGGCGCCCATCACCTCGAGAAAAGTCCTGGGCGCAGACGCCGGGCGCGGCTCGGCGGCCACCTTGCGGCCCGAGAGGTATTCGCCCGTCAGCGAGCTTTCGGACCTGAGCTTCTCCGGCGCGCCGAAGAACACGATCTCGCCGCCGCGCTCGCCGGGACCCGGCCCCATGTCGAGGATGCGGTCGGCGGCGAACATGATCTGCGGGTCGTGCTCGACCACCACCAGCGTGTTGCCCGCGTCGCGCAGCCGCCTCATCACGTTGATGACTCGCCCCATGTCGCGCGAATGCAGGCCGATCGAGGGCTCGTCGAGCACGAACAGCGTATTCACGAGCGACGTGCCGAGCGCGGTGGTCAGGTTGATGCGCTGCACTTCGCCGCCCGAAAGCGTGCGTGACTGCCGGTCGAGCGTGAGGTAGCCCAGCCCGACGTCGCAGAGGTAGCCCAGGCGCGTGCGGATCTCGCCGAGCAGCAGGTCGGTGGCTTCGTCCAGGGGCGCCGGCAGCTCGAGCTTTTGAAAAAAATCCCGGGTGCGGGTGATTGGGAGAAGAGTCAATTCATGGATCGACGTAGCGTCGAGCTTCCAGAGCTGCGCGTCCGGCTTCAGACGCGTACCCAGGCATTGAACGCATTCGGTATAGGCGCGGTACTTCGAGAGCAGCACCCGGATGTGCATCTTGTAGGCCTTGGTCTCGAGCCACTTGAAGAAGCGGCGCACGCCGTACCACACGCCCGGCCAGGACTTGCGCCAGCTCACCCACTCGGGCTCGCCTTCGAGCACCCACAGCCTTTCCTTCTCAGCAAGATCCTTCCAAGGACGGTCGAGGGGTATTCCCCGCTTCTTGGCATACTTGTCGAGGTCGTCCTGGCATTCCTTGAAGCTCGCCGTCTGCCACGGGCGCACCGCGCCTTCGCGCAGCGTCTTCGACTCGTCGGGCACCACCAGGCCGAAGTCCACGCCGATGACGCGGCCGAACCCGCGGCAGGCCTCGCAGGCGCCGAGCGGCGAGTTGAACGAAAACATCGCCGGCGTCGGCTCGGAATAGTGGATGTCGCAGTCGGCGCAGTGGAGATCGGAGGAGAAGCGGTGACAGACGAAATCGGGCTCTGACCCCGAATAGATGTTCACTTTTCCTTGACCGAATCGCAGCGCGGACTCGAGCGCCTCGACCACGCGCGCGCGCTCGGCCGGGAGCTTGATGCGGTCCTGGATGACCTCGAGCAGGCCCTTCGAGCGCGAATGCAGGCGCGTGTAGCCCTGGCGCTGCAGGAGCTCCTCGATTTCCTTCTCGGTGAAGTTCTTCGGAATCGGCACCGGGAAGGTGACGACGACCCTGGCCTCCCCCAGTTTTTCCAGTTCTTCGTGGATCGACGAAGGCGTGTCCCGCTTGACCGCCTTGCCGCAGCCGCGGCAATGCAGCGTCGCCGCGCGCGCGAACAGCAGCTTCAGGTGGTCGTTCAGCTCGGTCATCGTGCCGACGGTCGAGCGCGAGGTGCGCACCGGGTTGGTCTGGTCGATGGCGATCGCAGGCGGAATCCCTTCGACCGCGTCGACCTGGGGCTTGTCCATGCGATCGAGGAACTGGCGGGCGTAGGGGCTGAACGTCTCGACGTAGCGGCGCTGGCCCTCGGCGTAGAGGGTGTCGAAGACGAGCGAGGACTTGCCGGAGCCCGACACGCCCGTGACCACCACCAGTTCCCCGGTGGGAATCGCGAGAGTCAGGTTCTTGAGGTTGTTCTGGCGCGCGCCACGGATGACGATGGCATCGCCGGTAGGGAGTTGTACCTGCACCTTGGAGGTGTTTGGCGCGCGATGCGCCAAAAACCCCCAATTCTAACGTTAGCGCGCGACCGAATCCGAAACGCCGATATTCCGGATCAGCGCGCCGCAGGCCGCGCAATGCACGCTGCCCGAGGCGTAGAGCTTGAACTGGTCGGTGTCGCAGCTCAGGCAGAAAAACCGTGGCGCGTCGGGCGCTTTAGGCGCCCGCGCCGGGTTGCGCGCTTTGCGGTACTCGTCGAGGCGGACTATGTTTTCCATTGACATTTTCGAATTGCGCTCACGTGGGCGTATATTCGGTTACGCAAGCAAAATTCGAACGCGGAGGTGCTATGCCGAAGGGAGCAAGGTCCAGCCTGCCAAGGAGTAACGTCATGCCGCAGCCTCAACCCGAGCTGTTCGATCTCTACCGCAGCGGTTTCAAGGGCGCACTCGACTGGATGCAGGTTTCGCTAGAGAACGCCGAACGTTTGCAAAACCAGCAACTTACTGCTTTCCGGAGCGTGCTGGACGCGCAGCTACAAGCCGCATCGGCGCTCGGCGACGCGGTGTCGGCGTTCTACCAACAGAGCGCGAACGCGCTCAACTCGGCACGTCAAAAGACGACCGAACGGCGCTGAGCATGCGCCGATAGTGCGAGCCCGGCCAGAACACGCCGTCGCATCCCGGGCAACGCACGAAGTGCTCGTGCAGATCTAGCACAGCAGGCGGCACCCGTGCGGCGACCGCGCTGCGCTCCGCCGGCTGGAGCGGCAGATTGCAGCCCAGGCACAGGCTGAACGGCCTCGCGTGCGCCGCGAGCCCGTAGCGCCCGGCCACCTCCCTTAGCTGCGCCTCCGGCTTTAGCGCCCGCACATAAGCGCCGCGCGCGATTTCGCGGCACTTGAGAAGCTCGCGGTCGCGCGTGAGCACGACACGGCGTTGCGTCTCCGCAAGCTGTCGGATTTCCTCGTCGCTGAAGGCGTTGCGGTGCAGCGTGTCGAACCCAAGCATGCGCAGGAACCGAGCCAGGCCGCCGAGGTGCGCGTCGGCGATGAACCGCAAATCGGGGTCAGAGTCCGGTTTCGTTGTTTCCACCTCGACGTAGTCGCCCTCGCGCACGATCCGCTGCAGCGTCGCCGGCGCGCCGTTCACCCGCAGCGCGCCGACTTCCGTGTGCGGAACGCCGAGCGCCTCGATCGCGTTCTTGAGAGTTGCGGCCCTCGCGCAGTCGTATTCGAACGTTTCCTCCCGGTATGCCCGGTTCAAGAAAACCCGCAATGGGGAAGCAAAGTGGAAAACCGCTCTCATCCGAGCTCGTCGATCGAGCGCGGCCAGCTCTTCTTCAGCAGCCGCGACAGCGCGCGGTCGGCGAGGATCCGTCCGCCGGTCTGGCAGCGCGCGCAGTAGTTGGTTTCATTCTCCGCGTAGACGATGCGCTGAACCGGCGCGCCGCAGACCGGGCAGGGCTTGCCGTAGCGCCCGTGCACCGCCATCTCCTCGCGGAAGGCGGTCACCTTTTCCGGGAATCCGGCGCCGGTCTGGGCGCGCAACCGCTCCACCCATTCGCGCAGCACCTCGCGCGTCGCGGCGTACAGACGCTCGATCTCCGCCTCGGAGAGGCTCTTCGTCATGGCGATCGGCGAGAGTTTCGCGCGATGCAGGATCTCGTCCGAATACGCGTTGCCGACGCCGGCGAAGAGATGCGGATCGGTCAGCGCGCGCTTCAACGTATGGTTCTCGGAAACCAATACCTCCCGGAATTTTTCCAGGGTCGAGGCGAAAATCTCGATGCCGCCCGGGTCCATGGCCTCGAGCGCGGCCTTGCCCTGGACGAGGTGCAGCGACGCGCGGCGCTTGGTTCCCGCCTCGGTCACCGCGAGGCTCCCGCTTTCGAACTCGAGCAGCGCCAGCGCGATCTTCTTCGGCGGCTTGTCGTCCCGATTGTCGTACCACCTCAGGCGGCCGGCGATCATGAGATGCACTACGAGGTAGAGCTCGCCTTCCAGCTCGATGACGATGCGCTTGCCCAGGCGGCGCAGACCCTGCACCTTTCGACCTTCGGCGCTGGCGAGCGGCGGCACGGCGGTGCGCAGAAAGAACGGGTTGAGCGGGACGACGCGCAGCAGCCGGCGGTTCGCAATCCGCGACTGCAGGCTTTCCAGGTAGACAGTAAGATCGGGCAGCTCGGGCAAACCGCGATCATAGATGGCGACCCACCTTCAGGCGAGGCTGCAGGCCGGCGATTTCGTCGTCACCGCCGAGATTACGCCGGCGGTGTCCACCGATCCGGCCGAGTTCCTGAGCCGCGCGCTGCCGCTCAAGGGGGTCGCCACCGCCGTGAACGTCACCGACGGCGCCGGCGCGAAGGTGCATCTCTCCAGCCTCGCCGCGGCCCACTTCCTGGTGCAGAACGGCATCGAGCCGATCGTCCAGATGACCTGCCGCGACCGCAACCGCCTCGCGCTGCAGGCCGACATCCTCGGCGCCGAGGCCCTCGGCATCCGCAACATGCTGATGCTGGCTGGCGACAATCCCAAGACTGGCGACCAACCCGACGCGAAGCCGGTGTTCGACCTCGACAGCAAGGGCCTGCTCGCGATGGCCGAGCGCATGCGCCGCACTCGCAAGCTTCCGTCGGGGAGCGAGATCGGCGGGAAGCTCGACATCTTCCTCGGCGCGGCCGACATGCCGATCGATCCGCCGCCGGACTGGGAGCCCAACGGCCTGCGCGCCAAGCTCGCCGCCGGCGCCGACTTCGTCCAGACGCAGTTCTGCATGGACACCGGCGTCGCGCGAAGGTATGCGGCGCGCCTTCTGCAGGCTGGCGTCAAGATTCCCATCCTGATCGGCGTGGCGCCGATTCCTTCGGCGCGCTCGGCGCGCTGGATGCGCGAAAAGCTCTTCGGCACGCTGATTCCCGACGCGATGGTGGCGCGCCTGGAAAAGGCCGCCGACCCGAAGCGCGAAGGGCGAAAGATCTGCATCGAGGTGCTTCAGGAACTCGCCGACATTCCCGGCGTCGCCGGAGCTCACGTCATGGCGCCGATGAACTTCGCCGAGATCCCCGTCGTGATCGAAGAGTCCGGCGTCACCAGCAAGAAGCGCAAGACCTAACCGAAGGTCAGAACCAAACCGGAGATTCCCGGTCTGTAGCAACAGAGAAAGCCAGAACCAAAAGGCGGGGTCCAGCATGCCCAAGTGGATTCGCAACAACCGGGGTTTCATCGTCTTCATCTTGCTGTTCGGGCTCTTCAGGACCGCGGTCGCGGACTGGAACCCGATTCCGTCGGGTTCGATGCGGCCGACGCTGCTCGAAGGCGACGTGGTGCTGGTCAACCGGCTCGCCTTCGACCTGAAGGTACCGCTCACCGACATCGTGGTCGCGCACCTCGGCGAGCCGAAGCGCGGCGACATCGTCACGTTCTCCTCGCCCAGGGACGGCGTGCGGCTGATCAAGCGCCTGGTCGCGGTCCCCGGCGACACGGTCGCGATGCGCAACAAGGTGCTGGTGGTGAACGGAAAGGCGGCCACGTACGCGCCGATCGGAACGGCCGTGGAGAAGCTGGCGCCCGGGACGACGGTTCATGCGCTGCGCTTGAGCGAGATCACCGGCTCTGGCGCGCACGTCGTGCAGTGGTTTCACCTGCCCGACGGCTCGGAGGAAGACAGCTTCGGCCCGGTCGTGCTTCCCGCGGGACGCTATTTGATGCTCGGTGACAACCGCGACGACAGCGCGGATTCGCGCTACTTCGGCCTCGTGCCGCGCGAGCTGCTGATCGGCCGCGCCGTCGCGATCGTGGCCTCGGCCGACATCAAGGGCAACTGGGCGCCGCGGTTCGAGCGCTTCGGCGAGCGGCTGCGCTAGGCGCCCGCCGGGACTCCCGCTTCTAGTCGACCGGCTTGAAAAGCCGCTCGTCGTAGAGCGCGCCGCTCATCGGTCCCAGCTTGTCGCGGAACTGGCGCGTGTGCGAGGCGAGCACGTGCCCGTTGTAGGCTTTCTTGTCTGCCCAGGCCTCGACGACCGTGAAGTGATTCGGCCGGCTGGCCTGCTGCTGCACCTCGAAGCGCTGGTTGCCGGCGTCCTTGCGGCTCGCCTCGGCAAGCTGTTGCAGCATGGGTATCACCGTGTCCTTGGACGGCGGCGGAACGTCGACGTGCGTGACCACGACCACGGATCCGCCCTTCAGGGAATCCTTTGCGGCGACTGCCATGCCGCTGCCCACGCGTTCGTCGTACGGGGCGGCGTGGACGGCCTTGAGCTTGTCCCGAAACTGGGCGGTGTGCGCCGCCTTGCCGTGGGCGTCGAAGGCCTTCTGGTCGCCCCAGATCGTCATGACGACGAAACGGGTAGGACGGTTCGCTTCCTGCACGACCTCAGCACGCTGGTTGCCGGCATCCTTGCGGGTCGCGTCGCGGTATTGCTTCAGCAGCGCGCTACCATCCTTGATGGCGGTGGGCAGAACCTCCACGTACGTCGCGACGTAGACCGGCCCCTCGATGGCGGGCGGCGGCGTCTGGGCGTTCGAACCGGCCGCGCCGAGCGCGATGGTTGTCAACGCGAAAAGCCGTAGGTTTCGATGCATGTACGCTCCCCTGGCAGGCAGTTGTTGTTCAGAGCGCGATAGTCTATCCCGGCGTCCGGCCGAAGGGACAACCAGGGAAACGGGGTCTGACCCCGATTTTCAGGCGAGGCTAGCGGAGCTCGCCGCGTTTCTTCTTTTCGTATGCCGTCTCACCCGTGACGCTGACCGAGACCGGGTCGCTCGCCGGAAAGGTCTCCTTGACGCCCGCGTCGAGCACTTCCTCGGGGTGGGGGTTGGGCCCGAGCTCGATGTCGTCCATCGCGTCACTCGCATTGGTCTGCGAGCGGTTGTGGTTGCGGTAGCGGTTGTAGAAGAAGTAGCCTGCGCCGGCCATCAGGGCCAGCCTGAATAGGGGTAGTGCCATGAGTACGCTCCTTGTTTCTTGGACAGCAATCCTCGTGCCGGCGTTTGCGCTGTCGTTGATCGCTGCATTGCCGGTCCATGCGCAGCCTTATCCAAGCCGTCCGATCCGCTTCATCGTCCCGTACACGCCCGGCGGGCTGGGCGACAGCTTTGCGCGCGCGGTAGGCGAGGACCTTGCCAAACGCCTGGGTCAGCCGGTGGTGATCGACAACCGCCCGGGCGCAAGCCAGGCGATCGGGGCCGAGGCCACCGCAAAGGCGCCACCCGACGGACACACCATCTTCATGGGCACGCAGTCGGGCCTGGTGGTCAACACGCTTGCGCGACGGAAGCTGCCCTACGATCCGGTGCGCGACCTCACCCCGGTCTCGATGCTGTTCACGACGCCGCTCTACCTGGTGGTGCACCCGTCGGTGGCGGCAAATTCAGTGAAGGAGCTGGTCGCGCTCGCGCGCGCCAGGCCGGGCAAGCTCACTTTCGCCTCGATCGGCAACGGCAGCTCGCAGCATCTCGCCGGCGAGATGCTGCGGACTCGCGCGCAAGTCGACATCGTCCACGTGCCCTATAAGGGAAGCTCGCCCGCCATCACCGATCTGCTCGGCGGCCAGGTCGACATGATGTTCGAGGGCGGCGTGAGCTCGCTGCCGCACGTGAAAAGCGGCAAGCTGCGCGCCCTCGCCACGACCGGCCGCAAGCGCACCGAAGCAATGCCCGAGCTGCCGACGATGGCCGAGTCGGGCGTGGCCGAGTTCGATATCACGGTGTGGTTTGGGCTGGTCGCCCCGGCAGGCACGCCGCGCCCGATCATCGAGCGCCTGAACCGGGAGGTGGGCGAGGTCCTGCGCACGCGGGAGCTCAAGGAGAAGTTCGCCGCCGCCGGCATCGACATCACGCCGAGCACGCCCGAAGAGCTCGGCGAGCGCATCCGCGCCGACCTTCCGTACTACGCCAAGCTGATGCGCGAAGCCGGCATCCAGCCGGAATAGTCCCCGAAGCCGCATCCACGAGACCGCGATGCCCGTAGAGGGCATATGCGCGAGGCCTCGCGCCTAACAAGGAGGTAACCCGTGGAGCCTGGAAAGCCTGGTTGTACAACCCTTTTGTCTCGAACCCTTCGCAGCGCGATTCTCGGACTGTCGGTCCTGGCGGTCGCGCCGCCCGCGCTGGCAGCGAGCCACCGCGAGGCGCCGCTCATCTCGCTCGACGCGCCCGCCGACATCACCGACTTCTTCATGTTCCGCAGCTACGAGGCAGGCAAGGACGACAAGATCGTGTTGATCATGAACGTCTTTCCCGGCGGCGAGCCGAGCTCGGGCCCGAACTACTTCGGCTTCGATCCGAACGTGCGCTATGCCTTCCACATCGACAACAACCTCGACGGGAAGGCCGACGACGTCGAGTTCGAGTTCCAGTTCAGGACCGAGGTCCGCGGACTGGTCGACCAGCTCGGCCTTTTCGTCTCCTATCTCGGCTGCGGCACCCGCACGCCTCCCTGCGCGACCCCGCTGCCCGCGATCACTTCGCTCGACGGGCCCGGCTCGGAAGGTTTGGGCCTGCGCCAGCGGTACAGCGTCACGATGGTGCGCGACGGCAAGCGGCAGAAGCTTGCCGACGGCCTGATCGCGGTCCCGTCCAATGCCGGGCCGAGCACGATGCCGGACTACGCGAGTCTCGCGAGCCAGGGCGTGAACACGCTGCAAAACGGAGTCCGGGTGTTCGCGGGCCAACGCGGCGACCCGTTCTACATCGACCTCGGCGCAACCTTCGATACGCTCAACTTCCGCCGCAACCCGCCACTCCTTACGCCCGCTGAGGACGCCAATGACGACGTCAATCCGTTCGGCATCGACATGATCGGCAGCCTGAATGTCCAGACCATCGCGCTCGAGGTGCCAGCATCGCTCATCACCCGTGACCGCGCAGCGCCGGGCAAGTCGAAGCAACCCAGGCTCGGCGCCTACGCGAGCACCAGCCGCCCCAAGGTGACCGTGCTGCGCACGGCGGCGCGCGGAACGGACGGCGGCGAGCTCGATGACCGGAGCTTCGACGCCGGGCCCGCGGTGCAGGTGCAGCGCCTGGCGAATCCGCTGATCAACGAGGCGATCATCGGCACCAAGGACAAGGACCGCTGGAACGCGACGGACCCAAACCAGGAAGAGCAGTTCCTCGACTACTACCGCAACCCGCGCCTGGCGCTCGCGCTGCAGCTCGTGTTCGGCGTGCCCGCGGACACTTCGGGACGCGAGGACCTCGTCGACCTGCTCCTTAAATACGGTCCCGCCGACCGCAATCTGTCCGAGCTGCTGCGGCTCGACCTCGGCGTTCCGCCGACGCCGCTCGCGCAGCAGCGGCGGATGACGGTGCTCGCCACGCCGCCGGACCCGGCGGGCTGGCCCAACGGCCGCCGCCCGAAGGACGACGTGACCGACATCGCCGTGCGCGTGGTGGGTGGCGCGAACTTCATCGCGGCCCGCGCCGGCGACGGCGTGAATCGCAACTTCAGCCCGCTGTCGGACCGGTTTCCGTTCCTCGCCACGCCGCAGGACGGACGCAACCGCCGGCATGAGAATCCTTAGCGTTGTCTTGCTCGCCGCCGGAACTTGCGTCGCAGCACCGTTCGTTCCGGCGGATCCGAAGGAGGTCCTCGAAACGCTGCCTGTTGCTTCCGCAGACCCGTTCTCGCGGGAGCTCAGGCAGCTTCGGCTCGCGCTAGCGAGCGACCCGCGCAACCTCGAGCTCGCGACGCGCGCCGCGCGCCGCTACATCGAGCGGGCGCGCGCCGACGCCGATCCGCGCTACCTCGGCTACGCGCAGGCCGCGCTCGCGCCGTGGTGGAACGCGGGTGCGCCGGCGAGCGTCCTGGTGCTGCGCGCGACTATCCGCCAGAGCCTGCACGATTTTCCAAGCGCGCTGGCGGATCTCTCGGCGGCGCTCGAGATCGAACCGCGCAACGCCCAGGCCTGGCTCACCCGCGCGACGATCCAGCAAGTGCGCGGCGCATTCGGCGAGGCGATGGAAAGCTGCCGGCCGCTCGAGCGCCTCGCCGGCGAGCTCGTCGCCACCGCGTGCTGGGCAGGCGCCGCGAGCGCGAGCGGGCAGGCCGAGGCGAGCTACGAGCGCCTGCGCGACGCGCTGGCGCGGCAGCGCGGCGCGTCGCCCGGCGTGCGCCAGTGGGTTCTGACGAGCCTTGCCGAGATGGCCGAGGGGCAGGGAAGGAGCCGGCTCGCCGAAGCGCACTTCAAGGAAGCCCTCGCCGTTGCCGAGCCGGATGCCTACCTCAAAGCGGCCTACGCGGATTTCCTGCTCGACCAAGGCCGCGATGCCGAAGTGGTGGCGCTGCTCAAGAGCGGAATCCGCGCCGATGGATTGCTCCTGCGCCTCGCGCTCGCCGAGGCGAAGCTGGGGCTGTCACGCGCGGCCGGGCATGTGGATGCGCTCGAGGCGCGCTTCTCCGCCGCCCGCCTCCGGGGCGACAGCCTCCACCGGCGCGAAGAGGCGCGCTTCACCCTTCACCTGCTGAAGCAGCCGCACGATGCGCTGCGGCTCGCGCAGGAGAACTGGGCGGTGCATCGCGAGTCCTGGGACGCGCGCATCTATCTCGAAGCTGCGCTCGCGGCGGGAAGTTCGGGCGCCGCGCAGCCGGTCCTCGACTGGTTGCAGGACAACCGCGTGCACGACGTCAGACTCGTGGCGCTCGCACGGCAGGCGGGAAGGTAATCGGGTGCGCCGCGTCCTCCTCCTCGCAATCTTCCTTGTTTCGCTGCCTGCCGCGGCTCACAAGCCCAGTGACAGCTATCTGACGCTGCGCGTCGGGGATTCGATGGTCGATGTCCAGTGGGACATCGCCTTGCGCGACCTCGAATACGCGGTAGGCGTCGACGCGGACGGCGACGGCGCGATCACCTGGGCGGAGCTCCAGGCGCGGCATGACGCGATTTCCGCGTACGCGCTCGCGCGGCTGACGATTTCGGCCGGCGGCGCGCGCTGTGCGAGCGCAGCGGTCGGACATCAAGTGGACCGTCACAGCGACGGGACCTATGCGGTGCTGCGCTTTGCCGCCTTGTGTCCAAAGGATGCGCGCGGCCTCGCGGCCACCTACGCGCTCTTCTTCGACCTCGATCCGCTGCACCGAGGGCTGGCGCGCCTCGAAGAACGCGGCGCGACCCGCAGCCTCGTCTTCAGCCCCGAGCAGCCGACGCAGCCGCTCGCCGTGTCCGGGTCCTCGCCTCTGCGTCAGATCGCGGAGTTCGCGCGCGAGGGCGTGTTTCACATCTGGACCGGCTTCGACCACGTGCTGTTTCTGCTCTCGCTCCTTTTGCCTGCGGTGCTGCGGCGCGAAGCCGGGCGCTGGGTGCCGCTTCCCGGCTTCAGGCAGGCGCTGTGGAAGACGTTGGCCATCGTTACCGCTTTTACGCTCGCCCACTCGCTCACCCTGACCCTGGCCGCGCTCGAAGTCGTGACGCTTCCTTCACGCTGGGTGGAGTCGGCCATTGCGGTCTCGGTCGTGATCGCCGCGCTGAACAACGTCTATCCCGTGCTGGAACGGCGTCTATGGATGGTCGCGTTCTTCTTCGGCCTGATCCACGGCTTCGGCTTCGCCAGCGTGCTCGGGGACCTGGGGTTGCCGCGGGACAACCTGCTCGCCGCCCTGGTGAGCTTCAACCTGGGCGTGGAGGCGGGCCAGCTTGCGATCGTAGCGGCGCTCATGCCGCTCGCCTTCGCCCTGCGGCAGACCTGGCTCTATCGGCGCCTCGCCCTTTCGGCGGGCTCGCTCCTGATCGTCGCCGTCGCCTGCGTGTGGCTCTTCGAACGAGCTTTCGAGCTGCGGCTTTTCTCCTGATACGATTCTCCGGCGATGAAGCTGCCGAAGGACCGGATCCCCTATTCCGCGATCGTAGACCGCCCGCCGCTCAAACTGCCCGACGGCGCGCGCATCGCGGTCTGGACCATCGTCAACGTCGAGGAGTGGTCGATCGAGCGCAACATGCCGCGCACGGTCCTGTCGCCTCCCTACGGCCAGCCGCTGCAGCCCGACCTGCCGAACTGGGCCTGGCACGAATACGGCATGCGGGTGGGTTTCTGGCGTTTTGTTGAAACCCTCAAGAAATACAACCTCAAGGCGACGCTGGCCATCAACGGCTCGGTGTGCCTGAGCTACCCTCGCGTCGCGACCGCGGCGCTCGAGGCGGGCTGGGAGTTCATGGGCCACGGCTACATCCAGCGGCCGATGCACCATCTCGAGAACCAGAGGGAAGAAATCTTCAAGGCGGTCGAGGCCATCAAGGCGTTCACCGGAAAGAAGCCGCGCGGCTGGGAGAGTCCGGGCCTGACCGAGACCTACGACACCATCGACTATCTCGCCGAGGCGGGTATCGAGTACGTCGCCGACTGGGTGCTCGACGACCAGCCGTGCGAGATCCAGACCGCGTCCGGTCCGATCGTGTCGGTGCCCTACACGGTCGACCTGAACGACATCCCGATGATGGTCCTTCAGAACCATCCCTCCGAGGAATGGCTGCGGCGCGGCATCGAACAGTTCGACCGCCTCCATGCCGAGGGCGAGAAGAGCATGCGGGTGATGGCGATCAGCGTGCATCCGTATATCACCGGCGTGCCGCACCGCATCGGCTACCTCGAGAAGCTCTACGAGTACATCCTGCAGCGTCCGGGCGTGAAGATGTGGACCGGCGAGCAGATCCTCGACTGGTACAGGCATGCCGCCAAGCCATGACGAGCTGTGGGGCAGGGCGACCGAGCTCCTGCCCAGGCTGAAGGAGCGCGCGCCGCGCTGCGAGGAGCTGCGCCGTCTCCCCGACGAGACGCTGCGCGACTTCCACGACACGCAGCTCCTGCGCATCCACCAGCCCAGGCGGGTGGGCGGGGCCGAGCTCGAGTTCTCCGCGGTGGTGACCTTCGGCGCGCTCCTCGCCCGCGCCTGCGCGTCGAGCTCGTGGAACTTCATCAACTTCCTGTCGCATCACCTGATGCTCGGAATGTTCCCGCCGCAGGCCCAGGACGAGATCTGGGGCCGCTCGCCCGACGCCCTGATCGCCTCGTCGTTCGTGTTCCCCGCCGCCAAGGCGCGCAAGGTGAAGGACGGCTACATGATCTCCGGGCGCTGGCCGTTCTCGAGCGGCGTCGATCCGAGCGAGTGGAACATGCTGGCGGGCCTCGCCTGGCTCGACGAGAACGTGCCGCCGGAGCAGCGCGTATTCCTCCTGCACCGCTCGCAGTACCGCATCATCGACAACTGGTATGCCGGCGGGCTGCGCGGGACCGGCAGCAAGGACGTCGAGGCCGCCGAGCAGTTCGTGCCCGAGCACATGACGCTCGCGGTCGCCGACACGAAGGGCGGGCCGACGCCGGGCAGCGCGGTCAACCCGGGAGCGCTTTTCAGGATCCCGGTGTTCGCGCTCTTCCCCTACATGCTTTCGGGGGTGGCGCTCGGAATCGCCGAAGGGATGATCGAGGAGTTCTCGACCATCGGAACCCGGACCGGCAAGATGACTGGCGCGCGCATCGCCGAGATCCAGAGCACGCAGATCCGCTTCAGCGAGGCGACTGCCTACGCGCGTGCCTCGCGCGCCGCGCAGCTCGGCAACTGCGCCGAGGCCTGGAACCTGATTTCGAGCGGACAAGTACCCGATGCGAAAGCGAAGGCGCGCTACCGCCTCGAGGGTGCCTACGCGGTGGAGTGGGCGGTGCGCGCGGTCGACGTGATGTTCGCCCTGTCCGGCGCCGCGGGACTGTACGAATCGGGCCATGCGGCGCGCGCCTTCCGCGACGCGCACGCGGTCAAGCAGCATTTCTCGTTCAACACCGACATAGCCGGCACTACTCACGGGCGAGTTGCGCTAGGCTTGCCCAGCGACAACCCCACGCTTTGAGGACCCTGCCAAAACCATGAAAGGCGACGCGAAAGTCCTGGAGCACCTCAACAAGATCTTGTTCAACGAGCTGACCGCGATCAACCAGTACTTCCTGCATGCGCGCATGTTCGGCAACTGGGGGCTGAAGAAGCTCGAGGAGCACGAGAAGAAGGAGTCGATCGACGAGATGAAGCACGCCGATCGGCTCATCGAGCGCATCCTCTTTCTCGAAGGCCTGCCCAACCTGCAGGACCTCGGCAAGCTTCTGATCGGCGAAGACGCGCCCGAAGCGCTGAAGTGCGACCTCAAGCTCGAGCGCGCGGCGCGTCCGCCGTTGCAGGAGGCGATCGCCCACTGCGAGAGCGTCAAGGACTACATCTCGCGCGAGATCCTCGAGCACATCCTCGAGTCGGAGGAGGAGCACATCGACTGGCTCGAGACCCAGCTCGACCTGGTCGACAAGATGGGCCTGCAGAACTGGCTGCAGTCGCAGGCGGGCGGGCCAAGCTAGACGGAAATAGCTCCTTGGTAGCACGTGCGGCGCAAGTAAACTGGAAACCAGGGCCCGCGTTTTGCTGACTAAGGGCTATATGGATGTCGAGCAACTCCTGAGGCGTGAACTTCGGGCGCGGCTGCCGTTAGGGCGGCAGCTGCTGCTGTACCTCGACCCATTCGCCTTCTTCAAGGACGCCTCCCGCGGCACCGCGATGGTGCGCGAGCGCAACCTGTCCTACAACCAGACCATGCGCTGGCTGTTGGTGCCCTACCTGCGACGCTGGCTCTTCATTGCCTCGGCGCTCTTCATCACGATTGCCCCGGCCGAAGCCATGGCTGCCCAGGCCTCGCTCGTTATCGTTCCGGCGGCCCTGGCGGTGGCGTTTTGCGTCTCGGTCACGGTGGCTTTTTGCATCGCAACAGCGTATCTCTTGCTTGGTATCTCGAGCCGCGACTGACAGGAGGCCACATCGACAGGCTGCGAAAAGCTAGCTTCATCCTCGCGCTCCTCGCCGGCTGCTCCACGGTCACCGTCGAGCAAGAGGCCGAACAGGCGAAAGCCTCGTGGCAGGGCGCCACCTACGACGAGGTCGTGATGCGCTGGGGACCGCCCAACCGCAGCGCTACGCTGAGCGATGGCCGACAGACGCACACTTGGACGTCCCAGGAGGGACCGATCCGCGCAGGCGGCCCCTCAGTGGGCGTCGGCGTTTTCGGTGGCGGCGGAGGCGGCGGGGTGGGTGTAGGCGTGGGCATTCCGTTCGGAACCACGGTCAACCCGCCGATGTGCGAGCGCACCGTCACGTTCCAGCAGGGCACGCTCGTCGACCAGAACTGGACCGGGGACCCTGGCTATTGCCGCAATTTCAAGCGCGGCTGAGCCACGCAGCGCCGTGACCGATTTCACGGTCGGGCCGGCCTGGGTCCGGCAAATCCGCACTAATTCATTAGCCGCGCCGCCTGCGCTTGCGTAAAGTGAGCGTTGCGATGCGCGACAGGCTCTTACTCGTGGCTTGCCTCTTCGCCGCGCTTGCCGCCTGCGAGAAGCCGCAGGAGCCGGCCGCGGGCGGCGCTGCGGTGCGCGAGCTCGCCCCGCCGATGGACGACAAGCCCGCGATCTCAGCGCTGCCGGAACACTTCGACCGCACCCGCGCCGAGCAGTACGAAAAGGAAGAAGACCGCCTGCGCAAGCGCGGACGCTGAAACGCAAGAAGCCCCCCGCGCGTCGCCGCGCGAGGGGCCCGCCGCCGCGAAGCAGCTTGGTCGCAACGCCGTGCCGCCAGTGTATCGGCGGGCCGTGTCAGGGATGCGCGCCTGGCGCGGCGCGCGTCTGGACCGACCGGAATGTGACCGCCGCGCGACGCTCTA
>Ga0070705_100000189_pt1 | contig 35994 bp, 24 predicted proteins | sample KBSK5253metaG_FD_65455 | JGI IMG/M metagenome (GOLD analysis project Ga0070705, IMG submission 65455) | Corn, switchgrass and miscanthus rhizosphere microbial communities from Kellogg Biological Station, Michigan, USA - KBS K5-25-3 metaG | ecosystem: Host-associated > Plants > Roots >... | reverse complement strand
CGCCTCTTCGTTGCTTTGGTAATAAGGCTGCTCATCGTTCTCCTGAGGATTGAGAATGAACCAGCTCCACTAAATCCTGCGCGCACGCTAGTTTATGGCTGTTTTTATATCAACTATTTGGTGGCAAGTCAAGAAATACCTTTTCGGGTCCGGGTCAGTTAGACGCGCTTATTGCCACATCTTGCGCAGTGAACATACGCGAGGATGCAGGCTATCCAAATATCATCGATACATAGCTTACGAGCAGTGAGAGCACCGGGCCACAACTCCAGTCCCGAAGCGAGGATCGTAACAAAGTCCGTCACAGCCTCACTTAGGTTATTTGGAACCGTGTGATTGCCGATAATGTCGGATAAATGTATAATTCGGCGACGTTTAGCGACGTCAATAACCGTTAATCCAGGTTTTTCGCTGCGAATGAAAAAAACAGAAATTCACTTAGCTCACGGGCGGCTGGACTCGAAAACCGTCCTCGTCACGAGGGTCCGGGCGCAAGCTGAAGATATGACCGTTCTGCTTGAGGGCCTGGGAGCGACCGTTATTCATGTCCCCACAATCGAGTTCATTCCTCCGTGCGACCTTGCGCCGCTCGACAATGCAATTCGCACCTTGGAGCACTATGATTGGATCATCTTCACGAGCTCGAACGCAGTGGACTTCTTCACACAACGTCTGCGGGAAAGCCGAAGCGGCGATGTCGCACTGCTTGGGACCGTGTCAATTTGCGCAATCGGGACCGCAACGGCCCGGGCGCTGGAGAAAGCCGGGATACGAGCAAACGTCGTCGCCCAGGAGTCAACATCGGAAGGTGTTCTGCGAGAACTCATCGAACACATTGGAGGAGAAAACATCGTGCGCGATCTAAGGATTCTTATCCCGCGCGCTAAGGTGGCGCGCGATGTCCTTCCGTCGCGGCTTCGCGATCTGGGTGCTCACGTTGACGTGGTCGAAACCTATCAAACGGTACTCCCACAAATCACACCTGCCAGTTTGAAGAAACTCTTTGAAGAAACTCGCATCGACGTCATCACGTTCACAAGCTCGTCCACGGTGTCTAACCTTGCGACGCTCGTGGGATTGACTGATCTGTCTGATCTGCTAAAGAACACGCTTGTGGCTTGCATTGGACCGGTAACGGCCGAGACTGCTCGAAGATTTGGCCTGACGAATATTGTTCAACCCGATGTGTACAACGGCCCCGAACTCGTGCGTGTAATAGCGACAGCAATCGGCGAAGAAACATAACCACTCAGTTCGAGTCTAGCATTGCAATAATGCTTAATGCCGCCGTTCAAGAAGCGTGTAAAGCATATGCTGAAGGTTCGTCCACAAATCCTGCTGCTCTGCCTGATGTTGACGGCCACAACTGCTGCCGTGGTTCAGCCGCAGGATGCTGCGAAACCATCGCAGGATGAACCACTCAAACTGAACGCCACGCTGGTGCAGATTCCCGCAACCGTAACGGATCGCGGCGGCAAGTTCGTGACCGACTTGTCGCGCGAAGATTTCACGCTCTTCGAGGATGGCAAGCGCCGTGATATTTCACTCTTTAGCATTTTGAAACAACCCTTCACGGCTGTGTTGGTGTTGGACACATCCAACAGCGCCGAAGACCGGCTGCAAGCGATTCAAAAGACGGCAGCCGAATTCACAGCGGAGATCAGACCGGGCGATCGAATGATGGCGATCTCGTTCGATAATGAAGTCAGAGAACTAACCGAGTTCACTGACGACCGGGGCGAGTTGATCAAAGCAATCGCCGGCACCGAATCCGGTTTCGGTAAGCTTTTATACGAAGCCGTCGCGCGCTCGTTGGAGCTTTTGAGAAACGTAGAGGGCCGCCGCGCTGTTGTGTTGTTCTCTGATGGCGTAGACATGCGCAGCATCGAAGCTACTGCGCAGAGCACTGCCCGGCTGGCCGAAGAGGTTGGAGCCGTTATCTACGTTGTGCGGTTTGACACTCGGTGGTGGATCGAATCTGCGGCGCGCAAACAGGAAGCCGAACATCCGAAGCGCAAGACACCTTTTGATATCGATGGCCGAATCCCGCTTCCGCCCGATTTCGGTGGACCCGATCCAACACCAACCGGTATCCCAAAGCCCAACGCTCCCCGGATCGAGATTGGCGAGCGGTCGCGACCTCCTGTCGTCTACGATCCGGGACGCGAGGGCTCGCGCAACCGGCAGTCACCCGAGTCCTCGGATCCTATAACCTCGAACCTCGACAAGCTATATGGAGAGGCCGACGCTTACCTTCAAATGATCACCACTCAAACTGGCGGCCGCTTGTATCTGGCGGATACTTTTCAAGACACGCGCGCTGCTTTCGCGGCAATCGCGGACGAACTGCGCAATCAGTATCTGATTGGCTTCTACATCGGCGCGGATAAGCGCGACGGCAAGTTTCACAAGCTCAGACTCGATTCAACTCGTAAGGGTTTAGTGGTTCGTGCGCGAACCGGATTCAGAAGCTCGGTTGAGCCGTCTCGCTGATAAATTCCCCCCGCTTAGTCGCTAATCAAACATCCCCTACACTAATTGGTGTAAGGCTCAGGTGTTCGAGAGACCATTTCAATTTCCGCTTGATCGAATCCTGCCTTAATTGCGAACAGTTAACTCATTGTCGACTTCTGATCGCTTGCGGCACGCGTGTTGCGCTAAGCTCGCGCGAACAAACACTGCTTCAACAGAGCTGGAACTTTGAAAGGCAAGAAAAATATGAAGCGCATTCTCCCAATCCTCCTCACGCTGCTTGCTCTTCTCGCCGGGCTACAAATCGGCGCTCTCGCACAGACAAACGAAACAATCAACATCGAAGACTCAGAATCGGACGACGCGGCTCCCGCGACGCGAGTAGCACGTCTGAGCTTCATGGATGGCGATGTTTCCTTCCTGCGGGCTGGAGTAACCGAATGGGCTCCGGCGGTTGAAAATCTGCCGCTGCTCGCGGGCGATCAGATATACGCTGCGCGCGGCGCGCGCGCGGAAATTCAACTCGGACGTGGAAACTACATTCGTCTTTCGGAGAACACCGAACTCACGATTGCCAGCCTGTCTGACAGTTCTGCTCAATTCGAAATCACCGAAGGAGTCGCGATCATTCGCGTCGAAAGACTCGCTTCAGCCTTCGGCCGCTTTGAAATCGACACACCCAATTCTGCGGTTGTCCTTCAAAAGGACGGGTTCTATCGCATCGATGTCCGAGGCGAAAAGGAATCTGAGCTAATTGTGCGAGGCGGCGAAGCTGAAGTGTCAACCGACGAAGGCAGCTTCAGAGTTAGAGAAGGCCATCGCTTGCTTGTTGACACCTCCGCAGGCGGCAAACTCGAACTCGCGCTCGACACAACGCGTGATGATTGGGATCAATGGAGCTACGATCGAGATCAGACGATCGCGAGAACGAGCGTGGACGTGGCCCCTTCCACCGTCACCAACTACGAGACAACCTATAACGACTTCTATGGATTGAGCGACCTGTCGAGCTACGGTACGTGGACGAATTATTCGTCGTATGGTCAGTGCTGGATTCCCAGGGTTGGCTCAGACTGGGCGCCATATCGATTGGGTCAGTGGATATGGATACCATCCGCGGGATGGACGTGGCTTTCGAGCGAACCGTGGGGATGGGCGCCCTATCACTACGGCCGATGGGCATACTTGTCCGGACTGGGATGGGCGTGGATACCTGGCGTCGGTTCGTATAACTCTGGCTACGGCTATCGCGACTATCACTGGCGGCCTGCGCTGGTTTTCTTCTTCAATTATTCAACACCAAACCGTCACTACGTCGGGTGGCATCCGCTGGCGCCTGGCGAACGCTGGCGCCGACCCGACAGGAGAGATCGCGACGACAATCACGCGCATCTTCAATATCCGAAGGAGCGGGGCCGAATGCGCATACAACCCATTCGAAATGGCAACGGCGTGACAGTACTTCCTCTTGACGGATTCGCGCGCGGAGATCGAACAGCCGGCCGGCCCGGCGCTCCTGGACGAGACCTATCGGATTCAATGGGACGAGGTGTGCGCCCGGGCTTACCTGAGATCAAACCAGTTGCGGTTGCGCCCTCGCTCGAGGACAACGACCGCCGAAGGGATCGTCGAATAGCGGTTCCCTCGGACGATCTCATTAGGCGTCCGGTGGTTACTCGCAATCAGGATGCGAACACCGGCGCGACGGTCGGGACTCGACGAGAGCGGCGACTCATTTCGCCACCTGAAGGCGGCGATTCGACGCGGGGCCCCGGCCTAATCGAACGCGGCTCCGAGCGACGCGATCGAAGATCGAAACTGGGTGAAGGTTCTGATTCCACCAACACGTCGCCGGGCATTCGTCCGCCACATCCGACATCGCCGGCCGTAGCTGACAGCGAGAAAGCAAAGAGCGAACAATCGGAGCGTCGCGAACAGTTGCGGCAACAACGGCGTCTCGAGCGCGAACAGAAACAGGAACTGCCTCCGGCCGAGAACCGAGAGCAGGTGCGTCAAGAACGCAGGCAGGAACGAGAGCGGAACCAGGCACAGCAGCAACCGCGCCCGGAAAACCGCGAACAAGTTCGACAGGAGCGTCGTCAGGAAAAACAACAGGAGCAGCCGAAATCCGAGAACCGCGAACAAGTGCGTCAGGAGCACCGGCAGGAAAAACAACAGCAACAACAACCCAAGTCTGAGAGTCACGAACAAGCGCGTCAGGAACGTCATCAGCAGCTTGAGCAGCGCCAAGAGCAACGGAAGAAACCTTGATTGCCGTGACGAGTGAAACGTGAAACGTTAGAACGTGACAAGAGATCGCTACATTCGTTGACGTTCTCACGTTTCACTCATCACGGATCACTCAGGTGGCACGGACTGGGCGGAAGAAAAAGCGAAACTCAGTAAAAGATACCCCATCTGCTTCATCCTCCTTCGCTCATCCTCCGCCTGGTCGGTGCCACCAGATTCTGCATTCTGTTCTGAGCGATCAATCGTTATCAGGTTATGAACCATCAGCAAGGAGGCGCCTATGAACCCTCACAGATTAGTCGTGCTCTCGATATCCGTTCTTCTCACCTCGGTCGCGCTTTTTAGCGCAACCGCGCAATCTCCGAGCGGCACTTCGCCTCGCGGGAAGAATGGCCGGGCCTTGGAACCTAAGATCGACCAGTCGAAGCCAGAAGCTGGAGGCGCTGTGCAGGCGGACAAGGCGGCCAGCTTTGAGAGGCCGTCGGGCGCCGGCACGCAAACGATCAACCCCGTACTCGAACCTGGAGACAATCTCAAGCTTGCCGTTGATCTTGTCGTGCTTGATGCACAGGTTCTTCAGCAGAAGACCGGACGCGTCGCCGGTGATTTGAAGAAGGAAGACTTCGCGCTTTCAGAAGACGGCGTCAAACAGCAAGTAACTCACTTCAGTCAGGACAGCCTTCCGCTATCCGTCATTCTGCTCATCGATCGAGGAGGTTGCCTCGATCCGTTCAGCGAAAAGGTGCGTCACGCCACTCGGGAAGCACTTCAGAGATTGAGACCTCAGGATGAAGTAGCTTTGATGGCCTTTGCCGACAACACCGATTTGATCGCCGGCTTCGGGCGCGGCAAAGACAGAATACTCGAGGCGCTCTATCGAGTGCCGCCTCACGATGAGGAGGCGGGACACTGCTTCAGCGGCGCATTCCTCGAAGCCGCAAACTACATGCGCCGCGCAGGAAATCCGGATGGCCGCCGAGTGATCATAATGATCACCGGTATCACAACATACTTTGATTGCCTTGCGGTCTCGGCTGACGATGCGCGGATGGCGATTCTGGAATCAGGCAGCGTCGTATGCGGAATCGTGCCGAAAACCCCCGGCCAGCAGATGGAGAACGGCATCATGCGAGCCGCGGCAGGCATCGGCGGAATATTCAAAGCAAAGACCTCGAACCTAAAGCAACTGGCTGAAGAAACGGGCGGCGAGGTTCTGATAGACAAACCGGAAGTTCTCGACCAAACGTTCAATCAACTCATCGATCATCTGCGAACGCGTTATACGCTGGGATTTGTGTCTACGAATCGGAAGCGCGACGGAAGCTTTCGCAAGCTCAAGCTCGAACTCACGCATCCCGCGACTAGTCGCGAAGATCGCCTCGTGGTAAAGACCAAGCGCGGATACATAGCAGCTAAGGAAATCTCACCTCCACAGGAGCGGCCTCGTACTCGGTAACGTGAATGATGATTGCTTGACACTGCTTCAAGCCCGCCGATAGAGTCGCCGCCTATGAGCGACACGCCGGGCGTCGCGCGACGCATTTTCATGAACGACGAAAGCGAGCTGCGCTGCGGTTGGCGTGTGCTCGCCTTCGTATTTTTATTCGTGGTGGCCGAGATCCTTCTGGCGGGGTTCATCAAAGTCGCGGGCATCCTCTTTCCTGCTCTCAGTTTCATATCCGATCAGAGAATATCGGGCGAAGGCTTGAACGCGCGCGGTGTGCTTGTTTTGTACGTAAATACCGCGCGAGACCTGAGCGCGACGTTGATCGCAAGTATCGTTTGCGCTCATGGGCTGGAACACCGAAGCCTGGCCTCCGTTGGGTACAAACTTCATGGCGGGTGGTTTAAGGATTTCTCGCTCGGTTCATTGATTGGGGGTTGTTCGCTTGCTATCGCTGTCGGCGTCGCGGCTGTTGCCGGTGCAGTGACATTCAGCGTGCGCGCGGAGCATTTGGGGATGCTGGGCCTTGGTCTGCTAATAACGTTCGGTTTCTTTTTGGCTGCCGGCGCATTCGAGGAGTTGTTGTTTCGCGGCTTTGCCTTTCAAGCGCTCACGCACAATCTTGGAGGCGCGGCTGCGATCGGCATCACCGCTGTCTTCTTTGGGGCCGCGCACATTGGCAATGAAAACGCTTCGGTGTTCTCGACGATCAACACGATCCTCGCGGGAGTTTGGCTCGGCTTTGCTTACTTGATCACTCGGAGCCTGTGGCTCGCCACGGCGCTTCACTACTCGTGGAACTTTGCGATGGTATTCGTATTTGGCTTACCGGTGAGCGGATTCACAGCGTTCAGCGGAGTATCGTGGCTTCAGGGACACCCCGGATCACCCCTGTGGGTTTCCGGCGGAAGTTACGGACCCGAGGCGGGCATGTGCGCGACCTTCGCATTGCTCGTATCGACGATGGTGATTTGGCGAAGCGGCTTGTTCAACGCGTCCGCGGAAATGCTCGCTGCAATCAAGCACAGCAAACGCGAACCTTCGTATGTGAGCATTACTTCGGACGGAGCCGAACCGTCAATGATCGAGCAAGTGCCGGATCGTGACGGACGACAGGCCTGACCCGGTATCAAAGCAAAAGGCCCACCCGCCGATTTTGGCTAACGGCAAGTGGGCCTCTGAAAAGAATCCTAAGAAACTCGAATGTCTACGCGTTCTTCTCAGCAATGTCGCCGATGAACGGAATCTTCCACATCTGGTTCTGATAGGCTTTCACGCATCCCATAATGGTAAGAACCAACCAAACCGCGAGCAGCGCCATTTCGACAAGGAAAATAAGGATTCCAAAGCCGAAGAATATTCGAACGGCGATGAACGAGATTACCCAGAGGACGAAGAACGCAGCCAGCATAACACCAGCAAGAATCAAACTCTGCATCGCGTGGAAACGAACAAACCGATTCTCCTTCGGTTCGCTGGCGAGCCAGATGATTGAGGCAACCAGACTCGCGCAACAGACGGGCAGGTACGCCAACATTGCTGCCACGTTGTAGTCGAGGTTGAGCACCTTCGTCTTGCCCGTAGGCGCGCCCGGCGGCGGATAGCCACCTCCTTGATAACCCTGAGAACCACCCGGATAACCGTACGGCGGTTGATTGCTCATTCTTTTCTCCCCTTTCTTGGCGGCGATTTGAAATCGGAATCCATGCCGCGCGCAAGTTTACTAGAGACCATTGCCTGTCACAAGCATAAGGCGCGGAAACGTTATTTCACGTTAGGGACCGGGTCGCGGACCTCAACATTTGCCTTTGAAACTTCGATCACTCCGCCACCTGCCTGCTCGACATAGTACACGTCCCCGAGCCTCGCTGTGTGGCCCTCTTTCCTGATTACGCCGATGTAATACTTCGTTCCCTTGTCGAACGCGAGCTTACCGGCTGCCGGACTCTTCTTCTCTTCCTTGACGAAGAACCGGTCGAACATCGTGCCCCCGTATTGAAGATACATAAATGCATTCACCAGTAAGAGGCCTAAGATTGCCGCGCACACGGCGCCCACTATGAGTGTTCGAATGCGACGCAGGGAGAACAGACTCGCCTCGCGCGTCTCTTGCTCTTTTGGATCTAAGATTCCCAAAGCCGCTTTAGAGTTTGAAGTGAGTAAGCAGCAACGTCGCCACACCAAGGTAGAACAGGAATGTGATCACGTCGGTGAAAGTTACTACGAACATCGACGAAGCGAGCGCCGGGTCAACTCTGAATCTTTTCAAGAGAACCGGAACAAGCGTGCCCAGCGCGCCGGCAACAACCAGGCTCAGGACCATTGTCACGCCGAGAATCCCGCCCAGTTTCAGTCCAAACCACATCGAGCCGAGCTTGGCGCCGAACCAAAGCGTGATGATGACGCACACCGTGATCCCTACGATCGTCCCGTTGATCAGACCGACGAGCGCTTCTTTAGTGATAACGCGGCGGCTTGTTTCCCATCCTACCTCGCCGAGCCCGATGCCTCGCACAACGACGGTCATCGTCTGTGTCGCCGCATTGCTGCCCATCGTGGCAACGACCGGAATCAACACCGCAAGCCATATCGAGCTTTCGATAGTCGCAACGTAATACTCGACAATCCAAACCGCGATCAGCGCGGCGCCCAGTGAAAGCATAAGCCACGGCAAGCGCCCCCGAACGGAATTCAGCGCCGATCCCAACGCCCTATCGTCAGCTTCGACGCCGGCCAGCGCGTAGATGTCCTCGGTTGCTTCCTCGCGCATCACGTCCAGCACATCATCGACGGTGATGATTCCGGCGAGCTTGTTTTCTTCGTCGACCACCGGGACGGCGAGCAGGTTGTACGTAGCCACGATGCGGGCCACTTCTTCCTGATCGGTATCGGTAGTCACCTTGATGACGTCGCCTATCATGACCTTTCTCAATGGAGTTGAAGGCGGCGTCAAGAGCAACTGTCTCAGGCTCACAACACCAAGCAGATGATTTCTCGAGTCAACGACGTAAAGGTAGAACGCCATCTCGAACTCTTCCGAGCGGCGTTGCAGCTCGCTAATCGCCTCGGTGACCGTCACATCTTCATCGAGCGCGAAGTAATCCGGCGTCATTATTCGACCGGCGGTTTCATCGGCGAATCCGAGCAGCTCGTTCACCACAGTCGAATGTTCGAGCTTCATCGCATCCAGAAACTCATCGCGTAAATCGTCGGGCAATTCAGACACCAGGAGCGTGGCGTCGTCAGAAGGAAGCTCTTGCAGCAAACGCGAAACATCGTCGCGATTGAGCGTCGTCAACAGAGCCACCGCACGGCTCGTTTCCATTTCTGATAGCGCTTCGGCGGCCTTGCCGAGATCGTGACGCACGAGGGCCTCGAATACTATTTCGCTGTCGTGTTGCGGGAGTTGACCGAGGATCTGCGCGATGTCAACGGGACGAAGCTTGGTCAGCAGATTGGCGGCATTCGACATCGCGCCGCGGCGAGCAAGCCGGCTTACGGAGTCCAGCATTAGATTGGTCCGCTGAGCCTGCATCAGAATCGTCTCCGCCGCGTGACATAAAGTTTTTAGGCAAACTGTCCATTACCACTGAGCCTGAATCCTTATAGCACAGCACTGAGTTGCGGTGAAAGAAAAAAGTCCGGTACACGCGCGCTTTCGATCGACTCTTGTTGCCTGATTTCGCTCTGTGTGGTTAGCTCGTTGCTGCCTTGGCAAAACAATAGAATGGCTTACGTTACTTCCAGATTCTTTGCTCGCGACACCATCGAAGTCGCGCGTGATCTGATCGGCACAGTGTTAGTCGTAGGACCTTGCGAAGGCCGAATCGTTGAAACCGAAGCATACACGACGGACGCGGCTTCACATTCAGTCACTCGTCCCCGGCAAGCGATCGCGATGCAGCAGACCTCCGGCCGTGTTTATGTTTACTTCATCTACGGTATGTACTATTGCCTGAACTTCACGACTGATCGCGACGGCCCGGGCGCGGTGCTTATTCGCGCGGTCGAGCCGCTCCGGGGAATCGAGGTGATGTGTGAGAGACGCCGCACTGATGAAACGAAGAAGCTTGCCAGCGGTCCGGGCCGGTTGTGTCAGGCATTCGCAATCGATCTCGGATTCAACGGTGAGCGAATCGGAGAGCGGATTAAAGTGAGAGCACGACGCGCGACGGTTGAAGTCGCAACCAGCCGGCGCATCGGCATTTCAAAAGCAGTAGAACTCGACTGGCGCTTTTATGAAATCGGCAATCCGTTCGTCAGTGGTCGATGAGAGTGATCAGCGAATCGCATGCGCGGCGCTGCTTGGCCTTGATGTAATCACGCCCGTGCCAGTATCTTCGTTGTGCTGAGATGAACCAATGAAAAACGATCTTCTGATACGAGCCGCGCGCGGCGAACAGGTTGAAAGAACTCCTGTGTGGATGATGCGACAGGCGGGCCGTTATCTTCCTGAGTATCGCGCGATTCGCAAGGACACCGACTTCTTAACCCTGTGCAAAACGCCGGAGCTCGCGGTCGAAGTGTCACTTCAGCCTTATCGAATACTGGGCGTCGATGCGGTGATTATGTTCAGCGATATCCTGATTCCCGTCGAAGCCATGGGTCAGGAAGTCAGACTCACTGAACAGAAAGGCCCCGAGCTTCCCGATCCTATTCGCTCGCGCCAACAGATCGATCGGTTGGTTGTACCCGACCCAAATGAGAAGACCGGCTTTGTGATGGAGATCATCCGCACGTTGCGGCGCGAGCTTGACGGCGCGGTTCCGCTTATCGGATTCGCGGGCGCGCCGTGGACCCTTGCGGCTTACATGATCGAAGGAGGTGGATCGCGAAACTACGCTCAGGTCAAACGCATGATGTACACCGAACCGGTCACGTTTCATGCGTTGCTCGATAAGATCTCGGACACCATCATTGTGTATCTGAATGCTCAGATCGAAGCCGGGGCACAGGTCGTTCAGTTGTTCGATTCGTGGGCTGGTGAGCTTTCGCCGAAGGACTACACCGAGTTTGCGCTGCCTTATGAAAGAAAAATATTCGAGTCGATAAACCGAGAGGCCGCGCCGTCGATCATGTACATAAACGGGAGTGGAACGTTTCTAGAGCAGATGGCGACTTGCGGCGCTGACGTTTTAAGCATCGATTGGCGAGTGAATTTGGAAGACGCCCGCGCGCGCGTTGGCCCGAAGTTCACGCTACAAGGGAATCTCGATCCGTGTGTGCTTCTTTCGACGCCAGAGATCATCATGGCGAAAGCTCGCGAGATCCTACGTGCGGGCGCCGGTCACAAACATATCTTGAATCTTGGTCATGGTATTCTTCCAATGACGCCGGTAGAAAACGCCAGGGCGTTTATTGAGGCAGCGAAACACCAAGGCCCCTAAGAAATCAGGACCTGATGACGAGCACTGCAAACGATAAGCGCATCGGTGTCCTCCTCTTTAATCTCGGCGGGCCGGAGACCCTCGAAGAAGTTCGCCCGTTCCTGTTTAATCTCTTCGCCGATCCCGACATTATTCGCCTTCCGTGGCGAGCGCTTCAAAAACCGCTGGCCTGGCTGATCTCGACTCAGCGCCACAAGAAGTCGCGAAGTTATTACGAGCAGATCGGCGGAGGCTCGCCGCTTCGACGCATCACCGAAGAGCAGGCCCGCGCGCTCGAGGGCGTCCTCGCCGCGCGCGGCGTCAACGCTCAAGCGTATGTTGGAATGCGATACTGGAAACCATTCATCGAAGAAGCGCTCGAACAAATCAGGCGCGATCAGATCGACCATCTCGTGATCTTGCCGCTTTATCCGCAGTTCTCGGTTTCAACGACCGGTTCGAGTCTGAATCGCATGCACGCGATCGCCGAAGAAACAGGTCATCGCTTGCCGCCAACATCCGTAGTCTGCAGCTATGAAGCAGACGCGAATTACATCGACGCAATGGCGGCCGCCGCGCTCGAAGAGCTTGCGCTGTTTCCAAATCAAGATCCGTCTCAAACACATATTGTGTTCAGCGCGCACAGCGTGCCGGTTCGCTATATCACCGAAGGGGATCCTTATCTTGCCCAGACCAAACGAACCGTCGAGCTTATGATGGAGCGACTCGGAACGCATCGCCCACATACGCTCTCGTTTCAGAGCAAGGTCGGTCCTGTTGAATGGCTCACGCCCGCGACGAACGTCACCATTCCAAAACTCGCGCGCGAAGGAGTGACGCAACTCATGCTTGTGCCGGTCAGCTTTGTGTCCGAACACAGCGAGACGCTTTACGAAATGGACATTCTTTATCGCGACGCCGCCGCCGAGGCTGGCATCGCTCAATACCGGCGCGTGCCAACGATGAATTGCAGACCCGACTTCATTGCGGCGTTGGCGGCTCTCGTCGAACGAGCGTTGCCGAGTGCCGCTGATTCTGTTTCGAGGTCAATCTGCATTCACTCGCCTGATGCAAACAGCGGTGCCACTCTCGTCTGCGCTTGCGAGCGAGCAATCGGTTAAGTCCAATGCAAAATCATCGCGCGGTCGTCGTCATCGGAGCCGGGATATCGGGACTAGTTTGCGCATACCGGCTTAAGACGCTCGGCGTCGACGTTGCCTTGATCGAGAAGTCTGATCGCGTAGGCGGCGTGATTCAGAGCGAGCGCATCGGCGGCTTCCTGATAGAGCGCGGACCGAACAGCTCACAAGGCACCGAAGAACTCGTAGCTCTGGTTGACGAGCTCGGAATCGCAGATGAATTAGTGGAAGGCGATCCGAAAGCGCCGGCTTACGTTTACTTCGACGGCCGCTTGCACGCGGTGCCTTCCGCTCCTGGCGCGTTTATCAAAAGCAAACTGCTGAGTGTCGCCGGCAAGCTGCGAATTTTAAGAGAGCCCTTTGTTTCCGTGCGCCGCGAGGATTCCGAAGAGAGCGTCGCATCGTTTGCCCGGCGCAGAATCGGGCGCGAAGCAGCCGAGCGAATGGTCGCCCCCTTTGTGTCCGGCATCTACGCCGGCGACGCCGACCAACTCAGCGTTCAAGCGGCGTTCCCGAAATTAGCGAACCTTGAAACCGGCTACGGAGGCCTGTTTCGTGGCATGTTGGCCAAAGCCAAAGAGGCAAGCAAAACCAGAAAAAGCGCCAGCGCCGTGCTCGACAAAGCCGCTCCCACGCGCCGGCGGCTCTGCTCGTTTCGCAGCGGAATGGGATTCCTGCCCTCGACTCTCGCTTCCCGGTTAGGCGAAGACGTAATAAGCGGATGCCGGGAATTGCGGCTCGCGGAGTCCGGTTTGCGGAGTGACACTCAATCACAGCGGTTTATTGTAGAGTTCGAGCGAGGCGGGGATCAGCATCAACTCTCGTGCGACAAGATTGTGATCGCTGCTCCGGCAGGCGCCGCCTCCGCGCTTGTTCGCGGCATCTCCGATCGCTTGAGCGGGCTCCTGGAAGAAATCACTTATCCAAGGCTTGCGATTCTCAGCCTCGCCTACGATGAATCATCGATCGCAACGCCGCTCGATGGCTTTGGTTTTCTCGTCCCGCCTTGCGAGCAAATGAATATTCTGGGTTGCGTTTGGAACTCGAGCTTGTTCAAAGGCCGGGCTCCGGAGGGCAAGGCTCTCGTTACCGTTTTCATTGGCGGCGCTCGCAATCCCGACATTGTCCGGCGCGCGGACGACGAACTCCTTTCAGTCGCACACCGCGAACTTCAGAAGGTCCTCGGTATTTCCAATGAACCTGCCCTCGTTGCAATCACCCGATACGAGCGCGCGATACCTCAGTACAATCTTGGCCACTACGCACGAGTTCAGGAGATCGAGAACCTTCTTGATGGTCTTCCTGAGTTGCGTTTGATTGGCAACTATCTGCACGGAGTCTCAACGGGAGACTGTATCAAGGAAGCTGACCGCGTTGCGCAAGAGCTCGCCGCGTCGCTCGCGTCCACAGCGCGACAATGAACCGGATGGAAACCCGCGGAAACTGGTTCAGCTTCTGCCACGCAGTGATAAAAGATTCCTGGGCCACGTCTTCGGCCAGACAGGAGTCCCCGAGCAAGCCATACGCGCAGGCGTAGGCCAAATCCTGGAATCGAATAACGATCTCGCGGAATGACTCCTGCCTTTCTGAGGGTGACGATTCCGCGGAGCTCGCATTGATAACCAATTTCCGAACTTCTTTCACTCGGTCATCCATGCAATCGAGTCTCTATGAGATAAGAGCCAAACCGCCAGCGAAACTTTACCGCGCAAAGCGAGTTTTCTGATTCGCCTCATCATCTCGCGCTTACAGGGTTGTAAGCGGAGCTTCGGAACCGACTCTGATGCGATCACCCGGCCAGAACAAGCGAATATTCAGGCTTCGCTGAAAGGCTGAGAATAAGTCGTCAACCGGATGTGTAGGCTGGGCGGGAAGTTCATACTTGGGAAAGCCATTGTCGGAATCGGACAGCGCAATCCCTTGCACAGAGCTTCGAGAAGGATCTTTCTCCGTGCTCACCGTGTTTAGCAGAGATCAAGACGTGGCACGAAGCTTGGTAACATGAACGGGAATCGACGCAGAAAGAAAAGCCGCAATGTCAGCAGACCGAGGCGGAAGTAACTCCGATCCCGGAATGGCGATTCTCAAGGGAACCAGGAACCTATGATTAGTGATCTCTTGCAAGACACCAGATACGGCGCGCGCATGCTCAGGAAGAGTCCCGGGCTCACTTCGGTCGCCGTGCTTTCATTGGCGCTCGGAATGGGAGCCATCAGCACCATCTTCAGCTTCGTCAATGGAATCATGCTCAGACCGCTTCCTTATCCCGAATCCGAGCGGCTAGTGCTGCTCGACGAAACCGCGTTCAAACGTGGAAGCCCTTCGATGAACGTCTCGTATCCCAACTTTCTCGATTGGCGCGAGCAGAATCAGTCCTTCGAAGACATCGCCTGCTACTCTACCGGCGGCTTCATCATTGCTGCCGGGGCCGGCGGCAACGAACCAGAACAGCTCAAAGGAGCTTTTGTCACTCAGGGTTTGTTTGAGATCTTGAAAGTAGCTCCGATCCTGGGACGAACCTTTACCGCCGATGAAGATCAACCCGATCACGATCTGGTCGTCATCCTCAGCTACGGTTTGTGGGAGCGCCGCTTCGGATCAGATCCAAGCATTCTTGGGCAGACGCTGTTGCTCAACAATCGCCCGCGCGTTGTGATAGGAGTCATGCCAAAGGGCTTTCAGTTTCCGGAAGTCGCCGAAGCTTGGGGCCCGCTGGCGCTCAACACAAAGCTGTGGACTCGCACCGACCACGGCTTGTTGTCGATCGCTCGATTAAAGCCAGGAGTCAGTATCGAGCAAGCGCAAGCCGAGATGATTCAAATCGCCTCGAACGTCGAAGCGCAGAACCCGGTCACCAACGAAGGCTTGAGTGTGAGCCTCGCAAGTCTGCGCGCGGGGTTGGTGGGCGATTACAAGAAGGCGCTTTTGATTCTGCTCGGAGTAGTCGCGTTTGTGTTGTTGATCGCCTGTGTGAATGTAGCGAACCTGCTGCTCGCGCGCGGCGCGGCTCGTCAAAAAGAAATCGCGATTCGCGCGGCGCTTGGAGCGAATCGCAAACGCATTTTCAGGCAACTGCTCACCGAGAGTCTGCTGCTCGGGTTGATAAGCGGAGCGCTCGGTTTGATGCTGGCGTTGTGGGGCATGGACCTGTTGCTCTCGGCGATTCCCATCGACATTCCGTTCTGGATGAAGTTCGATCTCGACGGGCGTGTGCTTGGATTCACAGCCGCGTGCTCGCTGCTGACCGGATTCGTGTTCGGTACGGCGCCGGCGCTCGAGGCTTCAAATCCCGATTTGAATGAGACACTCAAGGAAGGCGGGCGCAGCGGTGAAGGAGGAGGCCGTCATCGTCTGCGCAGCTTGTTGGTGGTTGCCGAGATCGCGCTCTCGCTCGTGTTGCTCGTTGGCGCGGGGCTGATGATGCGGAGTTTCATGAGCTTGCAGCACGTCAATGCCGGGTTCAATCCCGGCGGCGTCTTGACGGCGTACATCGCGTTGCCGGGCGCCAAGTATCGGCCGCCCGAAAAGCGCGCCACGTTCTTCAATCAATTGCTCGAACGCGTGAGAGGGATTCCGGGTGTTCAATGCGCGGGCAGCAATACGGGCTTGCCCTTAGCCGGAAACAACTGGGGTCGCAGCCTGACCGTCGAAGGTTATCCGGTGTTGTCAGTCGGCGAAGCGCCTGCGATCAACCATTGCGTGATCAGCACTGACTATTTCGCCGCGATGGGAATCCCGATCTTGAAAGGCCGTGACTTCGATGAGCGAGACGCTCGCGACGCGGCGAAGGTTACGATCATCGACGAGCGACTCTCGCGCGAGTACTGGCCCAACGAAGATCCGCTTGGCAAGCGAATTCGTTTTGGACCGCCCGAAGATAACGAGCCGTGGCATACGATCGTCGGTGTTGTTCGAGAAGTGAAGCATGACCGGTTGGACGCTTCGACTCGGATGTCAGTCTACCTGCCTTTTGCGCAGATGCCGATCGGCGGGTCGAGTCTCGCCATACGATCTTCGGGCCGGCCCGAGAGCCTCATCGGAGCCGTGCGTGCCAAGGTGAAGGAACTCGATCCGGATCTGCCTCTCACACAAGTAAGGCCGATGACCGAGATCGTAGCGAGATCCGTGTGGCAGCCTAGATTGTACACGGCGCTGTTCGGTGTATTCGCGGCGGTGGCGTTGATACTCGCGACGGTTGGCATCTACGGAGTGATGTCTTATGCGGTGACTCAACGCACGCGGGAGATCGGGTTACGGATGGCGCTTGGCGCGGACCGCAAAGCTGTGCTGAAGCTGGTCGTGGGACACGGAGTTGTGATCACTGCGATCGGCATCGGAGCGGGGCTTGCGGCGGCGATTGGGCTGACTCGATTGATGTCGAGCCTGCTGTTCGGCGTTACGGCGACTGATCCGATCACGTTCGCGGCGGTTTCGGTCGCGCTGGCAGGAGTGGCTCTGGGAGCCTGTTTCGTGCCTGCAATGCGAGCGGCGAAAGTGGATCCGATGGTGGCGTTGAGGTACGAATGATCGGATTGCCGATTGACGATTGCCGATTGCTCGGGGTGCTTGTCTAATCGGAATCATCAATCGGAATTCGCCAATCGTCAATCAAAGGGGTGAGCGATGGGAAATCTATTGCAAGATCTGCGGTACGGCGCGCGAATGCTATCAAGGAACCCGAGCTTCACTTTCGTTGCCGTGCTTACGGTTGCGCTTGGTATCGGTGCTAACACCGCAATCTTCAGCGTGGTGAATGCGCTGCTGCTGCGGCCGCTGCCCGGCGTGAGCGATCCCGCGCGCCTGGCGGTCGTCTACACCAGCGACTTCAGCAGCTCGCGGTACAGCACGTCTTCCTATCCGGACTATGTTGATCTGCGCGATCAGAACCAGAGCTTCTCAGATGTGGCGGCGTTCGCGGACAATCAGCCATTTCACTTGAGCACGGGTGCGGAAGGCGAGCGCATCATGGGCGCCGCGGTCACCGGGAATTACTTCGCCACTCTGGGCGTGAAGATCGAGTTAGGCCGCCCGTTGTTGCCCGAAGATGATTCGACGGCGGCGGCGGTAATCAGTTACGAGCTGTGGCGCACGCGCTTCAACTCAGCGCGCGATGTGATCGGCCGGACGGTCCAGCTAAATGGGCGCACGTTCAACTTAGTCGGCGTCGCCGCTGAAGGGTTCAGAGGAACCGGTTTGCGATCATCGCTCAGCATATGGGTGCCCCTGACGATCTACGCTCAGCCGGCCGCCGGCTCAACCAATTCGAGCCCTTTGGTGAGGCGCGGCTCGCGTGGGTTTTTCATCATCGGCCGCCTCAACCCGGAGGTCACAGTTGAACAGGCACAGGCTAACGTAACGGCCATCGGCGCGCAGCTCGCGCAGGCGTACCCGCAAAGCAATATGGGGACGCTCACACAACCCGATCAGCCCAGGCCGATGTCGGTCGTCGCGTTCGATCAAGCTACGGTCGGGCCTGATGTGCGAGATGCTACCAGCCGTTTCAGCGGCATCTTGATGGTGGTGGCCGGACTGGTGCTGCTGATCGCCTGCGCCAATGTCGCGAACCTGTTGCTGTCTCGAGCGCGCGCGCGGCAAAAAGAGATCGCGGTGCGTCTTGCTCTAGGCGCAACACCAGGACGCATCGTCCGCCAGATGCTGACTGAAAGCATATTGATTTCGATGATGGGTGGAGGTCTCGGCCTGCTGCTCGCTCTATGGCTCGCCGATGAACTGATCTCATTAGAGGCTTTCGCGGCGTTCGTTTCGCTGAGTCCAAGCTTGGATTTGCGCGTGCTTGGCTTCACGTTGCTCGTATCATTGCTCACCGGCGTGCTGTTTGGTCTTGCGCCCGCGCTTCATGCCTCCAGGCTCGATCTTGCACCGGTCTTGAAAAACACCGGTTTGAGCGGGGGCATCTCGAGGCGATTTGGGTTGCGCCATGCACTGGTGGTTTTTCAGATCGCTGTGTCGTTGGTTCTTCTGACAGGCGCGGGGCTGTTCCTGCGCAGCTTGCAACAAGCCTACTCGGCCGATCTCGGTTTTGAGACTCGCGACGCGTTGCTCGCATCGGTAGACATGGCAAGGCAGGGTTACAACGAAGCGCAAGGCCGCAGTTTCTATCAGCAGGTTGTTGACAACGTTCAAGCAATGCCGGGAGTGCGAGGCGTGACGCTTGCGCAGTACATACCGGTGAACGCCGGGGGCAGCCGCACCGGGGTCTACATCGACGGCTACACGGCTCAGCCTGATGAAGATCTGGAACTCAATCTCAACGTCGTGGATGCAAATTATTTTCGAACGCTCGGTATACCCTTGCTGGCGGGGCGCGCCTTCGCCGAACAGGACACCGCCGCAAGCGCGAAGGTCATCATTATCAACGAAGCGTTCGCGCGGCGCTTCTGGCCGGGCCAGTCGATTCAAGAAGCGGTAGGCAAACGCCTCAGCATCAGCGGAGCGCGAGGGCCGTTTTACGAAGTGATCGGCGTTGCGAAGACCGGCAAATACCGCAATCTTCGTGAAGCCCCGCTTCCTTTCATGTTCGTGGCTCTGAGCCAGGAGTATCGGTCTCGTGTGACGCTGTTGCTTCGCACCGCGGGCAATGCCTCGCGGTTAGCGCCGGCCCTCAGAGCTGAGATGCAGAAGCTGGATAAGACCGTGGCGCTGTATGATGTCAAAACGCTTGATGAACACCTTGGACGCGCCTTCGGACAAGAGCGCACCAGCGCATGGCTGATCGGAAGCTTCGGCGTGTTGGCGGCCGTGCTGGCGGCCGTTGGGATCTACGGTCTGATGTCGTATACGGTCACTCAGCGCACGCGTGAAGTGGGGATCAGGCTGGCGCTGGGCGCGAGCCGGGTAGATATGCTTCGGCTTGTTGTTGGAAGTGGAATTAGGCTGACTTCCATCGGGCTGGTTATTGGTTTGGCGTCGGCGCTGGCGTTGACTCGGGTCGTTTCGAGCCTGCTCTATGGGATAAGCGCAACTGACCCGCTGACGTTTTTCTTTGTGGCGATCGCCTTGGCAGGAGTGGCTCTGGGAGCCTGTTTCGTGCCCGCAATGCGAGCGGCGAAAGTGGATCCGATGGTGGCGCTTAGATATGAATGATCGGATTTGCGATTGCCGATTTGCGAATGCCGATTTGCGAATGCCGATTTCGGGCTGAACTAATGAATAAGGAAGAGCTGAAGGCAAGGACTAAGAGATTTGCACTAAGGGTCATGGCGTTGGTTGAGGCGCTTCCGAAGACTGCTTCTGGAAGGGCAATAGGCAACCAACTGGTTCGAAGTGGCACCGGCGTCGGCGCTAACTACCGCGCTTGCTGTCGGGGACGATCGCGAGCCGAGTTCATTGCCAAGATTGGGATTGTAGAAGAAGAAGCTGATGAGAGCGCATTCTGGATGGAATTGATCATCGAGGGTAGTCTGCTGCCCCCGGCCAAGCTCGAACCGTTGCTGCAGGAAGCCAACGAGATTGTGGCAATAATGGCGGCCTCGAGAATCTCAGCCGCTCGCGTCAAACAATCGGCAATCGCAAATCGGAAATTGGAAATATCATGATGGAAAAGTTAGTCAGCGATGCGCGCTTCGGTATTCGCGTGTTAACCAGGAAGCCGGGCTTTGCGATCATCGCGATCGTAACGCTGGGGCTTGGAATCGGCGCGACCACGGCGATCTTCAGCATGGTCAACGGGCTGTTGCTGCGCCCGCTGCCTTACCGTGACTCCGAGCGGCTTGCGATCATCTGGACACACTCGCCGGGCGCCAACGTGCTCCAGGATTGGCCGTCACCCGGACAGTATTCCGCGATCAAGTCAAACAGCACTGTCTTCGAACAGCTCGGGATTGCTCAGGGTTTCAGCTTGATTCTTACGGGACGCGGCACGCCCGAACGGCTCGGGGTGGTGAGATGTTCTTCGGCGACCCTTTCGCTTCTCGATGTGCAGCCTGAATTGGGACGGGCCTTCCTTCCCGAAGAAGATTCGAAGGGCACCACTCCGCCAATCATGCTGACTCACGGTTTCTGGCAGCAGCGCTTGGGCGGCGATCCGAACGTGCTCGGACAGGCGCTAATGTTGAACGGCGAGAGCTATACCATCGTCGGTGTGTTGCCGGCGAGTTTTTCGCTCAGCTTCGAGGTCATGCCGACTGTTGGCTCGGTACAGCAACCGGATCTCCTCGTCGCGTTGCAATTCGAGCCGAAGGATTGGACCGAACAAGGCGATGAAAACTACAACGTCCTTGCAAGGCTAAAATCCGGAGCGACGATTGCCCAGGCGCAGGCGGAACTGGATATTGCCACGCGCGGTCTTGAGGAGCAGTTTCCCGATTCATATCCGCCGAGCCGGCGTTTCTCGTTTAGCGTGCGTCCGCTGCTTGCGCAGGTGGTCGGCGACATCCGCCCCGCGCTCTTGATTCTGCTGGGCGCCGTTGGGTGTGTGTTATTGATCGCATGCGCGAACGTCGCCAATCTGTTGCTGGCGCGCGCCGCCGAGCGTGAAAAGGAAATCGCGATTCGCACGGCGCTTGGCGCGGTCCGCTGGCGGGTTGTGCGCCAGCTCCTGACCGAGGCGGTGTTGTTGGCAAGCGCAGGCGGCGCGCTCGGATTATTGATCGCAGTGTGGAGTTTGAGCGCTCTCAGATGGCTCAATCCGGGCAACATTCCTCGCATGCAGGACATTGGAGTCGATGGCCGCGTGCTGGTGTTCACGTTTGCAGTAGTTGTGTTCACTGGAATCCTGTTTGGGCTTGCGCCGGCGCTGCGAAGCTCGCGCATAAACCTGAACGAGGTGCTCAAAGAAGGAGGACGCAGTGTTGTCGGCAGCGGCAGTCATCGTCTGCGCAATCTGCTTGTGATCGCTGAAATGGCTTTGTCGTTGATGCTGCTTGTCGGCGCGGGCTTGCTGATTCGCAGCTTCATTCGCGTGCAGCAGGTGGCGCCCGGTTTTGATCCGCAAAACGTTTTGTCGATGCGTATGAGCCTGTCCGGCCCCGAGTACAAAGAACAGCAGAAGCGACTCGCGTTTTATCAGCAGCTCCGCGAGCGCGTTGGCAGGTTGCCCGGCGTCGAGTCCGTCGGCGGCGCAACGATCCTTCCCTTGAGCGGCAGCATCGCCTGGGGCTCGATCGCCATCGAAGGCCATGATCCGGCCTCGGGACAGAGTGCGATCCAGGCCGACTTTCGAATCGCCAGCGTAGGTTATTTCGAAACGATGAGGGTGCCGCTGATCGGCGGGCGATTCTTCAGCGACTCGGACGCGAAAGATTCCTTGAAGGTCGCGATCATAGATCAGAACATGGCTGACACCTATTGGCCGGGCTCGGACCCGATCGGCAAGCGATTCAAGACGGGCTCCGCTACGAGCGACTCGCCGTGGCTCACGGTGGTTGGAGTCGTCGCCAACGTAAAACAATACGCGCTCGATTCGGATTCCCGCGTCGCGTTTTATATGCCGCATCAGCAGGCGCCGACAGGCAGTTTATTTGTGACACTACGCACAACCAGGAATCCGTTGGATCTGGCCGCGGCAGTGACGCGCGAAGCCCGTGAGCGGGACCCCAATGTTCCGATATACGACGTTAAGACTATGGACCAGCGGCTATCCGAGTCATTGGCAAGGCGGCGATTTGCAATGCTCGCGCTGGGTTTATTCGCGGCGGTGGCTCTGATCCTGGCTGCCGTCGGAATTTACGGGGTGATGAGCTACACGGTCACGCAGCGGACTCGGGAGATCGGGATTCGAGTAGCGCTCGGAGCCCCAACAGGCGATGTGATCAGGTTGGTAGTAGGGCAGGGAATGTTGACGGCCGGCATCGGCGTTGGAATCGGATTGGCGGGCGCGTTTGCGTTGACGCGCGTAATGTCGGTGCTGTTGTTTGGAGTGGGCGCGACGGACCTGGCTACGTTTGTCGTGGTTGCGGTCGTGATCACGGGAGTGGCTCTGGTGGCCTGTTTCGTGCCAGCGCGCCGCGCGGCGAAGGTCGATCCGATGGAAGCGTTGAGGTACGAATAGGTTTCGGGTTCAGGGTTTCTGGTTTTGGGTCTCTAGTTTCTGGGTTTTCGTATCACGATTCCTGATTGCGACACTGAACCAGCAGCCAGAAACCAGAAACCAGAAACCAGAGACCAGAACCCCTGAACCCTGAACCCGAACGGAGCAATCATGGAAACGTTGTTACAAGACATCCGCTACGGCGTTCGAATGATGCGCAAAAGCCCGATGGTCACGCTGGTGGCGGTGATCTCGCTGACGCTTGGCATCAGCGCAAACACCGTAATCTTCAGTGTCGTCAATACAATCCTTTTGAAGTCTCTCCCGTTTCCTGAGCCCGAACGCATCGCCCTGATCTGGGGCAACATTCCCACCGAGGGAAAGGATCGCAGCCAGGTCTCCGCAACGGATGTTGATGATTGGCGCCATCAGAATTCTGTCTTTGAAGATGTCACCACCTACGGCGGCTGGAGCGCGACGCTGCTCGGCGAAGGCGAGGCCGAACGCATTCAGGGCCTGCAGGTCGGCGACGGCTACTTCTCGATCATGAAGGCGGCGCCGCTTGCCGGCCGCGTGTTTTTGCCCGAGGAACAGGAAGACGGCAAGGATCAAGTCATCGTGCTGGGGTACGGCTTATGGCAGCGGCGTTTCGCTGGTGACGCGAACGTTGTCGGACAGAAGATCAATCTGAGCGGCAAACCTTACACAGTTGTCGGCGTCCTGCCCGTCGATTTTCAGCCGCTTCCGAAAAGCCTTGTGGATCCGCGCGGCGAATTCTACAGACCGGTGGCCGAGCCGCACGATGACAACGAACGTTCCTCGCGTCACCTGCGCGCTCTCGCGCGTCTGAAGCCCGGCGTCACTCTTGCGCAAGCGCAGGCGGATATGAACGTCATCGCCGCGGGAATTGCGCAACAACATCCAAAAGACAACACGGGTTATGGAGTGCGAGTGACGACCCTCACTGAAGACACCGTTGGCGGGCTGCGGCCGACCTTGCTGACTCTATTCGGCGCGGTTGCTTTTGTGTTGTTGATTGCCTGTGCGAATGTTGGCAACTTGCTGCTTGTGCGCTCGGCGGCGCGTCAAAAAGAAGTCGCCGTTCGTTGCGCACTGGGCGCTTCGCGATCCCGCCTCGTGCGTCAGTTCCTGACAGAAAGCATACTGCTTGCGACGTTAGGCGGAGTACTCGGCTTGTTGCTGGCGCTCTGGGGTGTGAGTTTCGTGGAGTCACTTGGCTCGCAAGTCACGCCGCTGCTAACCGGGATCAGGATCGATGTGCGCGTGCTTGGATTCACGCTGCTTATTTCAATTGTGACCGGAATCGTTTTCGGACTCGCACCCGCGATCAAGGCCTCAAATCCGGGGCTCAACGAAACGCTGAAAGAAGGTGGCCGAAGCTCGGGCGCGCAAGCCATAAACAATCGCTTACGAAGCGTGTTGGTGATGGGCGAAGTTGCGATGGCGTTGGTGCTGTTGATTTCGGCGGGGCTCCTGATCAAGAGCGTGATGCGGTTGCGAAACGTGAATCCGGGGTTCGCCGCTGACGGGCGGTTGACGATGAACGTAACCGTGCCGCGCGCGAAGTATCCCAAGCCGCAGCAGTGGGTTTCTTTTTACAATCAACTCAGCGATCGGCTCGAAGCACGGCCCGGAATCGAATCGGCCGGCTTCACGAGCGTCCTTCCGTTGAGCGGCAACTTCGACGGCCGATCCCTTGTCGTCGAGGATCATCCGAAACCGGAAGGCGAAGAGTTTGACGTTGACTTGTACATCGTCACTCCCGGTTATTCGAAGACGATGGCGATTCAACTCCTGCAAGGCCGCGCGTTGAGTGAGCAGGACATCGAGACGACGCCGCTCGTTGCGCTGATAAACGAGACGATGGCGCGCGAGATGTGGCCCGGACAGGATCCAATCGGAAAGCGCATCAAGTTTCCTGGCTCCGCGAAAAATCCGCAGCCGTGGCGCGTCGTCACCGGCGTCGTCCGCGACGTCAAACAGCACGCGCTCGACAGAAAAGAGCCGATGCAGATCTATCTTCCCGAAGCGCAGTTTCCCACATCGTTCATGACTCTTGTGGTTCATACGTCGGGCGATCCGCGGAGTCTGATCGCCGCCGTTCGAAACACAGTCTACGAAATGGACAAGGACCAGTCGGTTTACAACATCGCGACGATGGAACAATTGCTCGCCGATTCGATCTCACTGCGCCGCTTTTCGATGTTGTTGCTCATGATCTTTGCCGGCGTCGCGTTGTTGCTTGCGGGCATAGGAATCTACGGCGTCATTTCTTATTCGGTAGCGCAACGAACTCACGAGATTGGGGTGAGGCTCGCGTTGGGCGCGAGACGAATAGACATTATCCGGCTGGTTGTGGGCCAGGGAATGGCGATGACTCTCGGTGGCGTCGGCATAGGACTGGTGGCTACGTTTGCGCTGACCCGGCTGTTGGAAAGCCTGCTGTTCAATGTGACTGCTACTGATCCCGTGACCGTCGTCAGCATAACGGGCATTTTGACGATTGTGGCTCTGGGAGCCTGTTTCGTGCCAGCGCGCCGCGCGGCAAGAGTCGATCCGATGGTGTCGCTTAGATACGAGTAGTATCTTGTTTCCGGTTCCGTGGATGATTTGGCGCGATCTCTAGGAAGACGAGTCAGAAACCCTGGAACTAAGAGCCAGTTAGGTTGTGAAACCAAACCGGAGGAAAAAGCGATGAGTCCAACAGGATGGATTGAGAATCGGGCGGCGGAGTGCCGCTACGCGTTTCGAATGATTCGCAAGACTCCGGCCACCACTGCGATGGCCGTCATCTCATTGGCGCTTGGTATCGGAGCGAACACCGCGATCTTCTCGCTTGTGGACGCGATGCTGCTCAAGCTTCTTCCGGTCAAGTCGCCGCGTGAGCTCTATCTTGTGGCGGCCAACCCGGCGCGGCCAAACACGAGCTGGAATTATCCGGACTATGTCGCGTTTCGTGACAACAACAGCGGCTTCTCAGGATTGGCGGCATATGGCGGTGGAGGCCAACCGCTTGGAATGCAACTGGAGGGTGCGGACACGACCGAGCTTGCTAACACTGCTTCGGTTTCAGGGAACTACTTCGAGGTGCTGGGCGTCGAGCCGGCGGCCGGCCGTCTGATTGAACCAGATGATGATCGGGCGCCGGGCGCGTCGCCGTACGCGGTGTTGAGCTATGACTATTGGCGGTCGCGTTTTGGTGGTGATCTCGCGGTGGTTGGCCGGACGGTCCGCCTGAACGGCTATCCGTTCACGATCATCGGCGTGTCACGGCAGGGATTTCGAGGCGCCGATGTGACCTCCAACCCGAATATCTTCATTCCGATAATGATGCGCAGCCAGGTGTTCGGTGTTCCATTCGCCGTGTGGAATAGCCGTCACTATTGGTGGATGCAAGCCATCGGGCGCCTCAAGCCGGGCTCGAGTGTTCAGCAGGCGGAGGCCGAGTTGTATGCCGTGTACCAGAGTCAGGAAGAGGGGGAGCGCCAGTCGGTCAAAGATCCGCGCTCCGTCAACACTGCGCAACCAATCTTATTGATGCCCGCGGCGCGAGGCTATTCGTACGTGCGGAACCGGCTCGAGCGTCCGTTGATCATCCTGATGATCGTTGTCGGACTTGTTCTGCTGATCGCCTGCGCGAACGTCGCAAATTTGATGCTCGCAAGAGGCGCTTCGCGCTATCGCGAAATGGCGGTGCGGCTGGCCGTAGGCGCGAGCAGATGGCAGTTAACATCTCAGCTTCTGGTCGAGAGCATGGTGATCGCGTTGTTGGGCGGGGTGGCCGGGTTGGGCTTCGCGTTCGTCGGCGTGCGGGTTCTGCTCAAATATCTGCCGCAGACAGGATGGGGCCAGGCGACGTTGAACGTCACGCCCGATCTTCGCTTGCTGGGTTTCACGCTCGGCGTGTCGTTGATAACCGGCGTGCTGTACGGGATCGCACCCGCGCTCAAGAGCAGCAAAGTCGATCTCATTCACGCGCTCAGGGAAGACTCGGCGGGGGCCACTGGCCCGTCGCGCCTGTCGCTCACCAATGTGCTTGTGGTGACGCAGGTGGCTCTGTCGGTGGTGTTGGTCATAGGCACGGGTTTGTTTGTTAGAAGCCTCGCAAATCTGCGCGGCATCGAATCCGGTTTTCGAGCAGACAATACGCTGGTCGTGAACGTCGATCCGAGCCGCAACGGATACAAAGGTCAGCGGCTGCGAGATTTTTATGAGCGATTGAGGCCCAACGTCGAATCACTGCCCGGCGTTCAGTCGGTCAGCCTTGCAGAGATCACCCCACTTGGAGGGTCGCGGTGGAACGGCGATGTCAGCATCGAAGGTTATCAATGGAAGGACGACGACAAGAAGTACGTGGATATGAACGCCGTCGGACCCAGGTATTTTGAAACCGTCGGCATCCGGCTAATCGATGGCCGTGAGTTCCGCGATGAAGACAACCCAGCGTATTCGATCGATCCGCCGGAGACGCTCAGCTCTCGAGAGGAGCGCGCCGAGCCACCGGGCCCGCGAGTTGCCATCGTCAACGAAACTTTCGCGAATCGATTCTTCGAGGGCCGCAACGCAATCGGAATGCACTTGTGCACCGACGACCAGTACAAACCAGATCGCGCTTACGAAATAGTGGGAGTTGTAAAGGACGCGCACTATTTCGGGCTGCGCGAGGCGCTTGAACCAATGATCTATTTTGCGGTGTGGCGCCCGCAGGCTGGCTCGCGATCGATTTGCATCCGCACGAATCGCGACTCATCGAATCTCGCCGCGGCAATCGGGCGGGAAGTGAGCGCGATCGACCCGGGCATTCCGGTGCTCAACATAAAGACGATGAATGAGCAAATCGACAATGACATTCTTGTCGATCGATTGATTGCCACGCTGTCGAGCTTTTTCGGATTGCTGGCATTGCTGCTGGCCGGAGTCGGGTTGTACGGCGTGATCTCGTACGGAGTCACGCGGCGGACGCGAGAGATCGGGATCCGGATGGCCCTCGGAGCCGAGCGATCGTCGGTGTTGTGGCTGGTGATGCGTAGAGCGGCGGCCTTTCTTCTGATCGGCGGCGCGATCGGAGTGCCGGCGGCGCTGTGGGTAACTCGTCTCGTAAAGAGTCTGCTCTTCGGAATCAGCAATCAGGATCCGATCACTGTTGTGATAGCGATGTTGGTTCTGGTGGCGGTGGCGGCGTTGGCGAGTTTCCTGCCCGCGCGCAGAGCCACGAAAGTCGATCCGATGGTAGCACTGAGGTATGAATGATCGGATTGCCGATTTCCGATTTCCGATTGGCGAATGCCGATTGTCGATTGCCGATTGGCGAGTGCTCGGGATATTTGTTCTGAGCGTCACACTCAGTTTGATGGATCGCGGCTCGAGACTTCAAACCGTCAATCCCGTAGGGATGACCTGTCGATAGAATGGCCGTGTGTGATGGTACTTTGACTCCTTTAGGAGTCACCTGAATTCGGGCAAGCAGTGTTCTGCGGGAGCGAGGTGACTCCTAAAGACCCGCCGCGTTCTGCGGCAGATAGTCGCGCACATCCTGAGCCTTGCGCGCGTTGTCAAAAACGAGCAGCCATCCTCCACTGTGATTGAGCCAGGCCCGCACGGCGGCCACTACCACCGCCTGCTCTCTTTCCTGTTTCTGCGGCAGTTCGAGCGCCGTCGCCAGCATCCCGTAATCCGATGCAAGCGTCGCCGGCTCTTCCGACTTGATCCACCAGACCAATTCGTAATCCGCCGCGTGCCGGTAAGCGTACTCGGCAGCAAGCTGAGTCTTGCCTACGCCGCCGAGCCCGTGCACCGCCGTTAGTGCCGCTGCTTTTTCTGAAGTCAGCGTCTCGCGAATTCGATCGAGCAGATCGTCACGGCCGACGAAGTTGAGATTGCGCGGCTGCGGAACATTCCAGATCGCCGGGAGACCGGGAAAGCGAGGCTGCTCGGCTACTACTCGCTCAGCTACAACTGTTGGCGGAAAAGCAGGCTGCTCCTCCGGTTTTCGGCGTCCTGTTTTAACGCCCGCAGTAGAGTCTCTTTCGCCTGCTCTTCTTTCTTGCCGGCAAGATCGATGTACGCGCGCGAGCTGAGCAAGCCTTTGACGTCAAAATCAACAACTCGCACCGGCAGGAGTTTGTCTTCCGCAAACGCGGCGGTCCATTCCGCCTCGGTGAATCGCGATTCGAAGTACTTCGGCGTGAGAACCGCGAGCGTTCGTTCGGATTCATTCAACACGCGGTTCATCCGCGCAATGAAGTCATCCCCAGAACCAAAATCCCACGCCTGAAGCTCAACCGAGTACTCTGCCTCTTCCAATTGCCAGGCGATCCACTCCGCCCAATGGCGATCCGCGATCGTGTAGCTGATGAAGAAGTCTTTCACTGCATCGACCTGCTTGACCGGCATCAGGCTCAGGTTTGTGGACAAGACCACACGGAATATATCACGATGCTGAGCGAACGTCGCTGTCGCTTGCGGCAAGAAACAAGCACGCCACGCAGGCTGATCTTAAGAATCCCCCGATCCTCTATCCTCGATCCTCTATCTATCCTCTATCCTCTATCCCGAACCTCGCCTAAGTGACCAAACTCGAACCCGAGAGAATCTCATTTCTGGGAAAATCCAGTTACAAAGCCGAACACGAACTTCGTCGCTTATATTGAATCCGCGCATAAAACGTCGATATACCACGACTTACCTGCTCGCCCTTTCTGGCACGCAGATTGGCTTAAGGCAGAGACCATTTTTGCCGATTGCCGATTTGCGATTGCCGATTTCACGACGAACTCAGAAATTCGCAAATCGCAAATCGGCAATCGCAAATCGGAAATGAAACCATGGAAACACTGATACAAGACATTCGCTACGCCTTTCGGATGCTGTACAAGAATCCGTCATTCACCGCGGTCGCCGCGATAGCCCTCGCTCTGGGAATCGGCGCCAACTCGGCGATCTTCAGCGTGGTCAACTCGGTGTTGTTTCGCCCGCTTCCTTATCGCGATCCAAGCCGGCTGGTGATGATCTGGGAGAATCATCAGCAACGCGGAGGGCCCGAGCGCGAGTGGGCCTCGCCCGCCGATTTGCGCGACTGGCGCGAGCACACGCAATCGTTCGAGCACGTCGCCGGGTTTTTGGGCTGGGGTCCGACGCTCACCGGACGAGATGAGCCCGAAGACCTGCAGGGCGCGGCTGTATCTTATGACACATTCGAAATGCTCGGAGTCGCCCCGGCGCTTGGGCGCAACTTCTCGGCTGATGAAGACCGCGCCGGCGCCGAGCGAGTCGTCTTGTTGAGTCACGGACTGTGGCAACGTCGTTTCGGCTCGGATCCTGCGATCGTCGGCAAGACCCTCACGCTTAGCGGTCTGAGTTCGACGGTGATTGGCGTGATGCCGCGCGGATTCACTTTTCCTGTTTTGAATAAGAGTGAGATTTTCACACCGGCGGGTCCGCTTCTGGCGACGCAGAAGGGCTGCGATCGCGGCTGCGTCATTCTGCAGGTGATCGCGAAATTGAAGCCCGGCGTGACGCTCGACGCGGCGCGCGCTGAGATGACCGCGTTCTCGGCGCAGATAGCTCAGCAATATCCGGACACCAGTGACGGAGTGGGAACAACACTGATCCCGCTTCACGAGCAGTTGGTCGGTGACGTTCGGCTGGCGATGCTGGTGTTGTTGGGCGCGGTCGCGCTTGTGTTGTTGATCGCGTGCGCGAACGTGGCGAACCTGCTTCTATCGCGTGCCGCGGCTCGCGAAAAAGAAGTGGCGATTCGCGCGGCGCTTGGCGCAAGCCGGGCTCGATTGATTCGCCAGCACCTCACCGAGAGTCTCGTGCTTTCAGTGATTGGTGGTTCGCTGGGGTTATTGCTTGCGTTTTGGATGGTGGATGTCCTTGTGAGCTTTGCGCCGGAAGGCACACCTAGAGTCGCAGAGATCGCGATCGACACGAGCGTGCTCGCGTTCACGTTTGGCGTGGTAGTGCTGACCGGAGTCGCTTTCGGACTTGCGCCCGCGTTGTTGTCATCGAGAACGAATTTCAACAGCGCGCTGAAAGAAGGCGGGCGTGACGCCCGAGTTTCATCGCACGGGAATCGTGTGCGGTCCGCGCTGGTGGTCGCCGAAGTTTCACTCGCGCTGATGCTGCTTGTGGGAGCGGGCTTGCTGATCAAGAGCTTTATCAATCTTCAACACGTTGATCCGGGGTTCAACGCAAAAGGCGTGTTGCGAGTTGATGTCCGTGTGCCGGGCATTCGTTACTCGAGCCGGCCGCTGGTGGCCGCGTTCTTCAAGCAGCTTATCGATCGGGTGTCGGGTCTGCCCGGTGTTGAAGCAGCCGGGGCTGTGTCCACATTGCCGCTTGGCGGTGGAGGCACTGATACGAGTTTCCTGATCGAAGGACGGCCGCAGCCCGAAGCGAATCGCGAGCCGGTTTCGCATTACGCGAAGGTGACTCCGGATTATTTTCGCGCGATGGGAATCAAGCTCTCGCGCGGCCGCGTGATCACTGACGGCGATACAATCGACGCCCCAAAGGTGGCGGTGATCAGCGAAACGATGGCGCGTCGATACTTTGCCGATGAAGATCCGATCGGAAAGCTATTGGTCTTCGGTGGTGGAAAGGACCGCCGCGAGATTGTGGGCATTGTCTCAGACGTGAAGTTTTTCGGTTTGAATTCGGACGCGCGCCCAACGATGTATTTCTCGGAACAGCAGTACGCCGAAAGAGGAATGAGTCTGGTGGTGAGAACGGCGGGCGATCCGATGTCACTGGCTGCCGGTGTTCGTTCGGAGGTCCAGGCTCTCGACCGCGACCTTGCCGTATCAAGCGTGATGCCGATGGAAACGCTGGTGAGCACGTCGCTCGCGGCGCCGCGATTTGTGCTGCTGTTGCTGGGAGTGTTCGCGGGCGCGGCGCTCGCGTTGTCGGTCATTGGAGTCTACGGCGTGGTCTCGTATTCGGTCACGCAGCGCTCGCACGAGATCGGCGTGAGGATGGCGCTGGGCGCGAAGGTGAGCGACGTGTTGAAGCTCGTGCTTCGGCAAGGCATGACACTTGTGGGCGGCGGTGTTGCGGTCGGGCTTGGAGGGGCGTTCGCGCTGAGCCGTGTAATGGAGAGCTTGCTGTTCGGGGTGGGCGCTAGAGATCTGGCGACATTCGCGGTGACGGCCGTGGTATTGGCAGGAGTGGCTCTGGGAGCCTGTTTCATCCCGGCGCGCCGCGCGGCGAAAGTCGATCCGATGGTCGCGTTACGGTATGAATAGTTCCGGGTTCCGGGTTTCGAGTTTGAGGTTCAGAATAGAAACCCTGAACCCTGACCCCTGAACCCTGAACTGTGAGTATTTGCGCTGAGTATTTAGAAATCGGGAATCGGCAATTGAAAAATCGGAAATCAGCTAAGGGGGGAAGTCACTATGAAAAGAATGGCTCTCTTGATGTTGGTTGCTCTCTTCGGTGCGGCATTGATCTTCGAACCGATCAGCGCCAGCCAGCGGCATCGTCGCAGCACGACGATTTCCACTGACGACGAGAAAGAGCTTACTGACTGCAGCCAGATAAGAATGCTGATCAGCGACGCTGAGCAGGCGCGCAGCGAATTGGTTCAGACCGTGCCGCAGTCGGCCGCCTCAACCTTGCGAGTTGAGCCGCCACTGAACGGTGGAGTCCATGTGCAGGGTTGGAACAGCAATGAATACTTGGTAAAGGCTTGCCTCGCCGCTTCCGGCGCCACCACCGCCGACGCAAAGGCGATACTCGACGGAGTCAAATTGTCTGTTCGCGATGGGCGCGTAACAGTCGACGGCGCGAATCGGGAAGATTGGATCGCTTATCTGATCATTCGCGCGCCAAACGGAGCAGTGCTCGATCTCCATTCGAAGAACGGGCCGATAAGTGTCAGTGATTTCTCCGGCTCCATTCAAGCTCACAGCTTGAACGGACCGACCACTTTCAGACGGGTGACCGGTCAGGTTCAGTCGGAAGCCGAAAACGGGCCGATTGGTGTGACCGGCAGCAGCGGGGACTTCCGCCTGAGCGCACAGAATGGTCCGCTGACCGTCGACCTCGATGGCAGTTCGTGGTCGGGTGGCGAGATAGAAGGGCATACTCAGAACGGCCCTCTCACATTGAGGCTGCCCGAAGGGTATCAGTCTTCGATTCGCGTAGACGCTTCAAAGCATTCGCCGATTGAATGCCGCGCGGTTCAGTGCCAGCAAGCCGCTCGCACGTGGGACCATCCAAACTTGATTCAATTCGGGGGCGGAGCACCGGTGATTCGACTCTCGACGATCAACGGACCGGTGACGATTACTTCGCGCGATGGAAAACGGTGAAAGAGCTTCAGAGTTCAGGGTTCAGAGTTCCGGGTTCGAGGTTCAGGATAGAGACCCGGAACCCTGAACTCTGAACCCTGAACCGAATAGACAATATGAAAACCAGCCAAAGACTCATCACACTTTTTTTGTTGCCGTCGATGAGCATCGTGGCGGGGGCTCAGAACTGGCCGTCGTTTCGCGGCCCGAATGCTTCGGGTATCGCCGAAGGCCAGGCGTTACCCGTTAGCTGGGACGCTGAAAAATCGACCAACATTCTTTGGAAGACTCCAGTCCCCGGGCTCGGACATTCGAGCCCGATTGTCTGGGGTGACCGTGTGTTCATCACAACGGCGATCAGCAGCGCGGCTAAGATTTCCTACAATCCCAAGGATGGAGACATCAATCCGGCCGACGATCAGTCAAAGCATCAGTGGCGCGTCTACTGTCTCGATAAGCGCACCGGCAAAGTTATCTGGTCGCAAACGGCTTACGAAGGAGTGCCGAAAGTAAAGCGCCACGTCAAAGCTACTCAGGCCAATGCGACACCGGTCACGGATGGACGCGTGGTCATCGCGTCATTCGGGTCCGAAGGACTCTATTGTTATGACCTGAACGGCAAGCTTCTTTGGAAACAGGATCTGGGCGTTCTCGATCCCGGCTACGCGGGGCAGCCGGATCTGTCATGGGGTTACGCAAGCTCGCCGGTCATCTATCGCGATCTCGTGATCGCACAGTGCGACATTCAGAAGGGGTCATTCATCGCGGCGTTCAGTCTGAAAGACGGCAAGCGAGTGTGGTTCACGCCACGAGATGAGCTTCCAGCGTGGAGCACTCCGGTCATCTATGAGGGGAAGAATCGAACTCAACTGATCACCAGCGGCTCGAAATACTATCGCGGGTACGACCCGATGACGGGCAAAGAACTGTGGCGGCTCCTGGATGATTGCGAGGTGAAAGTGCCGTCGCCGGTGATCGCTCACGATCTTTTATATCTGAGCGGCGGAAATCCGCGGGGCCGTGAGTTCTATGTCGTGCGTCCGAATGCCAGCGGGGACATCTCTCTGCCGAAGGACAAAGACTCGAGTGAAAGTGTCGCCTGGCGCAAGACGCGCGGCAGCTCTTACACGCCGACGCCGATTGTTTACGGCGAACATCTTTACATATGCAATGACAACGGTGTGCTGACGGTTTATAACGCGTTGACTGGTGAGGCGATTTACATTCATCGAATCGGGCCGCAAGGCAGCACGTTCAGCGCGTCGCCAATCGCGGCTGGCGGCAGACTTTATTTTTCCAGCGAGGACGGCGACGTATTCGTTGTCAAAGCCGGGCCGGTCTACGAACTGTTATCAACGAATCGAATGGGTGAGCCGTTGATGGCGACGCCCGCGGTGTCCGGCGGGGTCATCTTTATTCGCGGCCAGCAAAACGTATTCGCAATCAAGAGGTAGTCTTCTGTGGTTCCTGGTTTCCAGTTTGTGGTTTCTGGTTCTTGTTTTCTACTTTTCGAATCGAGCCAGAAACCAGAAACCACAAACTAGAAACCAGAAACCGTAAACGGAAGGAGATCCGATGAATAATCTGTTGATCGACCTGCGTTATGGCGCGCGAATCCTGCTCAAGAAGCCTGGCTTCACTCTGATTGCGGTGGTCACGCTGGGGCTGGGCATCGGCGCGAACACGACGATCTTCAGTTTCGTGAATGCGGTCCTGCTGCGCCCGCTGCCTTACAAAAACGCCGATCAACTGGTGGTTCCCATCTCTTTCAACGCGGCGCGTGGTTCGGACGATGGGAGCATCACATACGCCGATTATCTCGATTGGAAGAACGAAGGCATCTTCGCCCACGTCGCCGCCCTCAACTTGCTGAGCTCCGCGGATCTGACGGGCGGTGACGGCGAGCCCGAACGAGTGCGCGTGGCGGCTGTCTCCGAAGACTACTTCGGGGTGATGGGCGCCGAAGCGCTGATCGGCCGTACGTTTTCCTCCGATGACTACAACCCGCCCGGCCCGGCGCGCGGACTGATCATCACGTATGGCTTGTGGCAAAGGCGGTTCGGCGCCAACGCGAATATCATCGGCCAGAAGATCTATCTCAACGGCCGCCCCTATCCTGTAGTAGGCGTGATGCCGAAAGATTCGCTCTGGCCGGTCGACCGCGACGTTCTTGCACCACTGGCGGTCGGACCGAACCCGGGCGCTGATCTGTTGCGGCGCGACAACATGATTTTCTCCGGCGTCGCGCGCTTGAAACCTGACGTTCCGCCGGCGCAGGTCAACGCCGCGTTGGCGAGCATCGCCGCGCGCCTCGAGCAGGAGCACCCGGAGTCGCGGCAGGGATGGAGCAACCGCATCGTGGGGCTGCGCGATTATGTCGTCGGCAGACAACTGCAGACCTCGCTGCTCATCCTGCTGGCGACCGTGGTTTGCGTGTTGCTGATTGCCTGCGTCAATGTCGCCAACCTGTTGCTGGTGCGCGCGGCGGGCCGCGAACGCGAGATGGCGATTCGTCTGGCGCTCGGTGCGGGGCGGTTCCGCTTGATCCGGCAACTGCTAACCGAGAGCCTGCTGCTGACCTTCATCGGCGGCGGCCTCGGCTTGTTGTTGGCTGTCTGGGGCGTGGCCCTGCTGAAGTCGGTCGCTCCGGGCGATACGCCGAGGCTTGCGGGTGTCCAGATCGACGCCCGGGTTTTGCTGTTCACGCTGTCGGCGTCGTTGATCACTGCAGTCGTTTGCGGGTTGATTCCAGCGTTTCAGTCTTCGCGCGCCGACCTTCAGCGAGCGCTCAAAGAATCGTCGCGGAGCGCAACGGGCGGGACTCGAAGCCGGCTGGTGCGCAATGTGCTGGTGGTTTCTGAAGTGGCGCTGTCGCTGGTGCTGCTTATCGGAGCCGGTCTGATGACCCGCAGCTTTATGCGCGTGCAACAGATTGACCCGGGACTCAAGGTTGATCGTCTGGTCACAATGCAAATCAACTCTCCCAGCCTGAGATACCCCGATGAAGCGCGCATCATTG
>Ga0070705_100000188_pt1 | contig 36067 bp, 24 predicted proteins | sample KBSK5253metaG_FD_65455 | JGI IMG/M metagenome (GOLD analysis project Ga0070705, IMG submission 65455) | Corn, switchgrass and miscanthus rhizosphere microbial communities from Kellogg Biological Station, Michigan, USA - KBS K5-25-3 metaG | ecosystem: Host-associated > Plants > Roots >... | reverse complement strand
CTCGGGTGATTACCGGATCCAATGGGCCGCGTAGCGGTTACCCATTGACGTCAGATTGGGTGTGGACGCAACGAGGCAACCGCTACGCGGCCCAATGGATACTCGATTATGCGAGCTATCAAGAGGACACCGCTACGCGGCTACATTTGTGAGCGCTCCTAGAGTTTCGATCACGGCAACACATCTTTAGGACAGCACCAATTGCAGCGACAATCCAAAACTTAGTTGATGAGGATTGGTTTTTCATCTTAGCTCTTCACTAATACCGCGGATCGCTTCCGATCACTATCGCAAATCTTTTTGCAGCCCGGCCTGTTACCGATTAGAATAAGCGTCATCGCACATCGTCATCAGTGACGGAGAGCGCACTCGACAATCGGGAGCTGATATTGGAACAGGTAGTAAGTTTTCTGTTCAATCACAGGCAAGCGCTCTTCTCAAAGAGCCAATTCAGCTTTGGCGCGCGTCCTTCACTCTTACTGATTGTCGTATTGATCGCCGCCCTTGGACTTCTCGTTTACTTCCTTTACACCGTTCGAGCCGTGCGTATTGCGCCCGGCTGGCGCGTAGGATTAATCGCTCTCCGCTGCGCGCTTGTTCTGGTAATCCTCTTCTGCCTTATGCGTCCGGTGATTGTTGTCCCTTCCGTCGTTCCGCAATCGAGTTATGTGCCGGTGTTGATGGATGACTCAGCCAGCATGCAGCTTCCGGATGATGGAAATCACACACGCCTCGATTCCCTCAAACAGTTGATGTCGGCGAACAGCAAGTTCTACACGTCGCTCACGGACAATTTCAAACTGCGGGCGTACAAATTCTCAACAACCGCCGAGCGAGTGCAAAACGCGAGCGAACTCGTGGGCAATGGCGATCAAACAAATCTCGCGGCGGCCCTCGATCAGGCTTCCCGTGAATCGGCAGGCTTGCCCGTTACTGGCCTCATCGTGATCAGCGACGGCGCTAACAACTCGGGCGCGAGCGACGATGAACGCGCCGGCAACTTATCGAACACGCTTGCGAGTTTGAGGTCCCGGGGACTTCCCGTGTTCGCGATCGGCATAGGGCCCGCGAGCATGGAAGGCGATGTCGAAGTGGTTCGCGCTTCGGGTCCGCGCCGCGCGCTCGTCGGATCACCGGTGTCGGCCGAACTTCTATTGCGATCGAGCGGCGCGCGCAAGACCGTCACCATCGACCTCAACGAAGACAACCACCTGCTTCGCTCGCAGGAAGTCCCGGTGCAGGGTGATTCAACTACTGTCGCGCGAATGACGTTCACTCCGTCGTCGCCCGGCCAGCATCGATATAGGCTCACCGCTAGACCTACGGACGACGATCCCGTCCCGGATAACAACTCGCAGGAGATTGTCGTTGACGTCGTCGATTGGAAGCCGAAGATTCTCTACATCGAGGGCGAGCCTCGATGGGAATACGCAAAGCTTCGCGAGTCGGTCGCCGAAGAAAAAAACATCGTGCTTGTGTCCGTGCTGAGGTCCGCAGACGGAAAATTTTATCGACAGGGAGTTGAATCCGCTGACGAGCTGGTCAACGGGTTTCCGAAGTCCGAAGAAGACTTGTTCAAGTACGACGCAATTATCATCGGCAGCATCGAAGCGACCTTCTTCACATTCGATCAACTCAAGGCCGTCGAGCAATTCGTCTCGAGAAGAGGCGGCACACTGCTGACTCTCGGCGGTTCAAAGGCGTTCAATGTCGGCGGCTACGCCAACACGCCGCTCGCGGATTTGCTTCCGATCTATTTGAACGGCGTGGGCGAGACTCCCGGCGAGAGTCAGACTTTCAAAGCGGCGCCCGCAGAACGCGGACGCGATAATCCGGTCGCCCGGCTTCTCGATCAACCAGACACAAACCTGAAAGCGTGGGAGCAGATGCCCGCGATCACGTTGCCCGAGGTCATCACCGACCTTAAACCCGGCGCGTCAGTAATACTCGAGGCCCGAAGCACAAAAGAAAGGAATCGAATAGCGCCGCTTCTCGTTGAAGAAAGATACGGACGTGGAAAATCGATGGCGTTGCTGGCTTCGGACACCTGGCGTTGGCGAATGATGCTGGAATCCAAGAATCAATCTTTTGAAACATTCTGGCGCAACCTGATGCGTTACTCGGTCGAATCGGCGCCCAGGTCTGTGGAAGCATCAACCGAACGCAGCTTCTATGGCACTAATGAAGAAGTGCGAATTCGCGCTGAAGTCGCGGATGAGAAATTCATCAAGATAGCTGACGCATCGGTTTCGGCTCACGTCACGAGCCCGTCAGGCCGAGCCATTGATGTGCAAATGAAACAAACAGTCGAGGGCGGCTTCGAGGGCTATGCTGCCGCGTTTCATCCCGATGAAGATGGTATGTACAAGATTGAAGTGACTGCGCGGCGCGCGGGAAAACAAGTAGGGACGGTGACGCCGGCCCAGACGAGCTTCATCGTCGGGCCGCTCAATCGCGAGGCTCGCAACGCGGCTCAAAATCTTGAATTGCTCAAACGCATCGCGGCCGAAACAGGCGGCGGTTACTACACGGCGGCGCAGACGGAGAAGCTGCTCGACGATATCACTCACACCGAAGGCGCCGGGTCGATTCGAGTGAGCTATGATCTGTGGGACATGCCGATAAACTTTTTGCTGATAGTCGGACTTGCGGCCGGCGAGTGGTTCATCCGCAAACGCAAAGGGCTGGCTTAAACTCGTTCTGGTAATTGAATGCAACTCGCACGAAAAACAATTTCATTGATCGCGCTCAGCCTTGTGCTTTGTGCTTGCGCCCGCGCCCAGCGCCAACCGGACAGCCCGCAAGCGGCTAAACAACCGGACGCTCAAGCTAAACCGCAATCCGAAAAGAAACCCGCGCGCGCATCGGATCCAAACAAGTTCGCTGTTATCGTCGCGGGAGTCGGCGGCGAAGAATCCTACACCAAGAAGTTCACGGCCCAGGCGATGCGCCTTTCGGAGGCGCTCACCTCCGAACTCGGATTCGCGGTTAAGAATGTTCATCTGCTTACGGAGGTGACTGCTGGCGGGGCCGAAGACGGAGGTCACGACACCGAGGTCACTTCAAAACGCGCGACCGCCGACGAAGTTCGAAACGCATTCACCTCTATCAAGTCCGCGGCAAACGCTGACAGTTTCGTGCTCGTTGTTCTGATCGGGCACGGGTCGTTCGACAATCAACAAGCCAAGTTCAATCTGATTGGTCCGGATCTGAGCGCGAAAGATTACGCCACACTTCTGGGCTCGCTTCCAAACAAGCGATCCGTATTCGTGAACTGCGCAAGCTCGTCGGGCGAGTTCATCAAGCCCCTCTCAGCCGAGGGCCGGATCATCATTACCGCTACTCGCAGCGGCAACGAACAGAACGCGACGATCTTCGCCGATCACTTCATCGCCGCGCTCACCGACTCCGCGGCCGATGCCGATAAGAACGGGCGCGTATCTGTGCTCGAGGCTTTCAATTACGCAACCAAGGTGATCGCCGATTGGTATAAGCAGAAGAATCGGCTGGCGACCGAGCACGCCATGATTGACGACAACGGAGACGGCACGGGCCACGAAGAAGCAACGGCGGGCGACGGCAATCTGGCGAAGATTGTCTATCTCGATTCGAAGACGATTGAAGAAGCCGCGGGCGATGCGGAGTTGATGCGCTTGATCGCCCTACGGCAAAAGCTTGAAGAAGACGTCGAGAAGCTAAAGGCTCGCAAGAGCGATATGAAACCGGATGACTACGACGCCGAACTCGAGCGCCTGCTTGTGGACCTTGCGAAAACGAACCAGGAAATCAAAGCGAAGCAGAAGAAGTAACCACGGGGAGCACTGGGAGCACGGGGGCAACATTGCAGAACTTCATCAACGATAGAGCAAGAACCGAAAAGCGATTGAAACATTCTCGTTCCCTGTGGTCCCCGTGTGCCCCGTGGTTCTTCCTCCTACTCTTCTTCTTTAGTTGTTCATTCAGCGCGGCCCAGGAAATCAGTCTCACTCGCGGGCGCGAACTGCTCAAAAAGGGCAGCTACAAAGAAGCAATCGCTGTTTTCACCGCACTCATTGATAAGAACTCGAACGACGCCGTCGCCATCGAAGGCCTCGTGCGAGCGCAAATAGAAACGGGCGACTACGCCTCGGCTGAGAAACGAGCGCGCGAATTTCTCAACTCACATGCCGGCGAATCAGCGTTGCGGATTGCCCTCGGCGACATCGAACTGGAAACCGGCCGCTACACGGAAGCGGCGGCTGAGTTTGAACGCGCGTCAAAAGACGCGAAGTCTGTCGCGTGGCTTCGAGCGCGGCTCGGCCGCGCGCGCGCGCTTCGCATGCAAGGGAAGGAAGACGAAGCGCGCGCCGTAGCCCAGGAGTTTGTTCGCTACCACAACGAGAACTCGCCGCGCACCGCTGAAGAACTCACGCTGATCGCCGAAGCTGTGGTGTTGCTCGAAAAATTCAAGGACGCGAATGATCTCTTCATTGACGCGCGCGATGCTGACCCAACGTTCGCGGATTCGTTTATCGGACAAGGCGAGTTGCTCAACGAAAAATACAATTACGGCGAAGCCGCGAGTCTCTTTGCCGATGCGCTGAAGATCAATCCGAACTCGACGCGCGCGCTTCTGGGCCTCGCCCGAAGCAAGCAATTCGAATCAAACGAAGCGCAGTTGGTATTAATTCACAAAGCGCTCGAGGTGAATCCGAACTCGGTTCCCGCTCTGGTGAATAGAGCGGCGATCGATTTGGAGGTCGAGAACCTCGAAGCGGCGACGCAGGAAATCGATCGCGCGCTCAAGGTCAATCCAAACGCGCTCGATGCATTCGCGATTCGAGCTTCGATGTTCTTTCTCACCGACAAAAAATCCGAGTTTGAAGCCGAACTCAAGCGAGCGCTCGCAATCAATCCGCGGGCCGGTGAAATGTTTCAAACCATCGCCGAGTTCGCGGTGAACAACCGGCGCTATACGGATGCCGTAGACTTTGGCCGGCGCGCGCTGGAATTGTCACCAAATCTCTGGAGCGCGCGGACTCAACTCGGAATCCAGTTGCTGCGTGTAGGCAAGATCGACGATGGCCGAGCCGAACTCGAGCGAGCTTTCAAGGGCGATCCTTTCAACGTATGGGCCAAAAACACGCTCGATTTGCTCGACTCGATGAAGGACTACGTCGATACGGTTCGCGGTCCGTTTCTCGTCAAGGCCGAGCCAAAAGAAAACGGCGCTCTCTCTGCCTACGCCGGTGAACTCGCGGAAGAGGCGCACAAGAAGCTCACCGCTAAGTATCATTTCACACCGCGCGCGCCGATCTCGATTGAGATCTTTCCGAATCACGAAGACTTCGCGGTGCGCTCTCTGGGTCTGCCGGGATTGGGCGCGCTCGGAGTGTGCTTCGGGCAGGTCATCGCGATGGACAGTCCGTCGGCGCGCAACCCGGGCGAGTTCAACTGGGGCAGCACTCTGTGGCACGAGTTCACGCACGTGATCACGCTCGAGATGACCGATCATCGAATACCTCGCTGGTTCTCCGAAGGCTTGTCAGTCTTTGAAGAACGCCGCGCGCGGCCGGGCTGGGGCGATAACTGGTCGATCGAAAACTTGAAGGCGATCGGCGAAGGCAAATTCGTCAAGATCACGGACCTGGACGCTGCGTTCACAAGACCCAAAACACCAAACGGCGTCACGCTCGCTTACTTTCAGGCTTCGCAAGTGTGCGAGTTCGTCGATGAGAAATTCGGCTTCGATGGAATCCTGAAGATGCTCGCGCTATACAAAGACGGAGCGAAGACGACTGATGTTTTGCAGCGTGTGCTGAAGCTTTCGCCCGCCGACTTTGATCGAGCATTCGCTGACTTCATCAAAACAAAAGCCGGCGGGTATCTCGAAGCTGTAGGCACGGGTCCTGTTAAAGCGCCCGCCGGCCAGACTCTTCCAAAGGACGCGTTGCTCGCATTGGTGAAGGCCAGGCCCAACGATTACTTCACTCACCTTCGATTGGGCGCTGCATATAAGAAGGAAGGCGATGTCGAGCACGCCATCGAGCATCTTCGCCGGGCCGCCGAGTTGTTTCCATATTACGGCGGTCGCGACAATCCGCACACGATGCTTGCGGAGATCTTCGAGTCTAAGGGCCAAAAGTCTGAGGCGATTGCCGCGCTCGAAGAACTGCTGAGGCACAACGAGACGGATGCGGATGCCGCGGCGAAGCTTGCGCGGCTCAAGCTCGAAATGGGTGATCGGCGAGGCGCGGTGGAAATACTGAAGCTGAGTTTTTACATCCAGCCGTTCGACGCCAGCTTGCACAAGCTTGCGGGCGGCATCTATCTTGATTTGGGAAACCCCTCAGAGGCGGTGCGGGAATTTCAGGCACAGATCTCACTTGCGCCGCCTGATCTGGCCGAAGCACATTACGATCTCGCGCGGGCGCTTGAAGCATCGGGCAATTCACGCGAAGCCCGCCGCGAGGTGCTGCGCTCGCTCGAAATCGCGCCCGGGTTCGAGAAGGCTCAGGAACTTTTGTTGAAACTTCGCAGTGCGGTCGCTAAACCCTAACCGAGAATTGCAAATTGAGAATTGAAAATTGAGAATTGCAAATTGAGAATTGAAAATTGGAAATTGAAAATTGTCCTGACGATGCTCGCGGTGGCAGGAGCGTTTGGGTGGGGAACTCTTCACGCGACGAGCGCGCCGACGGAAAAAGCTTTTCGCTATGAGGACCGCCGCCTCGGCGAACTCAAAGACGAATCCGACAAGTTCAAGTTTGTTCGCGTCAAACTCGCCCCGCTATATCCGGGCGCCTGTCTCGGCGACGCGCCGTGCGAACCGTGGTCCCACGATTATCCTGAAGCGGGAATTCACTTCTCAAAAATAGTTGCCGAGCTGTCCAAGCTCCAGGTCGTGCTCGATGAAGACGAATACATATTCTCATTTGCCGATCCGAACCTTATGAAGTATCCCTTCGCGTACATGTGCGAAGTCGGATACATGCAACTCACGGATGAAGAAGTCGCCGGGCTGCGTGAGTACTTGCTGCGCGGAGGTTTCCTTCTGGTTGACGACTTCGGGGGCAGGGACATCGCTACGTTTCAATACTACATGAAGAAAGCGCTGCCGGAATTCGATATGAAGCCGCTCGATTTGAGCCATCCGATCTTTAATTGCTTTTTCACGATCAAGTCGCTGGATGTGCGGTCGTATCGAAGAGCCAAGCCCGAATTCCTCGGCATTGAAGACAAACACGGACGGCTGATGGCGGTGATCAACTATAACAACGACGTGAGCGATTACTGGCAGTGGTCAAACGACGCCTTCAATCCGATCGATGACACAAACACTGCATACAAATTCGGCGTCAACTATGTCTTTTACGCGCTGACGCACTGAAATAAGTTCGGGGTTCAGAGTTCCGGGTTCCGGGTTGGCCACATCGAACTCTGAACCCTAAACCCTGAACCCTGAACCCGGAACCATAGACCAGAAACGAGAGACCATGGCCCTAGATACCCAGGAAATAATCAAAGAAGATCAACTACTGGATAAGCTCGTTGCGGCGCGCGAACAAATTCTTCATGAGGTTCGCAAGGTCATCATCGGTCAGGATGAAGTCGTCGATCAGACGCTGATATCACTCTTCGTCGGCGGCCACTCACTTGTCACCGGCGCACCGGGACTCGCGAAGACGTTGTTGATACGAACGCTCGCAAGTGTACTCGAATTGTCATTCAAGCGAATTCAATTCACGCCCGACCTCATGCCTTCGGACATCACCGGCACCGACATAATCGAAGAAGATCGCTCGACCGGCCGCCGTGAGCTCGAATTCATTCACGGGCCGGTGTTCGCCAACATCATTCTCGCTGACGAAATCAATCGCACACCTCCAAAGACTCAGGCCGCGCTGCTTGAAGCGATGCAGGAAGGCTCAGTCACGGTCCAGGGCACCACCTACGCTCTTCCGAAACCGTTTTATGTGCTTGCGACTCAGAACCCGATCGAGATGGAGGGAACGTATCCGCTGCCGGAAGCTCAGCTCGACCGATTTATGTTCAACATCAATATCGACTACCTGAGCGAGGACGATGAAGTCGATGTTGTGAATCAGACGACTTCGGTGCAAGACATCAGCTTCGAGCGCAACGTGACCGGCCCGGACATTCTGGCGTTTCAACGCTTGGTGCGCCGAGTTCCCGCCGCCGAATCAGTCACGCGGTATGCGGTGAAGCTCGTCGGCGCGAGCCGTCCGGTGAATGACGACTCTCCCGATTACATCAAGCGGTGGGTGAACTGGGGAGCTTCGCTTCGCGCGTCGCAGTTTTTGATACTCGGAGGCAAGGCTCGCGCAGTGATGAGCGGGCGCTACAACGTATCGGTCGAAGATGTGCGCGCGCTCGCGTATCCGATCTTGCGTCATCGAATACTGCTGAACTTCCACGCGGAGTCAGAACGCGTGAAGCCGGATGATGTTATTCGACGGTTGATCGAAAGTGTGCCCGAGCCGAAGTCGGGTCTGTGAAGTGAAATCACTATGACGGATTAGTAGAGCAGGACGAGTTCTACCGTGAGAACTAATGTGTCTTATCCAAGGAGTCTCGTTCTTGGTTCCGCGTTGAGCCTTACTCTGGTGCATTCAGCCACTGCAGCGGACAAGAGCGAGAGAGGTCATCAGCGACTGCTCGGTGCTGTCAAGATGATTACCGTCGAAGAAGCAAAGCTCTCCTCCAAGTCCGGTAAGTGGATCGAAGGCAAACGAAAACTCGAGCGAACGACTACCTTCGATCGAGAGGGCAGTTTGATAACGGAAGTGATCCACGCTGATGGCTCGGGAGTATCAACAATCAGCTATCGGTACGATGGAAAGGGCAATCGCACAGATAGCATATACAATGAAGGCGTGATCTCAAGGCCTCCGACCAGGGAGGATGAATGGAATGATATTCGGCAAGTTCGTCTGATCAGGTGGCGGTTCAAGTATGACGCAGATAAGAATCGGACTGAGGAACTGGCTTATTCAAGCGTAGCGCGCGGCCCGATCAGTGGCGAGATGCTCATTCAAAGGTACGTTCACAACTATGATAATAAAGGGAACCGCGAGACAACTCTCTACTACGACGCAACTGTGTTGTTAAATAAATGGGTCTACGTATATGACAATAAGGGAACCCTGACGGAAGAATCCAGGTATTCGGCTGGCGGCCGTCTCGAATTGAAAGAAGTATATAGTTGTGAATTCGATTCTTCAGGCAATTGGATCAAGAAAACAATTTCCAGACAGAAGATCAAAAATGGCGGGCCCTATCTTGAGCCGGAAAGAGTGATCTATCGGACGATTACTTACTATTGAATGACCGAAATGCAAGTGATCGGAAAACAAACCGGCATGCGCTATCTGGCTCCAGAAGTCCTGGCGCGTATAAGCTCGCTCGAACTCATCGCGCGTTCCGTCGTCGAAGGTTTCATCGCGGGGCTTCATCGCTCTCCTTATCTCGGCTTCTCTACAGACTTCGCCGAGCATCGGCCTTATATGCCCGGCGATGACCTGCGGCATCTTGATTGGAAACTGCTCGGGCGCACTGACCGGCTCTACATAAAAAAATATCAGGGCGACACCAACGCTCGAATTCACCTGCTGATAGATTCAAGCGCGTCGATGGGCTACGCAAGCGGCGAAGTCACCAAGCTTCAATACGCGCAGTACCTCGCGTCGTCGCTGGCGTTTCTTGGAGTCCGCCAACACGACTCAGTTGGCTTGATAGCCTTTAACCACGAAGTCATCGAACACGTGCCGCCCGGCTCTCGCTCGGGTCATCTCCGCACGATTCTCGGAGTGATCGAGCGGCTCACGCCCGCGCGAGAAACTACGATCGCCGATCTATTGAATCGCACTGCCGAGCTGCTGACGCGCCGCGGCATCGTCGTGTTGATCTCGGATCTTTATGATGACCCCGCCCGCGTGAATGAGGGGCTTGAACATCTGCGATTTCGCGGCAACGACGTGATCGTGTTTCACGTGATGGACAAACAGGAGCTTGATTTTGATTTCATCGAGCCCGTGGTGCTTGAAGACGCCGAAACTGAGGAGCAGCTTCACGTGTTGCCCGATGTTTTGCGCGACGAGTATTTGAAAGCGATGCGCTCGCACATCGATGCGCTGACCGAGGGAGCGGCTCGCAATCGGATTGATTACGAATTGCACCGAACATCTGATCCATTGGATGCGGCGTTGTTTGCGTACCTCGCGCGCCGCTCGCAGTTTGGATGAGGGACCAGTATGCCGGCGAGAAAGCGAGCAACAGTCCTGGACACGCACCCGGAAACGGAGCGTTTGTTGATCGAACTCTCTCGAAATAGGCCCATCTGGAAACAGTTCAGGCAGGTTGGAGCGTTGAACAGGATGACTCGCGCATTTGCGATGGCCGGAATCAGACAGCGCTACCCGGAGGCGACGGAGGAGGAGGTGCGTCGCCGTCTTGCGGCGGTATTGTTCGACCGGGAAACCGTCATCAAGGTCTTCGGATGGGACCCGGAAATAGAAGGCTACTAATGCCAGACGATGCGATAGAAGCGCTGTTGGTGGTAGTTGCAGCGTTAGAGAAACTGAATATCGAGTACGTGGTGGGCGGCTCCTACGCCAGCTCTGCCCACGGCGAAGCAAGGTCGACTAATGATATCGACATACTTGCAGCGATCAGCGTGAAAGAAGCACGCGCCCTTGCCGCGGAACTAAAAGAGAAATTCTATGCTGACGAGGTGGCGATCGAACATGCCATCAAAGCAAAGAAGCACTTCAATGTCATAGACACCGACACGATGTTTAAAGTCGATATTTTCCCCAGTAAGCGAACCGAGTTTGAGAAGCAGCAATTGAATCGGCGTCAAATCGCGATAATTGATCCTGAAAGCGAGGCAACGGCTTATGTGGCTACCGCTGAAGATACTATCCTCGCGAAGCTAGCGTGGTATCGTCTCGGAGGCGAAGTCTCGGAACAGCAGTGGCGAGATATTTTGGGTGTATTAAAGCGGCAGCGTGAACGACTTGATTTTGATTATCTCAGGCGTTGGGCCGACGATCTCTCGGTTTCCGATCTCTTAATCGAGGCGTTTGCGGATGCCGGAATCGGTGGCTAAGCCATGGCGTTTCTGAATCCAATTTTTCTTATCGGAGCGATCGCCGCGGGCGTGCCGGTGCTCGTTCACCTCGTCCGCAGAACTCGCGCGCCCCGAGTTCAATTCCCTTCCTTGATGTTCCTCCGCAAGATCGAACAAAAGACTATTCGCCGGCGCAAGCTCCGCAACCTGTTGCTGCTCGCGATGCGCTGCGCCGCGCTTTTGCTTCTGGCGCTTGCTTTCGCGAGACCTTACTTCACCGGATCGAGCCCAGTGGCTGCTTCATCCGAGCACGCGAGCACGGTGATCCTCATTGACGGGTCTTACAGCATGCGTTACGGCGATGTGTTTACACGCGCTCGCGCGAGCGCGCGCAACACGATCAGCGACGCCACTTCGGATGAGCAAATCTCGATTGTGCTCTTTTCAAAAAGTTATCAAGTGCTGATGCCTCTCAAAGCAGAACACGCCGAAGCGAACTCGGTGGTGAGTGCGATGCAGCCGGGTCTCGATTCGACCGACTATCTCCAGGCAATCCAGGCGGCCGATGCGATTCTCAAAGATGCGAGCCGCGGCCGGCATCGAATTGTTTTGATCTCCGATTTTCAGGATGCCGGATGGAACCGCGCGGCGCCGCCAGTCAAACTCGGCGCCGATGTGAAACTATTTCCGATCGACGTATCTGAAGCGAAAGTCTCGAACGTCGCCGTCACTCAAGTCACGGCCGATCCGGTTGTCTACGCGCAGAAGTACGCGGGGAAAATTATCGCGCGCGTAAACAACTTCGGCTCTGACGACATCGATTCTGCAATCGAACTAAAACTCAACGATCTGCCCGTCGAGCGGCGGCCGTTGAAGCTCGAAGCGGGAGGCGTTGCGAATGTCGAATTCACCGGATTCAATGTGCCCGACGGCTCGAATCGCGCGACGATCGAGATCAACGCCGACAGCTTCACGCTCGATAACAAATTCTTCTTCACGATTAGGCGTGACAATCAGACTCGCGTGCTTGCGATTGATACCGGCTCGCGTGGCCGCAGCGAAAGCTTCTTTCTTCAGCAGTCGCTCGCGGCGGGCGAGAACAATCAGTACGCGCTCACGGTTAAGACCGCGGGCAGCGTGAACCCGACCGAGCTTGATTCAAATCGAGTCGTGATCGTCAACGACGCCGCGATCAGCGAAGGTCTCGCGTCATCGCTCAAGACTTTTGTCGAGCGCGGCGGCGGGCTGATCATCGCGACGGCAAAGCACACCGACGCTTCGGATTTCAATCGCCTGCTCGGGATGATCTCACCCGCGCAGCTCGGCGAGGTGATTCAGTCACGCGGCTACGCTTTGATGAGCCAGGTGAAGACCGATCACCCGATCTTCGCGGCGTTTGCGCGAGGCGGCAGGCTGACCTCGACGCGAGTGTATGGCTATCATCGCGCGACTGCAAAAGAAGGCGCCACGACGTTGGCCGCGCTGGATGACGGCAGTCCAATCGTAATCGAAGCCGCGGCGGGAAGAGGCAAGGTGCTGTTGGTCACGACGACGCTCGACACCGCGTGGAATGATCTGCCGCTCACGCCAATGTTTCTTCCTCTCGTTCGTCAGATGCTCGAGTATCTGGGCGGCCGCGAAGCCGGGTCTTACTACACGGTTGGTCAGGCGTTCACGGCCGCGCCCGACAGAGACGGGTCGCTTCCGGCGGTCGACACGCCGGGCGGAAAACGAATCGACGACATCAGGAAAAGCTCGGCTGGGGATTTGTCCGTGGACACCGCCGAAGCCGGCTTCTATCGATTGCGTTATCGGGATCGTGATGAGTTTCTCGCCGCCGATCTCGACACGAAAGAATCGGATCTGGCCAAACTGAACGTCGATGATTTGATTGCGAGCATCACGCCAAGCGCCGAAGACCGCGCCGCGCAAGCAGCTCACTCAACCGGCTTGACCGCGGATGAAAAGGAAGCGCGACAGCGATTGTGGCTTCCGCTGCTGATCGCGGCGCTTGCGTTGTTTGTAGTGGAAGCGGTGATCGCGCGGCGGATTCGAATTCCGAAGTTGATATGAAGAAACCACGGGGAGCACAGAGATCACGGGGAAAAACAGAGGATGGAGGATAGAGGATAGAGGATAGAGGATAGAGGATAGAGACTCATGTTCGGATTTGCTCAACCGTCCGGACTAGCCCCGTGCTCCCTGTGCTCCCTGTGCTCCCCGTGGTTGACTCTCTCTCGATCCCGTGTGGTTCGATTGGTCGCGCGCAACGAGGGGCGGTATACTCACTCCATTCGTTTCAAGGGGGAACGCTAGATGAGTCCTCAACTGCAGAACGTCAGTGAAGTCGTCAAACAAGTTCGCCGGCGAATTCGAATGCGCAACGCATTGCGAGGCGCGGCCATCACTCTCGCAGTAGGCGCGTTGTCGCTATTGCTCGTCGCGCTCGCGGCCGGGCTGCTTAAGCAAAAGCATTCCGTAGTGCTGATGATGCTGCGGGTGTTGCCGTTCGCGCTCAGCGGCATCGCGGCGTGGTTGTTTGTACTGCGCCCGCTTCGCGCAAAGCTCAACGACTCACAAATCGCGCGGCTGATCGAGGAGAGGTGTGAACTCGAAGACCGGCTCGTGACTGCAGTCGAATACTCCGACAATCCCCGCGAGGCTTCCCCGGCAATTGTGGATCGACTCGTCAGCGACGCTTCGAGGCGATCATCCGCGATCGATATCGATCGAGTCATCGACCCGCGCTACGGTTATGCGTATGGTGCGACTGCCGCGCTGATCTTGTTTGGATTGATCGGAGCGTTGCTGCTGACTCCGAAGGCGTCAAAAGGCCTCGCGGCGCTTTTTGCCGGCGATGGCGAATCGGTTTCAGCCAGCTCGATGTTCATCAGCGTGAGCCCCGGAACGACAAAGGTGCCGCGCGGATCGGACCTCAAGATCAAAGCGACGCTTGCGGGATTCGATTCGATGATCGCGCAGGTTTTCATGCGCAAGGCCGGCGCCGATAACTGGATGGCTACGGCGATGGAGCCGGGAAAGAATCCAGGCGAATTTCAGTTTGTCATCTTCAACGTTCAGGATTCGGCCAACTATTATGTCGAAGCCAAGGACATTCGCTCGAGTGAATTCGCGCTCGAAGTTTTGGACCTTCCATTCGTAAAACAGATCGACCTCGTGCTGGACTTCCCGGCTTACACACACCTGGCCAGCAAAAAGATCGAGAACGGCGCCGAAGTCGCCGCGCTGAAAGGGACCGTCGTGCAGGTGATCGCGCACCTGAGCGCCGATGCCAAAGCCGCTCGCATTGTGCTCAACGACGGCACGAAAGCCGAGATGGTTGCGGGCGATAACAACACCTTTATGGGCCAGTTCACCGTCAAGCAGAACGGCACATATCGAATCGAGCTGACCAGCGAAGGAGGCGACCGCTACAACGGCTCGAATGAGTACGACATTACGCTGCTCGAAGATCACGGCCCCACGGTTGTCATCGACAAACCCGGCCGGGACATGAAAGTAACGAACATTCAGGAGGTGTTCACGCAGGTGCGCGCCGAAGACGATTACGGCGTGTCTTCGATTGAGCTCTACTACTCGGTGAACGGCGGCGAGGAAAAGAAAGTCCAGTTACAGGATCTCAAGAACGAAGCGGCGCACTCGCTGTCAGGCGCTCACACCTTCTTCCTCGAAGAGTATGGCTTGCAGCCGGGCGATTTCATTTCCTATTACGCGAAGGCGCGCGACGCTTCGCAGGAATCGACGAGTGACATTTATTTCATGGAAGTGCGTCCGTTTGACCGCGAGTTCAAGCAATCGCAGCAACAGGGTCAGGGTCAGGCGGGCGATCAGGATTCGAACGCGCTCACGCGGCGGCAGCGTGAAATAATCGCAGCGACCTTCCGAGTTCAGCGCGAACTTTCGACATACACGCCACAGGAGAAGGACGAGAACTTCGGCGCGGTCACGTTGAGTCAGGAAAAACTAAAGACCGATGCTGAGAACCTGGTCGAGCGCATTCGCCGGCGGCTCGGCGATTCGCTCGAGTCGGAGCCGGACTTCGCGAAGCTTGTTCAGTACGTCGGGCAAGCTACAAAGGAAATGTCTTCAGCGATCGACGAGCTCAAGGGGAAGAAGACCAAAGAAGCGCTTCCGCCCGAGCAGCGATCACTTCAACAGTTGCTGCGCGCCGAAGCGATCTTCCGCGACATACAAGTCGCGCGTGGCGGCGGGCAGGGTCAAAGCAGCAGTCAACAGCAACAGGAACTGGCTGACTTGTTCGAGCTTCAACTCGACAAGATGAAGAACCAGTACGAGACGGTTCAAAACCAGCAACAACAAAATCAGAGTCAGCAGCAGGATGAGATTGCGCGGCGGCTTGCGGAGCTTGCAAAACGCCAGCAACAGCAACTCGAGCAGCGAATGCGTTCCCAGATGCAGCAGCAGGGCGGCGGAGGCGGCGGCTCACAGCGACAGCAACAGGAGATGATCGACGAAGCTCAAAAGATGGCGCGTGAGCTCGAGAAATTATCGCGCGATCGCCGCGATCCGAAACTCGCCGAAGCCGCGAGGCAAATGCAACAGGCGGCTGATGAGATGCGGCGCGCTCAAGCTTCGCAATCACAGTCATCATCATCGCAGTCATCCTCACAATCGGGCAGTCAGCAACAAGCGACGGCCGATCAGCTTCGCGCGCTGGATCGAATGGAGCAAGCAAAACGAACTCTCGAATCGGCTCAGCGCGCGGGAGGGCAGCAAAACGTTCAGCAGTTGCGGCAACGAGCCGAAGAAGCATTGAAGCGGCAGGAAGAAATCAGCCGCAGCGTGGACGAGCTTGCGAAGAGCGGACAACAAGGCGGCGCCGGCGACGACAAGAAACAACAAATCGCCGAACGCAAACAAGCGCTTGCGGATCAGGTTTCGGGGCTCGAGCGTGATCTGGATCAGGCTGCGCGCGGGATGGGACAGGACCGGCAACAAGCGAGCGACAAGCTCCGAGAAGCGGCCGGCGCGATTCGTCAGAATAGAATCCCCGATCGGATTCGGCAGAATCAGCATATGATCGCCAATGGTTGGTTCGACCAGGCGCGTGAACGTGAACGCATCATCAAGGGAAACCTGGATGAGGTGTTGAAGGACGTGCAAGCGGCGGACGGCGCGAGTAAACAAGCGCAGGGCCAGAGCCTCGAGGACGCGCTCAACCGCGCGCGCGAGCTTGCCGATAATCTCGAGTCGCTGCGGCGCAGAATGGAGAATGGCGGTCAGCAAGGACAACAAGGTCAGCAGGCTCAAACTGGCCAGCAGAGCCAATCCCAGGGTAGTCGCGGTCAGCGCGGACAACAGAATCAGCAGGGCCAACAAAGCGGGCAGCAAGGTCAACAGCAAGGTCAACAGCAAGGCCAACAGCAGCAGACGGGTCAGCAGGCCGGGAGACAGGGGCAACGAGGTCAACAGAGCCAGCAAGGACAACAAGGTCAGCAAGGTCAACGAGGGCAGCAGGGACAGCAAGCCGGTCGACAAGGTCAACAGGGACAACAAGGCCAGCAGGGTCAACGAGGGCAGCAAGGACAACCGGGGCAACAGGGTCAGCAAGGGCAGCAAGGACAACAGGGGCAACAGGGTCAGCAAGGGCAGCAAGGACAACAGGGGCAACAGGGTCAGCAAGGGCAGCAAGGACAACAGGGGCAACAGGGTCAGCAAGGCCAACAGGGTCCGCAAGGCCAACAGGGTCAGCAAGGCCAACAGGGTCAGCAAGTGCAACAGGGGCAGCAAGGGCAACAGGGCATGGGTCAAGGTCAACAAGGCGGTCGCTCGAGTAGCGGAGCCGATGATCCGTCGAAAGGCGGGGGCGGACCCCAGGCCGGACAACGCCAACTCGAAAGCGAGCTTCGGCAACGGCTCGCTGAAGCTGAGGACTTGAAGCGCGCGCTTGGACGCAACAGCGATCTCGCGCGTGAGCTCAATCAAGCGGTCGAGCAACTGCGCCGCATCAATCCAAACGCGTTCGCCGATCCGTCGCAACTCGCGCTACTCAAGAACGAAGTCATCGATCCGTTGCGGCAGATTGAAATCGAATTGGCTCGGAGACTTCAAGCCAAACTGGGCAACAACGGCGCGGGCGTGTTTGGCGACGGCGACGCGCCGGATCGCTATCGGACGATGATCGAGGATTACTATCGCAGGCTCTCGGCTCGCTCGCCCGGCCAGAAACAGTAAGCCGAAGTTTTGGAGTTCAATCTATGAACCGGAGTTTGATCTTGAAGAGATTACTGGTTGCAAATCTTCTGCTTGTCTTTCTGATGAGCGCGGGCGCGAGCCGTGTCGCTCAAGCGTCGCGCGATCACAAGGCGTTTGCCGCGTTGTCGGCTCGTCTGTCGGAACCCGGCGGCTACTTCGATTCCGACAACCTGATCTCGAACGAGACTTCCTATCTTCACGTGATCGGCAAGCTTCGCGAACTCAACATCAGCGGAGGCGTCTACATCGGCGTCGGTCCCGATCAGAGTTTTTCTTACATATCGAAGATTCGCCCAAAGATTGCGCTGATGATCGACATCCGCCGCGATAACCTTCTCCAGCATTTGCTGTTCAAATCCCTGTTCGCGCGTTCGCGCAACCGCGTCGAGTATCTGTGCGCGTTCTTCGGCAAGCCTCTGCCAAAAACAAAGGGCTGGGAATCCAAAGGCATCAAGGAACTCGTCGAGTACATCGACGGCACCGCCTCTGACCCGAAACTGTTTGATAAGACGCTGAAGGAAGTTCGCCAGGAGGTTCAACGGTACGGCATACCGCTATCGCAATCCGATCTCGAAACGATCGGCAAGGTTCAGCGAGCGTTCTTCACGGCAGGGCTCGATATTCGGTATTCGAGTTATCATCGTCCGCCACGCTCGATCTATCCTCCCTATCGCGATCTGTTGCTCGAAACCGATCTTGCCGGCAACCAGAACAATTACTTCAACTCAGAAGAAGAATTTCAATTCCTGAAAAAGCTCGAGGATCAGGATATGATCGTGCCGCTCGTGGGTGATTTGTCGGGTCCGCAAGCCGTTAAGGCGATCGGCCAGTACATCGCGGAAATCAAAGAACACGTGTCGGCGTTCTATGTTTCCAACGTCGAGTTCTATCTTCAACGGCAAGGCACCTTCGACAAATTTATCGAGAATCTGAGAACGCTTCCGATCGACAATCGCAGCGTAATGATTCGAAGCTACTTCAACTACTACGCGCCGGCGCATCCGCAAGCGGAGCCGAATCATTTCAGCACGCAGTTGATGCAGCGGATCGATGACTTGCTTAAACAGTGCGCGGCCGGCGAGTGCGAGTCGTATAACGACATCGTCACGAAGAACTCGATACTGTTGCACTGACGAAAAAACGCAGCCGCAAAGTCACGAAGGCACGAGGACGCACAAGGCTTTGTGCTTCTTTGTGCCTTCGAGGCTTTGTGGCAAAAAGATATGGAAGACATTCGCATCTCAAGCTGGCACGAATTGAACGAGCGGCTTTACGAAGGCTCGTGGGAAGAGCCGCTCGCGCGCTTCCGGTCCAACCTCGCGTTTCGAGGATTGGGAAACTCGGCGTATGACTTGCAAACCGGTTTGATCAGACTCGGTGGCGCGGCCGAAAAACTCGAGGGGCATATGCTGCGCAACTATCGCAAGTATGCACGGCGCGATTCGGTGCCCGACGATTCAATGTGGAACTGGCTGGCGCTCGCGCAACATCACGGCCTGCCAACAAGACTGATTGATTGGACATTCTCACCTTATGTAGCGATGCACTTCGCGACGGTTCGATTGCAGGACTACAACGTCGACGGCGTGATCTGGTGCGTGGATTTTGTAAAAACCAATCGGCTGCTGCCTGAGAGACTCAAGACGCTGTTGCAGGATGAAGGCTCGAATGCTTTCACCGTTGATATGCTGAGTCGTGTGGCCGGTACGCTTGCCGAGTATGACAAGCTGTCGCCCGATGAATTCGTCGTGTTCTTTGAGCCCCCGTCGCTTGACGATCGCATTGTGAATCAATTTGCGTTGTTCTCGATGATGTCGAGCCCGACCGCGCGGCTCGACCGCTGGCTTGAAGCGCATCCTGAGTTATACAAGCGGCTGATCATCCCTAAGGAACTCAAGTGGGAAGTGCGCGACAAGCTGGATCAGGCCAACATAACCGAGCGCGTGCTGTTCCCGGGGCTCGATGGGTTGAGCAGTTGGCTGAAGAGGTATTACACGCCCAAGCCGCGATGAGACGCGGCGAGTGGGAGACGCGGCGACCGGGCGAGTGGTTGACGGGATGCCCGCCGAAAGAAAGTTTCAGGCTTTGGAGAATTATGGAAAGTCGCGGCCACGAGTTCGAAGTCGAAGGTGAAGTGATCAAGATGATTCACGACGAGCTGCCTGCGGTTCGATGGACTTGCGGAGGCTGCGGCGAAGATTCGTGTACGATCTTTTATGAGCCGGAGGTTGATGCGAGAACGGTCGAGTGTGAATCCTGTCGCTCGTTGAATCTTGTCCACAGGCCAAGGCCCGGGTAACTAATCCGTCCATCTCCTTCCACAAGCGGCTGTCCTCAGGCTAACATTGCGGACCATGATCGACGATCCCCGCGAACTAATTGCCGCCGTGCGCGAGAAAATCAACTCTTGCGAAACGCCGGCGGCGATCGTTTTCAACTGCCACATAACAGGGCTTGCGGTTGCGCGTTCGCTTGGACAGAGAGGCGTGCCGGTGATTGGGCTCGATCGCGACGAGAATGGATACGGATTGCATTCGCGATACACCACGGTCGCCGGACGCTGTCCATATCCGCTCGATGATGAGCGCGTCTTCGTTGATCTACTTTTGGAAATCGGAGCGGCCTTGAAGCAAAAGGCGGTGCTGTTTCCCTGCCTGGATGAATGGGTCTTCGCGGTCGCGCGTCACGCAAGCGAACTTGGCGCGTATTTCATACTTCCCTTCTCTGATATCGAAACGGTCGAACGAATCCTGGACAAGAACCGGCTGTATCGAAAGTGCGAAGACCGAGGCATTCCGATTCCGCAAACCTATTACGTTGGCGAACAGACTCCCGAACAAATATCGAATGAGATCAGCTACCCTTGCATCGTGAAGCCCGCGCTTCAACGCGAGTTTACCAACGAGTTCGGCGAGAAAGTTCTGCGCGCCAACGATCGCGAAGCGTTTCTCGCATTGTGCAAGCGCGCGGGGCATCATCCGTTGCTGGCCCAGGAAATCGTCGGCGCGGGCATCGACAGCTTTTATTCTCTTTGCAGCTACATCGGACGCGATGGGCAGGCGAAGGGCGCGTTCGTTGGGCGCAAGCTCGAACAGTATCCGCCCGACTTCGGAACCGCTTGCCTTGTCGACTCTCGCTACGTCGAAGAGATAGTCGAGCGCGGTGTCGATATCCTGAAGGAGTTCGGGTATCACGGCATCAGCGAAGTCGAGTTCATCTACGACGACCGGAGCCGCGAATACAAGCTGCTCGACATCAACACGCGCGTGTGGAAATGGATTGGGCTGCCGATCAGCGCGGGTATTGATTTGCCTTGGCTGGCTTATGCGGATGCCGTGTTCGGCGACGTCGAAGCGGCGCCAAACCAACGGGACGGCTTGCGGTGGGTTTACCTGAAAGATTACATTGCACTGCGCCGTCAGACTTCGGGAGTTCAAGAGACGACGCTCACGCGACACGAGTGGCTCGATTTGATGGCCGGCTCCGAGAATTCGCAGATCGTTGACGCAGTGTTCTCAAATGACGATCCGGAGCCATTCGTGCAGATGATTGAGAGCTTGTTTGCGAAGACGCAGTACTATTGCGCGTGTTGAGCCGGGAGAGAAGCTTAACCGCAGAGGACGCAGGGGAACGCAGAGGATTCCCTGCGTTCCTCAGCGTCCCCTGCGGTTAATCTGGAGAAATAGATGAACAACGTTCGATTCGGGTTTTGGATGCCGATCTTCGGCGGGTGGCTTCGCAATGTCGACGACGAAAAGATGGCGGCGACGTTCGATTACAACAAGCGCCTTGCGCAACGCGCGGAACAGATCGGCTTCGATATCTCGCTTCTCGCCGAACTGAATCTCAATGACATCAAAGGCGCGACCGCTCCGATGCTCGAATGCTGGACGACGGCCGCGGCGATCGCTTCGGTCACCGAGAAGGTCGAATTGATGAACGCCATTCGCCCGGGGTTTCGACTGCCCGCGATCACCGCCAAGATGTCCGCCAATATCGATCACGTTTCGAACGGCCGCTTCAGTCTGAACATCGTCTCCGCGTGGTGGGAGCAGGAGATGCGCGAGTATGGAGGCACATGGGTCGCTCACGATCAACGCTACGAGCGCACGCGCGAGTTCATCGAAGTGATGCAGGGCATGTGGACCGAAGAGGAATTCAGCTACGAAGGCAGCTACTACAAAGTCGAGAAGGCGCATCTCGAACCGAAACCCGTCAGCAAGCCGTGGCCAAAGCTCTACGCGGGCGGTGAATCCGAAGACGCGAAGAAAATGATCTCGCGTTTCTGCGACGGGTACTTGATGCACGGCGATCCTCCTGAGAACGCTCGGCCCAAGGTCGAGGAGATGGAAAGACGGCGCCGCGAGCTCGGTCTTGAGCCGATGGTCTACGGCATCGCGGCTTATGTGGTATGCCGCAAGAGCGACGCCGAAGTGAAAAAAGAAATCGATCGGATCTGTGATGTGAAAGACACCGCGGGTTATTTCGGCTTCAAGGATTTCACCACGCAGAGTCAACTCGAGCGCGAGCTGTCTTTGAGAGACTACAGCGTATCGAATCGCGGATTGCGCACCGGACTCACGGGAACGCCGGAACAAATCGCGGAACGCATAATCGAGTTTCGCAAAGCGGGTGTGGAGATATTTCTAATGCAGATGAGTCCGATGATGGAGGAGATGGAACGCTTCGCGGAAGAGGTGATGCCGCTGGTGACCGAGGGCTTGCGAGTGCAATAGGGGGCGATGAAGGTTGCATCGTTAGGTATTTCCTGAGTGCCATCATAATCAAAGTCAATTCGACGCCGCTGACTCCCAACAAAACTATTGATGTGAATTTGCGCTTCCATTAGGCTGGAGGTGCCTGCCCCTTTGGCGCCTCGGCAATCGCTCATAAGATGAGCACTCGCTCTTAAATAACCACAATCAATCAACGATATGGATCGCGGCGAAGACAAACAAAGGAATACCATGCGTGACCGTTTCGAACAGAATCGCGGCGAGTTGGCAAAAGCCCAACTGATACTCGAAGAGTCGGAGGCAAAGCTCGAACGCGTGCGCACTCTGTTAACAGAGCGCAAGGCCGAGCGGCGCAAGGTTGGCGCTTGCGTTCAGGAAATAGCCGCGTCGGGCGATATGGACAAGCTTGTTAGCCTTCAATCGCACGCGGTTGCGCTTGAGAAAACAATCGCCGACTTGAGCGCCGCCGAAGCCGACTGCACGGGGCGAGTCGAAGCCGCCCGCAGATATCTCTACACTTTGTATGTCCGGTTGGAAAAACTGCGACAGGAATTCTCGGGGCTCATGCGAAGACTTGCCGCGGTCGACCAGGGCCAAAACATCCCCGACGAAGTACAAACGAATCTCGGGCGGGTAAAAATTCAGCTCAAGGCGATAACGGGTGAGAACAGCACCGGCCGGCTCTAAGGTTTGGGCTTCACAGTCTCTCGAGAAAGTCTATGTACGAGTCTCGAGGATCTGAAGGCGATTCTGCGCGGCCCTGCGGATTGTCACTGGATCTGCGATTGAGTATTCCGGCTTGCGCATCCCGCACGACCGGTTCCGTGGCTTCGGTCGTTTCTTCCAACTCCGGAAAACTACGCATCCACAATGCTGGTTCCTCATTCAGTTCCTCGAGTGCGCGCTCGCGCAACCGGCCGGCGAAAGCTTGAGCACCCGCTGTTCCGGCGTTAGCAAGCAAGATCACGAGATCGTTACGAGAGTTCGTCGACACAAGATCGGCGTCACGGACAAGAGCGCCTGCAATATCGAACAAGCGAACGGCGATTCGGCCGCCGTTGGCGGTCATTCGCGGAACGCGGCATCCCACGATCGAGAAGGGCGAGCCGCCAGTCATTGCGGTCTTGACTCGCTTCTCGACTTCAGCGGCAAATTCCTTATAAGGCCTGAACAGATCGCGCGCCACGGGCTGGGGAGCGGCCGGAGATTCCGTTGCGCGTTGGGACAAATCAGGTGACTCGGTTGCTGCATTGATAATCGCTGAGCTGATCCCGCGATGACGAGCAATCAATTGACGAGCTTTGGGTTTGAGTTCCTTCGCGCTTAAGGGCTTGGTAAGAAAATAATCCGCGCCGAGTTCCGAGGCCATCACGCGATCGATCGCGCGCATGCGCGAACCCGAAACGATGATGATGGGAACATTCAACGACTTCCGCATCAGCGTCAGAACTTTGAAGCCGTCGATCACCGGCAGATCAAAGTCCAGAATCACCAAATCGGGTTTGAACGAAATCAGCTTAGCCAGCGCGCTCACGCCATCGTGCACAACTTCCAGCGTGTATTCAGCGAGGGTCTGCGTAAGTTGATCGCATGTATCCGAGTCGTCTTCAACAATGAGGACGCTAATCTCCCTGGCGTGCACTTCACTTTCGGCGCTCTGTTGTCGAATTTCAGTAGCGTTGTGCTCGTGCCGCTCGCTCCCAGCAGGCGTGTTTGTTTCCACGCTCGCATCAGGCGGACGCAACAGCAACTCGGCAGCGCGAGTCGCAATCGCGGAATCGATTCTGAGATCCGATGCGCGGTTATGCCGCGGCGGACGAGGAGTCGTCGCGGCAGCCTCAGTGCGAAGATCGCGCGCTTCTGTCTTCGCGCGGCCTGATTCGGTCTCTGTCTTGCTCAACTCGGCGGGAGCTTGATTCGAACCCACCGCAATCGCGCGCGCGTCGCGTTTCTTTTCATCGGCCGGTTGCTGAGTGCGCAACTCCGGTAAGTCGAGATCAAGCGGCGCGGCGCTACCGGACAAATCATCCAGGAGATCCGATAACTCATCGATCCGGTGTTCGCTTTTCTGGCGTTGCGGCTCTGACGCCTCCGTCAGCTCTTCGAGTGAGAAATCAAACTCTTCGATTCGTGGCGCATTCTCGGGTTTCGCTGACGCCCGGGTGGTTGCCTCTCGCGCCTCCATCGGCGTGAGCCTCCGGGTCTGCAAATCGTCGCGATACGACGCCGTAGAGCTTGATTCCTGCCTGTTCGCTTCGCGGGGGATCCGCCGAACATCGCTCGCTTCTTCGCCCAACAGATCAATTTCAGCGAAAGGTTCAGCTTCGACCTTTCTGTCGATGCGGTTACGGACCGAGCGAATCTCTTCTCTGATCAACTCAAGCTCGGCAATCGAGGGAGCCTGGGGCGCCGCGGGATCGACGGTACCGCCCAACAAAAACACGCCGCGCGAGGGATCAACTTCGATTGCCTGGTCAGGAATCGTGAGCGATTTTTCGAAAGCAATGAATCGTCCGGTGTGGTCGCCCAGCTCTCGAAGATCAAATCGAAATGACTCCGCGACCAGAGGCTCGAAGCTCTCGAGCACCTCGCGATTTGATTCGTCCGCGGTCAACACAACGGTGGCTCCAAACGAGCGAGCCCAATCTCCAAATTCATTTGCCCGGGATGCGAATGAACCTTCCGTTCCGCTGAGCACGCTGGTGACCGGATCGAAGACCAAACGCTCGGGCCGTGTCTCGCCCAGCAGCCATTCGAGCTCACGCAGAACCGGCGTCAACTCGCGGAGCCTCCCAATCTTTTGAATGATGTCGTCGGAATATTCGAGTATCACCAGCCGGCCGCTGTAAACATCTTCGAGGCAATCGTAGCCAAGGCGCGCGAATCGCCGAACCGCGTCTTCCGGCGAGTAACGGATGACGAGGGCGCCGTTCTCGTTTCGCTTGAGCCCTTCAATCAGGAACTTGATCCCGAACAGCGACTTGCCCGCAGCCTCGCCGTGTGCGAGATACAACTGACCGGACTCAAGCCCGCCCAGCAATTCGTCAACAGGCTCGATTCCACTGGCTATTAGTTTTCGAGATTGCGCATCCATGTTTTGTTGGCCGCTAGAAGCGACCGAGGCCGGATTGATCACAGGATAGAATTGAACCAACGTCGGTCAACGTTATCCAACCTTGGTCTGGGTATCTTTTTGGCTTTAGCGCTCAACCTCCGTCATCTTAGACGAGTCCCTCGCTACTCAGTTGTACTTAAATGCCCAATGCGAGTTGTTTACCAGCGTGTACCCCGTCCGGGTGAGCAGGCGTTGGTCATCGCCCATGAAAAATATAGAGAGAACCGCATGATGTTTATGATTGACAGCAAGAGCGACACATCGATTCTGCGCGTAACCCGTGCGTTTCAGACGCCCGGCAGAGCCGCGGCTCGGCGGAGCCTTTCGACCGTGCGATCGCGTCCCAGGATGATCATTATGTCGAACATGCTCGGGCCGACGGCTTGTCCGGTCAGGGCAGTCCTCGCGGCATTGATCAGCAATCCCGCTTTCACGCCCTGTGCCTCGGCATAGGCTCTGAGAGCCGTTTCCGCGGCATCGTGCGTGAAATCCGAAGTCTCGGCGATACTCTTAGCAAGACCAGGCAACAAATCCTTGAGCCGTTCGTCCTTCATGTTCTTCTTCATCGCATCGGGTTCGTATTCGAAGTCATCTGAGAAGTAAGGACGGCCGAGAGTTGCGAAATCCTGAGTCGTTCGATACCGCGCTCTCAGAAGATCAATGGTTCTTGCGAACGACTCGCGTGATGTTTCTTCATATTCATCACGCCAGAGACCAACCTGCTTCAACTGAACGGCAACCAACGGAACGAGATCGTCGAGGGGCATCGCGCGGATGTATTCGGCGTTCATCCATAGCGCCTTCGGATCGGTCCAGTCGCGCATCTCTTTCTCATTGAAGTTGAAGATCGCCGACGCTTTATTAACACCATCGAGAGAAAACTTCTCAATCAATTCCGCTCGCGACATTACTTCCTGATCCGAGCCGGGCGACCAACCCAGCAACGCAAGAAAGTTGACCAACGCGTCGGAAATAAAGCCACGATCGCGATACGTTGTGACCGAAACAACCTCGCCGTGTTTGCGTTTCGAGAGCTTCTCTTTTCCGGGCGCCATTATCAGCGGCAGGTGCGCGAATTTGGGAACCGGAGCTCCGAGCGATTCATAAAGCAGCACCTGCTTGTGTGTGTTGGTGAGATGATCCTGCCCGCGAATAACGTGAGTGATTCGCATTTCGATATCATCTACCACGACCGAGAGGTTGTAGAGCGGATGCCCGTCCGTGCGAATGAGAACCAGGTCTTCGATGTCGGAATAATCGCGCTCCTGTGTTCCGTACACCACATCCTCGAACCGCGTGGCGCCCTGCTCTGGCACTTTCAGCCTGATGGCGGCCGGCTCTCCGGCGTCAACGCGGCGCATAGACTCCTCAAGGGGCAGGTCACGGTAAGGGTTCAGCTCCTTTCCCGACTGGGCTCGCGCGCGATCCATGATTCGCTCTTTGACGGTTCGATCGTCACTTTGTTCTTTCGGAGTGAAGTCGTAGTACGCCTTGCCCTCGCGGACGAGTTTGAGAGCGGCGGCGCGATGTTGTTCGCCAAATGACGATTGAAAGAAAGGGCCTTCGTCGGGATCAAGCCCCAGCCAGCGCATGCCTTCGAGGATGCCCTGGACCATTGCTTCGGATGAGCGCTGGACGTCGGTGTCTTCAATGCGAAGGATGAACACGCCGCCGTGTTGCCGGGCGAACAACCAGTTGAACAGAGCAGTGCGTGCGCCTCCGAGGTGAAGGTAGCCGGTTGGAGATGGGGCAAAGCGAACTCTTACGGTCATTGAGATCTATTGTCTCTGGTTGCTACTCGAGCTGTCCACGACTGGCACGAGATGGGCGACCTGACGGGCGAGATCGCGCGTCACTTCGTTCCCCAACGTGAGCCGCCGAAAACCATCACGCAGTTCTTCGGTCATGATGCGAAACGGCTCTTGCGTCTCCCGTCGATAATTCTTCCCACGTGCGCCCAATCGCGCCACTCTTTGCGCGAGCGATTCAAGTTTCTCCGCAGTCTGCTCCTGAGCAGCCTTAAGATCCTCAATGCCGGCGCTTAGTTTTACTTGACGCTCAATCAAACCCTGGATTGCTCTCTCCATCTCTTCGCCGGTCATACCGTCCTCAGGTCCAGTGTCTCATGCTGCAAGCCGAGATTATCCGGGAGCCGAGAAACGAAAGGCAAGCTCGCCGAGCTTGCCTTTCTGGTTCAGATGCCGACTCGAAGCCGGCTGTCACTTCGTCGTCATCGGAGCGATATACAAGACCGCCTTGAGCTCCGCTAGGGCAGCAAGCTTTTCGATGGGCACACGCCCAATGATCATCTTCGCGGTCTTCGGATCAAGCACGACTTCGAAGCCCAGCTCTTTGAGTTGTGCGAGAGTTTCGGGACTCTTGTCCGTTAGCCAGACTTGGATCTCGGCCTTGCCATTGCGAACGAACCTCGCTTCGTCGGCGAGGGGTTTCGAGTTCTTGTTCTTCAGTCGCTCAATGACGGATGCGATTGATGGATTCAGTTTCGCGAGAAGCTCTTGACGCTTCTGTTCCTCTGGCGAAAGAGGTTTGTAATTTCCAGCAACGCCATCAATACTGACCCCGCGCCCCAGACCCGGTCCCGTCCCGCCGCCGGAGCCGGAGCCAATCCCTCCCGCGGTGCCCGAACCCTTGCCCGAATTCCTGGTCGACTTTGCTTTGGGCGGCGGTGGTGACGGCGGCGGCGGGGCGTTGCCGGACTGGATTGTAACCACTTCACTTGCGACGCTCCGCCCATTGACCGGCAGATTGGATATAGCCGCCGAATACCGGGGACCGCGCGCCACGTTGTGAGCCGTTATTCGGTCATGCTCATCCTTCCCGAACACGCCCTCGCGATTGACCCCTTCCGGCAGCTCCACTGGAACTTCAATGCGCCGCGGCTCGCCGCCGTCGGTGACAGTCATTTCCTCGACCGCGACGAACGATGTGAATTGCGTCATCAATCGAAAGTTCAAACCAAGTTCAGTGATTGCCTCGCGCACTTCTTCGCGCGGTGTGCCGGATTGAATACCGGCATAGTCCTGGCTCATCAACTCATCGATGCGCGTGCGCGCCCATAGCGTCGCAAGCACATCGTGGCGAGGCTCGTTATCGGGCAGCTCGATCGCGATTTCTCGAACGAAGTCGCGTCCGGACATCTTGCCTTTGAGTTTGATCACTCCCTTTCCACCCCTCGAATATCGCCCCGAAATGACGACCGGTTTCGCGCTGAACAGATCTGAAACGCGCTTCGGATAGACATCCGCCACTGGAAGGCCAGACCAATCAATCGACACATCGGTGAGCAGCGGGTTGCGTACTCGTTCGTGAAAACGCTTGGCGGCTGCCGAGCCGTCGTCAGTCAACGCAACATACTCGACTTCGCCGCGCCCGTGCTCCGCCATCTTGTCGAGCAGGAATCGATTCACCGAACCGCCGATGCCAAAAGAAAACACCCGCGCGTTCGGATGTTTCTGCACTTCGCTGATGATCTCCATATCGTTGCCGACGTAACCATCAGTCATGAAACACACGATGCGAACGTGATCCGAAGCGTCCGAAGGATCGAGCGCCGCACGAATCGCTTTCATCATCTCGGTTCCTCCCGATCCCGAACGCGAAGCGAGAAACGCCTGCGCCCTGGCGAGGTTCTCTCTGGTGGCGGGCACTGGCTCGGGAAACAAGATGTGGGTGTCGCCGGAGAACGTGATCAGATTGAACGTGTCCTGAGGATAGAGTCCGTCGAGCGCGAGCTTCATCGTTTCCTTCGCCTTCTCGATTGGAAAGCCCATCATCGAACCCGACGTATCGATAACAAAGACGAGTTCTTTGGGCATCACGTCCTCGGCAGTGACACGCTCGGGCGGCTGAAGAATCATCGTGAAGAATCCGTCGCCGGCATCGGTCCGATGTGTCAGCAGCGCGTCCTCAATTCGCTTTCCAGCAACGTCGTACTTGAGAATGAAGTCGCGGTTTGGGATTTCATTTCTGTCCTTGAGCCGAACGATCGCGTTGTGGCGGCTCGGACGCTCAACGTCAACGTCGTGCAAAGTTGATTTCAGTTCATCGATAGGCACGCCCGCGTCGAGCGCAACTTCAATCGAGATATCGTGACCGGCGCGCGTTCCCTTCGGAGCAACTGCTGGGGTGATTCGCGAGGCATCGGGTACCTGATCGGTATCAGGAGACGAGCCGGCGCTTTGCTTGCCAATCGCTCCGCCGGGAATGTAACGCGGCCCGACCACCATGGGGAAAACAAACTCGTAGGAACCGTCTTCATATTTGAGCGTCTCGACATAGCTGATGGTCACGTTGACTTTTTCACCGGGCATAATGTTCGCGACCGATTGAGTGAAGATATTAGGGCGTTCCTGATCGAGCAGGCTCGCGACGTTGCCGGCAGCGCGTGCCGCTTCGTAAATCGCGCGAGCTTCTTCGCGGCGTTTTATCCGGCCGCGCACAGTGCGATCTCCGACGCGCATCGTCATATCATCCACCGCGGCATTTTGTGGCAGCGGGAAAACGTACACGGCTTCGATCTTTTCTTTGAGCGGATTCTCGAACTCCTGCGTAACGATAACGCGCGATATGAATCCGCTTATTTCGGCTTTGACATCGGTGTGTTTGAGCGGGCAATCGGCGACGATTCCCTTTTCGGGATCGACGATCTGAAGCGCGCCCTGTGTCACGCGAGTCGAAGCGGACCGGACAAATCCCGCGCCGCGCGTTTTCGCGGCTCGCGCCAGTGTGATGTAACCCGCAAGACAAAGTACTGTGAGGAAAGAGAGGAGAAGGAAGATTCGGCGTTGCATGGTACCTCCGAATACGAAGCTTTTTGACGCAGGCTCGATTCTGCTTAGCGAGAGAACAAGGAGTGTGCGGCCTGCTTCGGGGAACGTTGCTGCACGGGTGCGCGATTTCGGAATCTAATCGCCATTCGATTAGACTCGCCGGGCGACATTAGGTTCCAGGAAATCTTTGATCGATTAAAGAACGAACCGGGCAACGGGGTTTGCAGGAGTTAGTTCGACGCCGCGTCCCAATCGTCATAAAAACGAAAAGGCGGTGACGAGTTGCGACTCGCCACCGCCGATGAGGTTTGCTGATTGAGCTGACTAAAACGTGAAGCGCGCTCCGAACTGCATTTGGAACACCTCTCCAGCCGAGTTTGTCAGCAGCAAGCTTCCAAACCGGGTGCTGGTCGGGCTTCTGTCAATTGTTGACAGGAAGTTCGGATTAGTCGGCCCGAGGAACCCGCAATTGCTGGTAGCGTTCGACGGATTCGGCGTGCAGTAGTTCGTTACCGCCGAGCCGCCAAGTTGAATATTGTTCGAGTTGAAGATGTTGAACATCTCCATTGACAGCGACAAGCGCATGTTCTCATGAATCGTAAACCGCTTCTGAACACGCATGTCGACGTTGTACTGAGGTAGATTACGGAAAGCGTTCCTCTGGAATGTCACGCCGGGTGCGAGATACGGACGATCGTTATTCACCGTGTCCGTGTTCACATCAACGCCTACGCGCGCATCGATTGGTCTTCCAGATCGCAACCTGATTCCGCTGGAAAGATCGAATCCCCAAGGCAGGTAAACGAGCGGACCAGCGACGAACTGATTCTTACGATCGAGATCCGAATAGTTGTACTCAGAGGTGAAGTCGTAGCCGTCCTGATAGGCCACGCCTCCAGCGCTCCGCTCATTATCGTCATCAGCCAGGAGCTTGGAGCGGGTGTAGAAGGCGTTTAACTGGCCCCACTTCTTCTGCAGCTTCATGCTGATCGTCAGCGCTCGGTAAAGCGACTTTGCTGACGACTCGCGAATCTGTAACGAGGCAGTCTGCCCAGCAGCCGCGAGCGGGCGTTGAACCGTGTTGTTGCTTACACCGTACACCGGCCTAAACTGGTTCGCGGCCGTAATCGTAGGCAGCGGAATATTGAGTTCGCGGTTTCGCTCAAGGTGAATCGCTTTGACATACGTGAAATCCGCGCCGAGAGTCAGGCCACGCATTACTTCGCGCTCAACGCCAATTCCGGCCTGGTACGATTTCGGATTCTTGAAGTCGCGCGCAACGGCAATTAACTGCGAGCCGCCGACCGGGTCAGGATTCAGCCCGAGCGCCGTCGCAATCTGCGAGATCTGAGCGGTGGAGAGGATCGGCAGCTTGTCGAGCGAGAAGTTGTTCAGATTCACGCCGACCAGGTTGAACTGGCAAAAGAGCGAATTGCAACCCTTCAGCGGATTGTTGGGCGCAAGACTCGCGGTGTTGAAAGGAAGTCGAACCGAAACGTCACCCGGCGTCGCACGGTAGGCGTTCATCGGGTTGCTGAACAGAAGTTGAGGTGTTCGCGCATAGTAGACTCCCGCGTAACCGCGAACAACCATTTTTCCGTCGTTACTTGGATCCCAGGCAACTCCGAATCGCGGGCCCCACTGGTTTCCTGAATTTGGGATCCGGGTTGGGTCGAAAGAGATACCCGACGGAAAAACGAAATCCTTAACTCGCTTGACCGCCGCCGTGTTGGTAGCCTCTGGGGTTGGATTGTACTGCTCTTCCCAGCGCAGACCGTAGTTCAACGTCAGGTTTGGCCGGATGCGCCAGGAGTCCTGTCCGAAAAACGCCAGGTCGTCCCCAGCATACGACGCCTGGAGGTTACCGATTTGCTTGTCATAGGTGACGTTCAGCCCTGCGCATGGGTTTGGTGCAGCTTGTCCAGCGCAATCGAAGCGATTTACAACGGATCCAGTTGCGATGCTGGGCGTGTACGACAGAATGTCAAGAATGACTCCGATGTTGGAGCCCGAGACGTTGTAGGTTCCAAATTGATTGAATCCGAACAACTGAGACACGAACGTGTGGCTGTACTCACCGCCAAACTTAAAAGTGTGGCTGTTTTTGGTCCAGGTGATGGAATCGGTTATCTGGGATCGCCGGTCGAACTGAATATTCTCGCCAAGGAAGCTAACGGTGCCTACGCTACCAATTGTGTTTGTGAGAAGTGGCTCCTTTGAATTCGCCAGCCGTGGACGCTCCTCTCGCGCAAACTGACCGCGCATCTCGTTGACTATGTTTGACGAGAAGATGCTCGTGAACTGACCCGTGATGCTGTACAACTTGTCAATCTCTGTTCCGTTATTCGAGAGTGCGCTGTTAATCGTAGGTTGCAATGCGTTGCCCACCGAGACAGCGTTTCCCTCATTGGTCTTGTTCATGCTGAAGCGCACGTTGAAGCGATGATTTTGATTGAGTTCCCAGTCAACTCGCGCAAGACCCGCGCGCGCGGTGTTCGTTTGCTGGTAGGGGTCTTCCAACGAGTGATAGTAGTCGATTGCCTGTTGTGTATTTGCTGCCGGCGCAAGCCCCGCCAGATTATCGAAAAACACCAGGCGATCGACCTTAATGTTCTGCTGTTCGTAGGATCCGAAGTAGAAGATTTTGTCCTTCCTTATCGGCCCGCCAAAGGATCCACCAAACAATTTGCGATTTGGAGCGGGAGTGAAGTCCACCGGCCCAAGCCCTTTGCTCGCTCTAGTGCCATTGACGTTCAGCTCAAGTGCCTGCAGGAACTCATGCTCTTTGGAGAGCTCTTTCGGGCGATACATGAAGAATCCTGAACCGTGCATCGCATTGGTTCCGGACTTCGTCACAGCGTTAACCAGACCACCGGTTGATCGGCCAAACTCGGCTGAGTAACCCGCCGGCACAACCTGAAACTCTTTAATAGCTTCTTGTGGAATGGTAAAGGCGGTATTCGATCGTTCGCCCCCTCGAAGCCCACCGAAGAACGGCTGATTATAGTCAACGCCGTCAACGCTTATATTGGCGTTGATGCCGCGCTGCCCTGCCAGCGATATCTGGCCACGCGAGGGATCGACTTGCGCGGTTGGCGTCAATGTTACGAAGTCCTGAAATCGGCGGCCGTTAATCGGCAAGTTCTCGATAGCCCGGTCGTTCAAAACACTGTCAGCTTCCGAACGGGTCGTCTGGACTCTAATCGCGCCCGCGGTGACTTCGACCACTTCCGTGACGCCGCTGACACCAAGCGTTACGTTCACGTCGACTGTGCGCCCGACTGTCACTTCGACGCCTCTCATGGTCGTGGCTGTGAAGCCTTTCCCCTCAGCCGATACGTCATACTTGCCGGGCGGCAGAAGGACTATTCTATAAAGTCCATCGTCACCGGAAGTCACCTTTCGTTCGAGACCAGTTTCCTGGTTCTTAGCCGTGATGGTTGCGCCGACAACCGCAGCCCCCTGATTGTCGGTGACGATCCCAGCTATCTGGCCTGAGCTTGCCTGTGACTGTGCCAGCGCTGGAATGGCGCCGCAGCCCATGCTCAGTGCAATCAGCACTACACATAGTGAGTAGAATGGTTTTCGTTTTGACATTTTCCTGCCTCTCCTGATGAAAATTAGGTCACAAACTCTCAGGTGCTGCGGGCAACCGCACCGACACCCAGACATTACGTTCAATCACTCGGTTCTCTCGCCCGGTCACAGAGAGGATCCTGAAAGCAGCATGCTCACCCCTCTATTAACCTTCCTGGCTCGCCTTTTATGCGGTTTATACCACACCTTTGGGCCGCGAGCGAAGCATCCACCCAAGAAACGACCGCCTGTTGAGCACGGCGCACCTACATTCTGCAGAATGAATTCTTCCTGAAAACGTCAGTGCCTGCGACTATTGCTGTCAGAATATTAAGAACCAGCGCCAACCTTGGGTGAGCGGTAAGGCTACTTCAACGATTAGGTCTAGTCAAGAAAAATAGGTGTTTATTCTTCGCAAAACACAACGGGCTGCAATGGCCATTATTCGGCAGCGAGCAGCTCGTTGTCTTCACGGCGCACCCGGATATCCGGGACGCGAAATCCATTCACCGAGATCCGCTTACTTTCGCTGCGATAGCACTTCGACAACCGCCTTGAATGAGCCGACATTGTCGGACAACTGTCCCTCGTTGACGGACAAGAATAAAAGCCCATCGCGCGTTGCCGTGAATTCCCCCGCGCGGCCAATGAAGATAAAATCGTCGTTGTCGGAAGAGATGACGCCAATCAACGCACCGGTCGGCTGATCGGACATCAGCTTCTTGGCATCGGGCAAGTCGGCAAGACCTTCGGGCCCGCTGGTGCGCCCGCTCACAGGGTCGAGCGTGATCGAGCCGCTGGCAGTGACGCGGATGTGATCTCCCCGCTTTACTATCAAGCCGGAACTGGTCCAGTCCTTTTTCGCGGCTACGTCCACATTCATGGATTTTACCGGGACCAGCGGTTTGCGGTTCAGACGTTCGCTGTCCGAAGCGTCGGAAGTGGACACCGCGGCCGGCGCTGGTTTCTCGGGTTGCGGTTGCGCGGCCTCGGAAGTGGCAGGCTGGGTTTCCGGTGGTCCGGTCACCCGCGGCTGAGTTTCCGCCGGCGCAGTTGTCCGAGCCGGCGTTTCATCTCGAATCACGGCTTCGGTCTGAGCGGGCGGTTCAATCTTCTTCGTCTTTTTGCCTTTCGGCTGAGGCTCAGGTGAGCTGGCTACCGGGGCTGATGCCGAAGGGGCGGACGCCGAAGGTTCGGTCGCAGGAGCCGGGCCCTCCTGCGCAACTGCTGGCGCCGAGTCGAAGTCTATTCGCGACACGTCGCCCATGAACACAGTCGCTTTGCTCATGTAGCGCCCGGAGCCCGTGTCGAGCACAATTACAAATTGATCATCGGCGAAGCTGCTCACTTTTCCTTTGAGCACGCTGCCATTCTTGAGATGTATGGTGTCCGCCGTGACGGTTTGAGACAGGATCACGACCGAGAGCAAAAACAAGATGAGAGACTTGCGCATTTATGGCGCCTCCGCGGTTTCTGAATTCTAATCGGTCGCGAATTATATCAGAGTGGTTTGGAAGTCTGAAACTGAACCGTCACTCAATCGGTACGCTCGAAGATGCCTGAAGCCTCTGGTCACTCGCCTTCACGGTTGACTCGATCCGAGTAGTCCTCCGAAGACGCGGGATCGAGCTCCCAGCGATGATGATCTCGCTCCTCGACCTTTTCCGTTGTGTGAAGCGGTTCATTGTCCTCATAGATCAGACCGACCGCTTCGCCAATCTCTTCGACAATGTCCTGATCGGGCGTGGGTGACGAACCGCCGACGGTTTCATCTCCGATGTCCGCGCGGGCCCAATCCGCATCAAGATCACCCGCGGATAGTCGAGGCGTTCGCGAGTGATGCTCGCGAAGCTCGCGCTTTAGCTGCTCCGCACCCGACCCCAGCCGCTGAGCATCGGCGAATTCCTGCTGCACTTCTTCACCAGCCTCGTACTGCTCGCGTTCCGCTGTACCAGCGTCTATGAATTCATCAGTGACTTTCTCAGACATATGCTCACTCCTTATCTCGATCGTCACTTTCCACGTGCCAAAAGTCTATCACAAAAGATGATCGGCAAAACACCAACAGCCTTTGATTATTGACGGGGAATGCAGGGGCGAAGAGCTAACAAAACAGAAACGGCGAGCCCCGCTTTCACGAGGCTCGCCGGTAATTAATAGTACAACGCCAAACTAGGCTGCGATCACATTGCTCGCAGCAAGACCTTTCGGACCTTGCGTTATGGTGAACTCAACACGCTGACCTTCGTTGAGGGTCTTGTACCCTTCGGCCTCGATCGCTGAGTAGTGAACAAACACGTCGTCACCGCCCTCGCGGGTGATGAAGCCGTAGCCCTTAGTCGCGTTGAACCACTTAACAGTTCCTTGTTCTCTCAATGCTTTCTTCTCCTTTTCATCTAGAGTGAATTGCAGAGTGATGATCGGAGCCAAAGCAAAGAGCGTTTGCGGTCAAACTTTCAAACGCGCAACACCTTAACTTCAACTTCAGTCCTCCTCACACTACTGCTGAACAAACGCGCTCATCCTACATATCCGAAAAAAG
>Ga0070705_100000186_pt1 | contig 36439 bp, 28 predicted proteins | sample KBSK5253metaG_FD_65455 | JGI IMG/M metagenome (GOLD analysis project Ga0070705, IMG submission 65455) | Corn, switchgrass and miscanthus rhizosphere microbial communities from Kellogg Biological Station, Michigan, USA - KBS K5-25-3 metaG | ecosystem: Host-associated > Plants > Roots >... | reverse complement strand
AAGCTGCATTGGCGTTGCGAAAAGAAAGTACACAAACGAAAACGCAGCCGCTCATACTCCTCGCCTGCGCGCTCCATGTCGGGGCTCAGCCACTCGAGAAAGTTGAGAAACTTCTCACGCGTGAGTTCGCTCTTCGACCGTGCGTTTCGCAATGTTTGAGGCCTCGATTCCCGGAGGGGGAATTTCGTGCGCAAGCATACTCCAATCGCAACGGGAGGTACAGTTACAAATGTCGCCACCGTTCTGGAATGAGCCCGAGCCTCTGACGGCTCGGGCGTACTGGGTTTGGTGTGAGGGGAATGTTGTCATCTCGTGACTTGTCAAACAACAACCTGAGAGTTGCTGTGCGCTGAGACTGACTCCTCAATTCACGCTACACAGTCTAAAGTTGCAAATCACTTCCTTACACAGCAGAGATCCACATCGAGCGTTGCCGATAGAACTGACGTGTCATCCTGAATGTTAAAGCTGAGTCGGTTGTTAGCAAGCCAACTACACCTTAGCGGGATGGTCTTTGTCACGATCTGCCCTTTTGTTGCGCCGCCTGGGTAGAGGTCCTGACTCGTACCGGCTATGTACTGATGGTTGCTGTAAAAGCCCACATTGTCATTACCCGAGGTTGCAGAACCATGCGGCCCGGCCACGAGTGCTTGATACCGAAGGGTGAGAGTGTTCTTCTTGCTTTCTACACATTGGCAACACAACTCACTTGGGACCGGCAATGTGAAGGTGTGCCTGAAGCACGTGTCAGAACTGGTCCCACCAAAAGTATTTGGAACGCATGGTGGTGAACCAGTGGGAAAGTCCGCCGAATTCGGGGTACCCGCTGCCGGAAGCGGAGCGGTTAAGTGGACATGTCGCGGAACCGGACACTGTAGAGCGGCTCCCACTTGAGGCAACTCGTCGTTTGCCGGCGCCGCCTTCCGCTCCTGTGAACTGGCTGAAGCTGCCGACAGCGCGAAGACCGCGAGGAGCAGTAGATACGCCAAATATCTTTTTTGTGTTTTGCTTTGCATTGATGTTCTCCTAATAGTTGAAATTCGCACGATGTCCTGTTTCGATTTTCGTGCCTGCATATGTGAGTGACTCTGCGCCGCGGAAATGTAACGGTGAGTGTTTTGCGCGCTGTTCTTGCTATGTTGCGTGTAACGCCGCCTTTGAAGCCTTGACGGCGCCTTGCGTTCTTTACGCGCAGTGATAGAATCGCGCTCGCATTTTGGGTGCGCATCATCAACGCCGACGCTGGAGGTTCATCATGAAACTAGTCTTTTCCCAAAACGAGTCTTTTTGCAGTCGTGTTTTGGTGGCTATGCGTCGTAGTTATTCACGAAGGCTTGCCGCGATTTGTTTTGCTTTGATTTGCGTTGGGCCGGCAGTCAATGCGCAGGAAAAATCTGATCGCATGATTCCGCTCGATATGTTTAATCTGGAGATCGCTTCCGATCCCCAGATTTCTCCCGATGGTCAAAGGGTGATCTACGTTCGTCAGTTCAGCGACATCATGACGGACAAGAGATACTCCAACCTGTGGATCATCAATTTCGATGGAAGCAACAATCGGCCGCTGACCACGGGAAATTTCAGCGACAGCTCTCCGCGCTGGTCAACCGACGGCACGCGCATCATCTACATCTCAGACCGCGCGGGAACGCCACAGATCTTCGCGCGCTGGATGGACACTGGCCAGACGGCGAAGCTGACCAATCTCCAAACGCCTCCCAGCGGAATCAGTTTCTCTCCCGACGGCAAGCTCATAACTTTTACCGCGTTAGTCCCCGCAGCCTCGAGGGAAGTGGGGCCTATGCCCGCTGCTCCACCCGGCGCGAAGTGGGCCGACCCCGCTACCGTCACCGATAAGCTGGTATACAGATTCAACGACATTGGGTATTTGAAGCCAGGCTTCAGGCATGTGTTTGTATTGCCCGCCGAAGGCGGCACGCCGCGACAAGTCTCGAGCGGAAGCTTCAACCACGCTCAAGCCGCCTTCGGAACTGAAGACCCGGTATGGACCCCCGATAGCAAATACCTGATGCTGACCGCGAATCGAAGGCCGGATTACGAGTACGAACAGTTTGATACTGAGATCTATGAGATCTCGGTAGCCGACGGCTCGATGAAGGCCCTGACAAATCGCCGAGGGCCGGATCGATCTCCGTCCGTTGCGCCCGACGGCAAGCACATCGCCTATCTCGGCTACGACGATAAGTACCAGGGTTATCAAGTCACCAGTCTCTATGTGATGAATCGCGACGGGAGCAATTCTCGCGTCCTGCCAAATGCGTCATCGAGAGATAGAGACTACGCCAGTCCCCACTGGGCCGCGGACGGCAGCGGAGTCTACGGTCTCTATGATGATCAGGGACATACGAAGCTGGATTTCTGCTCGCTTCAGGGAGACATGAAGACGGTTGCCGTCGATGTTGGAGCGGGCGGCAGCGCCTATAGTTTCGGAGCGTCGTACACGGTTGCCGGCGGAAGATTGGCATTCACTCATACCGATCCGGCGACTCCCGGAGACATAGCTACCACGGCAAACGCCGGTAAGCCCGAGACCAAAATCATCACCGCAGTCAATGATGACCTTCTGTCAGCGAAGAAGCTTGGCGAAGTCGAAGAGTTTTGGTTCAACTCCTCACTCGATCAGCGAAAAATCCAGGGATGGATCATCAAGCCGCCGGGCTTCGATGCATCGAAAAAGTATCCTTTGATTCTAGAGATTCACGGCGGTCCTTTTGCGGATTATGGCTGGCGGTTCGACACCGAAAAACAGTTGATGGCTGCTCGAGGCTATGTTGTGGTTTATGTGAACCCGCGAGGCAGCACCAGCTACGGCCAGGAGTTTGGAAATCTCATTCACTACAAGTACCCCGGTGATGATTTTTATGATCTGAACTCCGGGGTCGATGCAACGATTGCCAGGCTGGGAAACATAGACACTGACAATCTGTTTGTGACCGGAGGAAGTGGTGGCGGAGTGCTGACCTGCTGGATGATCGGACGCACGACCCGTTTTCGCGCGGCGGTGACCGTCTATCCGGTCATCAACTGGTACAGCTTCGTGCTGACGAGCGATATCCCGATTCTCGTGAGCCGTTATTGGTTTCCGGGACTGCCCTGGGACAACGTCGAGCATTATGAGAAGCGATCTTTGTTATCGGTAGTCAAAAACGTAAAGACGCCGACGATGGTCCTGACCGGAGAAGAGGATTATCGAACGCCGATCTCCGAATCCGAGCAATATTACACGGCGCTTAAGCTGCTGAAGGTTGAGACCGTTTTGGTGAGAGTGCCGGGCGAGCCTCATGGAATCTCGCGCCGGCCCAGCCATCACGCCGCTAAGATCAGCTACATCATTAACTGGTTTGATCAGCACCGAGGAAGATCGTAGTGTAACTCGTCGCTGAAACTCGGAGGTGAGCTATGAAACGAATGGGCTTCTTTTACTGTGCGGCGGTCGTCTGCCTGTTAACAGTCACCGGGCTCGCTCAGGCGCCGCGACGGATCGGGCTTGATGATCTCGGGCGAATCGTACGGCTGTCCGATCCGCAGATCGCGCCCGACGGGAAATCCATCATCGTTGTCGTTGCGCGCGCGAACTATGATGAGAATCGCTATGACGCCAATCTCGTCAACGTGAACATCGCAACCGGCAATCAGCAAGTCCTGACGAACGATCGACGAGGCGTCAGCCATCCGCGATTCTCTCCCGACGGCGATCGATTGGCGTTTCTCTCAACTGTAGCCCTCGCCACGGGTCAGCAGCCGCGCGCCCAGATCTTCGTCATGCCGATGAGCGGCGGAGACGCGCGTCGCATTACGAACGCTCCGAAAGGCGTGCAGCAATTTGCATGGTCGCCCGACGGGCGCTCGATCGCATACGCAACCGAAGACGAAGCCGAAAAGAAGAATGGCCCCGAACGATTCAATGACTCCTTCGAAGTCACCAACGACGATTTCCTGATTGCCTCGCAAGCGCTGCCAACTCACGCGTGGCTCATCTCAGCCGACGGCGGCGAACCGCGAAGACTCACATCCGGCGCCTGGAGCCTCCCGATCAGTCACCCGCCCGGTCCGCCGGCTTCTCCGTTGATGTGGTCGCCGGATGGCAAGTCGATCGTGGCCGTGCGACTGGCAACTCCGCACTCGGGAGATGCGCGCGACGCGACTGTTCAGGTAATCGATGTCGCAAGCGGCAGAATGCGCGCGGTGACCGGCCGCGATCATTCGGAAGGACAACCCGTGTTCTCGCCCGCCGGCTTGCAGATCGCTTACTGGCAATCGCGCGACGCTGACTCGGGCAACCTCAATGAGATTCACATCGCGCCCACATCCGGCGGCCCGGGCAAGAGCATTACTCGCGCATTGGATAGAAACATCGCGCGTGCAATCTGGATGCCCGACGGCAAGTCGCTGCTCGTTGGCGCGAACGACGGCACTCGTGTTTCGCTTTGGCTTCAGCCAATCGACGGTGCGCCTGCGCGCAAGCTCGATCTCGGTAGCGTGAGCCCTTCGTCGTCATTCTGGGTCGACGTCGCCGTCGGCAAAGACAATGCGATTGCGTTCACCGCAACCGATCCATCGCACCCGGCCGAGCTTTATTACATGCCGTCAACAATGTCGCCGCCCAAACGCCTGACCAACTTCAATGCAGAGATCGCGAGTCTCGGTCTCGGGCGCACCGAAGTGATCTCGTGGCAAGCGGACGGCTTCACACACAACGGCATACTCACGTATCCACCGGATTTTTCGGCATCGCAAAAGTATCCGCTGGTGCTTGTCATTCACGGAGGTCCGACCGCGGCCTCGCTTGAAACATTCGCGGCGCAAGCTCAGATCATGGCCGCGAAAGGTTGGATAGTCTTTCAGCCGAATTATCGAGGCAGTGATCAGCTTGGCAACGTGTATCAACGCGCGATTGTGAATGATTCCGGCGCCGGACCGGGTCGCGATGTGATGGCCGGCGTAGAAGCCGTCAAGCAGCGCGGTTTCGTGGACACGACGCGGATCGCGGTGTCCGGTTGGTCTTATGGGGGATACATGACGTCGTGGCTGCTCGGGCACTATCAAGGTTGGCGAGCCGCGATGGCCGGAGCGCCGGTCACCGATTGGCTGGATCAATACAATCTTGGTGATGCAAACGTTCGTCGAGGCGCCGCGTTCGGCGGTTCTCCGTGGACGGACGCGAAGCGCATGCAAGCCTACATCGAGCAATCGCCAATCACTTACGCTTCCAAGATTCGCACACCGACATTGGTGATGACCAACAACCAGGACTTCCGCGTCACGCCTACGCAATCCTTCAAGCTCTATCACGCGTTGAAAGACAACGGTGTGCCGACGAAGTTCATCGTGTATCCGATCTACGGGCACAACGCGCCCGATCCTGTGCGGCAACGCGATGTGCAGCGGCGATGGATCGAGTGGATAGAACAGTACTTCAACGAGCCGCCGTGGAGCGGTCGTTAGATCGAATGTTGTTTCTTGAAAGGAACCTTGTATGGGCGGCTCGCTGTGGCCGCCCCTTTTTGATGAAGTTCTGCCTTGTCATGACGAGCAGGTTAAAACTATGAGCGTGGTACCTGTTCAAGTGACTCCGCAAACTTTGATGCGTGCAAATTTGTGGCAGCGTCAAGACCTGCTTTTGTAACGTTGCGGTTTTTCCTCTGCGATCCGTTTCCGCAAAGACTCCACATCGATCACGTTGTTGCTTCAGCTTCACATCAACCTTATCAATCCTTTGGTAAAAGAATCGACATTCTTCAGGCTACGAAGCTAGCGCCCGTTGCGTGTTGTTTTCGCCGAACGGCACAACGGTTGCTCAAGCGATCAAGGCGCGGCTTCTTCAGCGCGGAATCACAAAGCAGCATAACGCGTCCGATGCCCCCACATCCCGGCGTGTCGCTACATCAACCCATTGCTACAAATCTCGAAGGAGAATTACCGTGCGTCAACTGCCGCCATTTCGTTTTGCTCTATCACTGTTGCTCATATTTTTGTTCTGCTCGCCGCCAACGTTCGCGTATCCGGGCGCCGGAGTGACGGTCACCGTTGATCCCCTGAACGTCACTGTTCCCGTGGGCAGCTCGAAACAAATGACCGCGAAAGTATGCGGCGCCACCAACACTGCGGTCACCTGGTCTGTGAACGGCGTCACCGGCGGAAATTCAACCGTCGGGTCGATCACGAGCGCCGGGCTGTACGTCGCGCCCGCGACCCCGCCAGCAGGATGGTACGTTTCAGTAAAAGCGACAAGCCTTGCTGATCCCACCGCGTTTGCAACCTGCGCCGTCGTGGTTCGCAATCAGATTCCTTATCTGACCTCTGTAAGCCCTAACCCGGTGGCGCCCGGAGTATTCGTGCTGACCGTCAGTGGCAGCCGCTTCGTCAGCGGCGCCCAGGTACTCTGGAATGGCACACCGCTGACAACAAACTTTGTTTCCTCATCGCAGCTATCGGCGTCGGGCGCCTCAACGCAATTGGGAAATGCAAGTGTCACCGTCGCGAACCCGGGACCGGGCGCGGTTTCGACGCCGCTGACTGTGAGCGTTGTCTCGAGCATCGTGGTCTCGGTTTCGCCGAACTCGGTTGGCGTTCAGGCCGGCGGCACGCAGCAGTTTCAAGCGACGGTTTCGGGCAGCGCAAATCAGAACGTAACCTGGAAAGTGAACGGTATGATCGGAGGCGACCCGAGTTTTGGCACTATCACCGCGGGCGGACTCTACACGGCGCCCGCGGTTATTCCCGTCGCGGGGACGGCGACAATCGCGGCGATTAGCGCCGCCGACGGCGTAACCCAAGGAACGGCGACCGTAATGATTCAGGATCCGCTCGCGATTACTTACGCAAGGTTCCTCGATCAATCAACCTTTGGTCCGACTCCGCAATCAATGGCGCACGCGCGGCAGATCGGTATGCAGGCTTTTCTGGACGAGCAATTCGCGATGCCGGAGTCTTCGTGGCCTGCGTTGAACACCGCGACTCGTCAAAGCGCGGTCGACAGCTTTTTCATCAACGCGGCAAACGGTCAGGATCAACTTCGCCAGCGAGTGATCTTTGGGCTCAGCGAGATCATCGTCATCTCGATGAACAAGAACACAAATGGGAATGAGATCGTCCCGTGGCTTCAGTTGCTCAGCCGCAACGCGTTCGGCAATTACCGAACGCTGCTTCGCGAGATCACACTCGACGGAAGCATGGGCAAATTCCTCGATCTCGCTAACAGCGCAAAGCCGACGGCGATGACCGGCGCGAATGAGAACTACGCGCGCGAGGTCATGCAGTTGTTCTCGATCGGACTCTTCGAGTTGAACCTCGACGGGTCGCTGAAGCTTGATGGCATGGGTCAACCGATTCCGACTTACTCGCAAACGGATGTGAGGCAACTTGCGCTCGCGCTCACCGGTTGGACTTACAATAATGCGTCCGGGGTTCCACCCGCGTACGGCAACTACAGCTATTATCCCGGTCCGATGCTGCCCGTAGCATCGAAGCACGATACTACGGCCAAGAATATCCTCGGTCACTCGTTTCCCGCCGGTCAGGCGAACGTTCAGGATCTGGATGGCGCGATCGACATCATCTTCAATCATCCGAATGTCGGGCCGTTTGTCGCGACGCGGATGATTCGCGCGCTGGTCACGAGCAATCCGAGCCCGGCTTACATCTCTCGTGTGGCGTCGGTCTTCAATGACAACGGCCAGTCAGTACGCGGTGATATGCGCGCGGTGATCCAGGCGATCCTCCTCGATCCCGAAGCGCGCAACGATTCGCCGCCAAGCAATTTCGGCAGGCTTCGAACGCCGGTTCAACACACGATCGCGCTGATGCGAGCGCTGAATTTTCCAGCCGGGCAGCCGTCGCAATTCGCTTACATCTACTACACGATGAGCGAAGGGATGCTCGATGCGCCGTCGGTCTTCGGTCACTACTCGCCGATGTTTCACATTCCGAAGTCGCCGCTGTTCGGGCCTGAGTTTCAGATCTACTCGCCGACCGATGCGGTCAATCGCGCGAATCTGTTCTACTCGATGATGTACAATCCGTGGCCCATCAACCCAGCTCTGCAGCCTTTCGTAAGCGTCGCCGGCAACTCCGCGGCGCTGGTGAACGCGGTGGACAACGCTCTGCTGCAGGGCCGAATGTCGCCGCAGACGCGCACGGCTCTGCTCGGCGCGATGCCCGCGATGAACGACAACACTCAGCGCGCGCTCACCGCGCTCTACCTGACGGCGATGTCCGGCGAATACCTGGTCCAGCGTTAACGCGACGGATGACCAACAATAGAAAAGGAATAATATGAAGACGACACATGTAATTTCTCGAAGGAGTTTTCTTGAACTGAGCGCGAGCTTCGGCATGCTTGCGGCGCTGGGCGAGTTCAAACTATCAAAGGCCGCGCCGGTGCAAGATTACAAGGCCCTGATCTGCGTTTTCATGCTTGGCGGCAATGACGGTCACAACCTGATCGTTCCTCTCGGCGGCTCTCAGTATCCGGCGTACACGGCGGCGCGCGGCGGGTTGGCGCTTCCGTTGAATCAGTTGCTCCCTGTCAACGATCCAGTGCTTGGGTCTTTCGGATTGCACTACGCGATGCCTGAACTTCAAGGCATCTACAACCAGGGCGCGATGGCAGTTGTTGCCAACGTGGGCAATCTTGTGAGGCCGACTTCGTATGTCGACTTCCAGGCTTCCAATCAACTTCCCACGAATCTGAGGTCGCACTCCGATCAGGTCGCGCAAATGCAGACTGGCGTTCCAAGCGCGACAGGCAGCACGGGCTGGGGAGGCAGGACTGTCGATTTGATGCAGGCGAACAACGCGGGAACAAACTTCCCGGTGTCGGTCTCGATGAACGGGACGGCCCTCTTCTGCGTAAGCGCCGCGTCGGCGTCCGCGAGTTTGCAGCCGGGCAATTATCTTGACCAGAACGCGATGGGTATCTGGCCTCCCACAGCGGCCCAAGCACGAGCCGCGGCTCAACAACAGATCGTGTCCGGTAGCGGCGGCAACTCGATCGTACAAGCCGCGAATAAAGTAATGTCGGATGCGCTGCAACTGAATCCGATTCTCAAAGCGGCTGCCGGCAATCCGTCATTCAGCACGGCTTTCCCACAGACAACTCTGGGCAATCAGTTGAAGGAGGTCGCGCGCTTTATCAGCCTGCGATCGCAGCTCGGCGCGGGCCGTCAAGTCTTCTTTTGCTCGCTTGGCGGATTCGATACTCACTCGGGCCAGTCGTATCAGCAGTGGGACTTGCTCAAGCAGGTCAGCCAGGCAACGTCGGCCTTCTACAACGCTACGGTCGAGATGGGCGTGGCAGGACAGGTGACGACTTTCACTTTGTCGGACTTCGGACGCACCTTACAGCCAAGCGGCTCGGGTTCTGATCACGGATGGGGCAGTCATCACATGGTGATCGGTGGCGCCGTCAAGGGAGGGAGAATCTACGGCTCTTTCCCGCTAATGACCAACTACGCCAACTTCAATTCGAGTCACGATGATTATGCGGACAACCGCGGCGTTATGCTTCCCGGTGTCGCTTTGTGCCAGTACGGCTCTACGATGGCGAGGTGGTTCGGCGCGACCGATCCGCAACTGGACAGTCTCTTCCCGATGGTCACGAACTTTGCCGCGCGCGATATCGGTTTCATGTCTTAGGTGGACTAATCGAACTAGCAACGCTCCACAAGCGAACTGATCCGGCGAGACATTGCGACGGGTGTATTAGTTTTGGTTTGCGAGCGCAGGCTTCACTCGAACTTTGAAAGTGATCACGCGTTCCACTTTGCCGTTGCAGGATCGTACTCGAATACTGATCGAGTATTTGCCGACATCGCCGATCTGCGGAGACACTTCGACGACTCCCAATCCTTCAACGTAGCCGTTTTCGCTTACCGTATTTCTATAGCCGGATGACACGTGAACGAAATCAGGTGTGTTCGGAAGCAACTCGAACTGCGTTGTGTTTTCGTCATTGAGAAGACAAGTGGCGGTGAGCGTCACGAGAAACGAATCGCCTTCGCGGGTAACGAAGGACGTTTTGGCGGGAGTGATGAACGGCGGCGCAATTGACGAATATTCCGACCAGTCGTCAACGCCGGGATTCCCCGATTGGCCGGTTCCGGCGTGGGCATAACCCGAGAACAAAAACGCAACCGCGCAACAAACCAGTAAGCTAATTCTTCTCATCGACAATTTCCCCTGATGATTCGAAATGAGAAATGAACCGCGATTTCCTGTCTCTCGGCATGAATATCACCCACGGCAGAGACTGTGTGAAGCGTTTCATACACAGTCTCTGCCCTGAGCGGTATTAGCGCGTTCACATTCCCTATCATTCGTTGAAAGATGAAAAGATGATGCGCACTCAGTTGCGCACCGCACTAGGCAGTTTCCGTCAACAAAGCTAGAATCTCACTTACGCTTATCATCCGGACTTTGATTGAAGAGGCATCATTTGAAGAAACATGGAAACATCATTGCAGTGGAAAGGATGGCCGCCGTGGTCATCGCGCTTTTGCTTGCGGTCGTACCGTCCTTAAACGCGAATCCGGAACCGTCCGCAAAGAATTCGTGGCGAGGCATCACCCCTCTTCGTTCAACGGCGGCCGATGTCGCGCGCGTGATAGGAGCAGAGTCGGATTCAACCGCCGACATGCCCGTAGGCCCGTTCAAAGTAGAAGGCGGCGAGGTGACTTTCTCATATCTGACTCCGAGCCTCGCGAAGATCTATCGCGCTCCTCGAACGATGGTTGGCAAGGTGTTCACGATTTACTTCAAACCTTATCAACCGATGACTCGCGCGGACCTGGCTCTGGGAGCCGGTTTCAAGCGATGCCAGGAAGAACGCGAGAAGAGCCATTACTATTTCGTAAGCAGCGCCGGCATCGCGTATCAATTGCTGCGCTCGAACGACCAACTCGAGATAATTATCTATCAACCCTCGAGCGTCGAAGTGCGAAGTCTGGCTGTCAACACCGAGTGCGTCTTCTAAGCCAGCCGCGCAACGGACTACTGACCACTGACTACGGAGTAATCATGAAACTCGCGCTGATCGGATACGGCAAGATGGGAAGGATGATCGAGCAGGCCGCCGCGCGCGACGCGATCGAGATCGTGTGCGTGCTCGATCCCGTGGAAGGCTCGCGAGGCAGCTTGAGCGACGCCGATGTCTGCGTGGATTTCACCGAGCCGTCAGTGGTGATAGACAATATCAAAGCGGCCGCAGCCGCGGGTGTTTCGATCGTTGTGGGGACGACTGGTTGGTATGACCGGCTCGACGAAGCCAAACAACTGGTTCACGAGAGCGGTATCGGATTGGTTTACGGATCCAACTTCAGCATCGGCGTGAACCTCATGTTCAAGATCACTCGCTATGCCGCCGGGTTATTTAGCCACTTCGCGTCGCACGATCCGTTCATCGAAGAAGCTCATCACAAATTCAAGAAGGACGCGCCTTCCGGAACAGCGCTCTCGCTGAGAAAAATCATGGAAGCGGAATACAAGCGAGAGATTCCCACAGCGAGCACACGGGCGGGATACTTTCCGGGGCGGCACACGGTAGGCTTTGATTCCGAGGCCGACACGCTCGAGATCAATCACATCGCGCGGAGTCGCGCGGGTTTCGCTGATGGTGCGGTGCTCGCGGCGAAATGGATCACAGGACGAAAAGGGTTCTTCGAGTTCTCGGAGATCATTGAAGAACAATTGAAAGCCGAGTCCTAGCCAACAAGGTACCGAGGTCTTCAAATGGAGGCTCTTCTATGAAGACGATCACAGCAGCAATGATTCTTGCGTTAGGTTCGATTGCCGCGGCTCAAACGCCGATTCCTGATTGCAAATTGAAAGCGGCGCAGGCGCCCGCGCTCAGAGGCATTCGACTTGGAATGAACGTAGATCAAGCTCTCGGAGTATTTCCCGGGGCAAATGCGAATGAACACCTTCGCGACAGGCTCTCTAACCCACGATTCGGCGTCGTGACAATTATGATTCTGCCGGGTCAGTATGGATCGAAGGATAAGTTCGTCGGCGTCCGATCAGTCGATCTCGGCTTCCTGGATGGCGAACTGAACTTTTTTTCGTTTATGTACAACGGCCCGAGTTGGGACAGCGCCGAACAATTCGCGTCAAGCGTCGCTGAAAGCCTCAAGCTGCCGGGTATCGAATCGTGGAGGCAGAACTTTGGAGGACAGACTCTCAAATGTGAAGGCTTTCAGATCTCCGTGCAAACCGCAACGGAGAACTCCGGTAACACGATTCAGATAAAAAATCTCGACACGGATGTCGATAAGATCGTGCACGGGCGCGAGGAAGCGATCAAGGACGCGAGTCGACGGGCATTTAAGCCTTAACCGCTGTGAGGAAGTTATGACTGACATCTCAACATTGAAGGGCTGTGGAACGGCGCTCGTGACGCCGTTCAAAGAAGATCGCTCACTCGACGAAGATGCGCTGCGGCGCTTTGTCGATTTTCAAATCGCCGGTGGAATCGACTTTCTGGTTCCCTGCGGCACGACAGGCGAGAGCCCGACGCTCAACGACCAGGAGCACAGCCGGGTTGTGCAAATCGTGATCGAGGAAGCTCGCGGGCGCGTGCCGGTCATCGCGGGCGCGGGCGGAAACAACACCGCTCACGTGATCAAGCTTGCGCGCGAGTGCGAACGGCTCGGCGCGGATGGTTTGCTTTCTGTGTCGCCGTATTACAACAAGCCGATTCAGGAAGGTCTGTATCAGCACTTCAAGGCGATTGCGGAATCTACGCGGCTCCCGATCATCCTTTACAACGTGCCGCCGCGAACCAACGTCAACATATTGCCGGACACCGTTGCGCGCCTCTCTGAGATACCGAACATCGTCGGCGTGAAGGAAGCATCGGGCGACATCTCGCAGATCGCGGAGATCATCACGCGCGTGCCATCCGATTTCAAAGTACTGTCGGGTGATGACTCGATGACACTTCCGTTGATCGCGGTCGGCGGAGTTGGATTGATCTCAGTCGCATCGAACGAAGCGCCCGGCCATCTGACCGCGCTGACTCACGCGTGTCTCGATAATAATTGGGACGAGGCTCGGCGTTTGAACCGAAAGCTGTGGTCGTTGATGAAGGTCAACTTCGTCGAGACGAGCCCAGGGCCTGTGAAAGCAGCGCTCGCAATGATGGGCAGGATCAACGAGGTTTACCGGCTGCCAATGATTCCAGTGACGGCTGAGACCAGGCAGAAACTCCGCGATGTGCTTGCCGGCCTGGAACTGATGTGATCTGCGACAAGGACTATTCTGAATGGATCTGGAAAACAGAATTCAACAGCTCTTCGACGACCCGCCCTCCGAGTTCACTGATGAACATCGCGCGGTGTTTAACGAATTCAAACAAAAGCTCAACGCCGGCGAAGTTCGCGCAGCCGAGAAAGTCGACGGCCGCTGGAAGGTCAACGCGTGGGTCAAGCGAGGCATACTCGCCGGCTTTCGAATGGGGCGCATCCAGAACTTCTCGATCAACAATCAATTTCGCTTCTTCGACAAGGACACTTATCCACTCAGGCGAGTCGTGGAAACGGATGGGATTCGAATCGTTCCCGGAGGCTCATCGATTCGCGACGGATGTTACATTGGGCGGGGCGTGACGTGTATGCCGCCGATGTTCGTCAACGTAGGCGCCTACGTCGACGACGGAACGATGATCGATTCGCACGCACTTGTGGGCTCGTGCGCGCAGATCGGCAAGCGAGTTCACTTGTCGGCTGCGGCTCAGATCGGCGGAGTGCTCGAACCCATCGGCGAGCTCCCGGTTATCATCGAAGACGACGTGCTGGTGGGCGGCAACTGCGGAGTGTATGAAGGCACGATCGTTCGCGAGCGCGCCGTGCTTGCGTCGGGGACGGTGCTCACGGGAGGCACTCCGGTTTACGATCTGGTGCACGACGAATTCATTCGAAGGACCCCGGATGCGCCGCTCGAGATTCCAGCGGGCGCGGTCGTAGTCGGCGGTTCGCGAGCAATCACCAAAGGCCGCGGGCCGGAACTCGGATTGTCGATTTACATGCCGATCATCGTGAAATATCGCGATGAAAAGACCGATGCATCGGTGAAGCTCGAAGACTTCTTAAGATAAATCGCTCATCCGCAGTTTCAATAGTGCGCAACGAACTCCACTAGCGCATCCCGCCAATGACGCAGCGGCTCAAGCCCGAGTTTCTCGGAAAGCAAACACTTCATCGCGGTGTTGTGAGGGCGAGGCGCTCGTTGATTCAATTCGCCGCGGCGAACCGGTTCGATTTCCGTATCGCCAAGTCCCGCGAGCGCAAGCGCGGCTCGCGCAAACTCAAACCACGAAGCGGGTCCGGTTGATGTCACGTGATAAAGCCCGTGCACTCCCAGCGTAACTATCTCTTCGATGCGCGCGCTTACGTCAGGCGCGTAAGAAGGTATCGAAGTCTGATCGGTGACTCCTTTTATGGGCGCGCCGTCGCGCGCATTTTGAATTACCCGGCTGCCGAAGTTCTTACCCCCGACTCCGAATAGCCACGACGTGCGCACGATATAGCAACGGCTCGTCGCTTCGCGGACCGCAACCTCGCCGGCGACCTTGCTCTGTCCATACACGCTGAGCGGTTGCGGGACGTCTTCCTGGGTATAGAAGCCTTCCTTTGATCCGTCGAAAACATAGTCGGTGCTGACGTGAACGATCTCGACTCCAAACTGGCGGCAGGCGCGCGCAAGAATCGCGGGGCCTCGCTCGTTGATCGCATAAGCCCAATCGGCATCGACTTCGCAGCGATCTACATCGGCGGTCGCGGCGCAGTTAACCAACAAGTCAGGACACGCCGCTTCAATTGCGCGAAGCACGTCGTCTTCGCTGGTGATATCAAGTGCGGTTCGCGGCATTGCGACGACTCGCCAGCCAGTCTCGCCGAGTCGCGCTTTCATCTCGCAGCCTAGAAGACCTGCCGCGCCGGTGATCAAAGCGGTTCGCGGAGCTGCGACACTGAGCTCTCGATCGGCAGCGGGCAGCGTTGAGAGTTCCGGCGGTAGCGGCGTTTCAATGAGAGTGGACTCAAGGCCGGACTTGTGCGAGTTGTCGGGTCTGGTCACTGGTCGCCCCCTAAAGTTGATGAAGTCGATGCCGTGAATGACAAACCCTTGCGTCTATCTGATTCGATGATCGCAAATTCTAGTCGGCGGAAGACTGTTTATCAATCTGCTGATCTTCCGGCCTTGTTTGAAGGTCCCATCCTACTGTGCTATAGTCCCGCGCCGTAGGACGCATCTGTTATCTATCTACCGTTTCATCCGGCTTCTTATCTTCAAACTTCGCGTGGACTAACTGGGCAACGCTTGATCGTGGGATATTCGTGAGAATGTCCAGCGAGTATTTCGCCCGTGGTCTTTCAATCAACTCAGTCAAACCGCCGGTTACAGGCGGACACGAATCCAGGAGGAGGCGCAAGATGAAAAGGAAGATCGCTTCGGCAGCTTTGATACTGCTTACAATGATCGCGGTGGCGTCGGTTGCGACGCGTCCCGCTAGAGCTGAGATCGTAGTGTTCACCGCTCAGATGCTGGCCGCGAATGAAGTACCGCCTATCAGCAACGCGGACCTGAACGCGTTCGGCAATGTCACCGTCACTCTCGATACGGTAGCCAATACAGCGAGCTTCGCATGGAGCGTCACCAACGTGGCGTCGCCGGCGATAATACTTTCGCACATTCACGAAGGCCCTCCAGGGGTCATCGGACCAGTCAGAATCGATTCCGGGATAACTCCGGCAACGCCCGTTACAGTGGTCGGTGGAAGCGCGTCTTTCAGCAAATCCGACATCTCAACCACAGCAGCGCAGATCGCGGCGATCATCGCGAACCCGGGCGGCTTTTACTTCAATGTACATTCGACGCTCAACCCGGTCGGTGTAGTGCGAGGGCAACTCGTCCGTCAGGCTGCGGCCCCGACTGGCGGAACGCCGACACTCTCGGAATGGGGCGCTATTCTGATGGGATTGTTGATCGTCGCCGCGTGCGTCTTCTTCCTCGTGGGACGCAAGAGCGGCTTGGCGCTGGCCGGCTCCGAAGCTTCGACTTCATTCGAAGGGCAATCGCAAGCCATCGACTGGAAATTGCTCGCGCGGGTGACGATGTATGTCGAAGCTGCGATCGTATTGGGGTTGATCGCCTTTAAGGCTGGACCGACCGATGTCGTAGGCGCACTCACGTCGGGGCTTCTGATCGCCTTCATCATTCACGTGTTCGCCGGCGCCGCGCGACGCCGGTGACGCGCAACAAAAACAAGGAACGCGACGAGTGACGACCAGCGAGCGATTGCTTGCTTAGTTCACTCGTCGTTTTGTGTTCCGGGATAATTGGGTGCGGTCGATCGAAAATATACTCAGCTTTCTCGACGCGAATCGAAAGGCGATCCGCTTCCTCGCTCTCTTCGCGCTCATCTTCGGAATTCTGTATCTCGTATTTGGAATCGCACCGGGAGTGCGACTGGGAATCATCAAGCCGTACACCGCATTGCTGGCTCGCGCGGTCACAGCAATCGTGAACGTCTTCGGCGCCGCTGCGTCAGTGAACGACACGCAAGTCCTTTCGGCGCGAGCCTCGATCGACATCGAGATGGGATGCGACGGCGTCGAAGCTTCGTGCCTGTTCCTGGCTGGCGTTCTGGCGTTTCCAACTTCGTGGCGCGCAAGGCTGATCGGTTTTGCTGTCGGTGTCCCGCTGATTCACCTGATCAATCTCGCGAGACTGGTCGGTCTTTACTATGCTGGCGTATATTTTCCGGGCATCGTGGAAGAACTTCATGTCTACGTCGCCCAAACCCTCGTCATCCTCCTTTCAACGGCCCTCCTCATCATTTGGCTCGAACGATTTGCAGTTCAACATCGGCAGTCGTAAATGGGTCCGGCTGCTGCTTTTCGCCGTCGGCGTGTATCTGGCGTTGCTTCCATTGTGGTGGCTTGCGCTACCGATACTCGCGAGCGCGAGTGGCTTCGTTGCGAACTGGATCTTTGGATTATTCGACGCGCGGGTTTCGATAGTTCCCGAAGGGCGAGTCGTGAGAGTGCTTGTCCGGGCTCTCGATGGACAGCCAACGTCGTCAGGCTTGAGGTTGGACACGGTCACGTACGGGTTACCGATGTTTGCCGCGCTGGTGATGGTCACGCGCGCCGATTCGTTACGCGCCAAACTGCGAACTGTCTTCTTGGGTCTGGTGTTGATGTCGGCTCTGACCGTTCCGGTGGTGATGGCCTGGGCAAAGCTGACCACGCTTCAGGTTGATGAACGGCTGGCGGCGAGCGGCAACAGTTCGGGATTCCTGTACTACGCGTTTCACGGTTATGCGTTCTCGCAACCGGTGGTCGCGATTGCGTTGTGGCTCGGAATGATGATGCTGGGGATGTTCACGGACACAAAGAAACCCGACTCATCGACTCGCATCATTCGACGCAATGCGCCGTGTCCGTGCGGCAGCGGACGAAAATACAAACGCTGTTGCGGACTCGCTTCGGTCATCAACCAATCGCGTTTGTGAATCAACCAAAATCATAGCCGCGTCTGATCCAGGGAACCGTGAGCCTTCGCCTGCTGAAGCATCCGCCATCAAATCGTACCCGGCGCGCGTGTGTGTTAGATTAACGCTAATGCCGGAGACAGAGACGGGTAACCTCGAGAGTTTTGTTGACACGCTACCCGACCCGCCCGCGGCGCGCGCCTTCCTCAAAAGGCTCGAAGAAAGTTCGCCTGCTTTCCGGGCTGAACAAAATACTCCCCTGCTCTATCGAATGCTGACACTGGCCGGGTACAGTCCGTATCTGGCGGAGACTTTGCTTCGTCACCCGGAGCACATCACCTGGCTGAAGACAGAAACGGAGCACAATCTTGATCGCGTCAAATCAACCGAACAGTTGTCGGAGGAGCTTGCGCGGTTCGTCACGCGAACGCTCGACGCGGACGACGCGACGAGGCTTGCGCGATTCAAACGCAGAGAGCTGCTCCGAATATATCTTCGCGATTGTTTGGGCATCGCAACTCTTTCCGAAGTAACCGAAGAACTCTCAAACCTGGCCGACGTGATATTGAGATTCACGCTGACTAGCGCGCAGCAGGAGATGATTAACCTTTATGGTTCTCCGTTGACGCGAGACAGTAGCGGCAGGATCAGTAAAGCTCAATTCGCCATCGTTGCTCTTGGTAAGCTTGGCTGCCGCGAATTGAATTATGCGTCTGATATCGATCTGCTGTTTCTCTATTCCGGCCTCGGCGAAACGCCGGGAGCCGGGCAAACGCCGGATTCGCGAATAACCAACAAGGAATTTTTCACCGGACTTGCCGAGCGAACCATCCAGATGATCGGCAGAAGCTCGGATGAAGGCGCGGTTTACCGGATCGATCTCAGGCTGCGTCCGCACGGGCGCGACGGCGATCTGGTTTGGGAAATCGATCGCGCGGCTGGCTATTATCGCGATCAAGCTCACAACTGGGAGCGCCAGGCGCTCATTCGCGCGCGAGCGTCCGCGGGGAGCGAGGAAGTAGTTTCCACTTTCCTGGATTCGGTTCGTGATGTGATCTTCTCTCGCGATGCTCTGCCGGGGACACTCTCCGAAGTACGAAGAGCGAAGGAAAAGATCGACCGCAAACAAGCGGCTCGGAATCGCAGCTTCAACGTCAAGCTTGGAGAAGGCGGCATTCGCGAGATTGAATTCATCGCGCAGGCATTACAGCTACAGCACGGCGGACGCGAGCCGTGGGTTCGCTCGGCTCAGACGTTGATCGTTCTCGCTCGACTTGCCGAAAAGAACTATTTGAGCGAATCCGAGCGCTCACATTTGTCGGCTGCTTACACGTTTCTGCGAACCGTCGAGCATCGCTTGCAAATGGAACACGGCGCACAGACTCACACATTGCCGGCTTCGCGGGAGCGACTCGAATTGCTCGCCCGGCGCTGCGGTTATGACAGCTCAACGGATCAACTGACGGCTTTTACTGACGACCTCGAGCGACACACTTCCGCGGTGCGAGCAGTCTTCAATCGAGTCTTCGTCGCGAGTCCGCAGGAAGCGACAACCCAGGCACCGCCAATGCCGGAGATCGATAACGAAGGCAATCGCCTCTTCAACCAAGCCGCACGCCGGCTCACAAGACTGATAGATACCGGCTCTTCTCGATCACTTGATTCACTCGATGGTTTGCCCGGCATCGAACGCTTGCTGGAGTCGGCGCTGCCTCAAACGATCAACCCTGCGCGCGCGCTGCGGAACCTGACATCGTGGGCCGATTCATTTGCCACCTTCACCGATCACCACGGCGTGATTCGCGAGAGCGAGTGGCCGCTATTGATCGAGCGTTTGATTCTGATCCTGAGCAGCCCATACCTGGCTCACCTTGTCGTCTCTCGCCCGACGCTCGCCGGGGCGTTAATCGAAAGCGAAACGGCGCTCAATCCAACTGAGTTTTCAAAGGCGCTGCGAGGAGCTGTCGATAAGGAAACCGATTGGGCTTCCAGAAGCGACGCGTTGCGCCGCGCGTGGTACCGGCGAGTTATTGCTATAGGTTTCGAGGACATGTCCCGGGCGAAAGGTCAGTCACCAGGGGATGAAACCACGGCGCTGCAAATTGGCGAGCAACTTCGCTCGACAAATCTCGCGCAAACCGCGCTGGCCGAAGCAACACTGCGCATATCTCTAGAGATTGCTGTCGAGTCGCTCGGAATCGCTATGGATGAACATTCACAGTTGCCGCTGACGGTGCTCGGGCTTGGAAGGCTGGGGCACGCAGGCATGGATTACGGATCGGATCTCGATTTATTGGTCGTCTTTGATGACGATCAACCTTGGCCGCCGCCGGCCTTCCCCGCGATCGCGGGCAAGGCAACAACCGCCGGCAACGCCCAAGAGTTTTACGCAAATCTCACCGCGCAACTTGTCCGCGTACTCTCATCGATTACCCGCGAAGGCTTGCTTTATCGAAGCGATCTGCGTTTGAGGCCCGAAGGAAAAAGCGGTCCGGTTGCCGTCGGGCTTCGTGGACTAATTGGCTACATTGATAATCGCGCATCCGCGTGGGAGCTCTCGGCTTACTTGAAGGCGCGCGAAATCGCCGGCGCTTCTGATTTCGGCAGGCGAGTCAGGCGAGCGATTTGTGACGCAAGCTTCGAGGCTGCATCGCGAAACGCATCGCTCGGCGAAGAGCTTCGCGAAATGCGCGAACGCATAGTCCAACAGAAAGCCCGGGGCGCACGGCCGAACATTAAGTGGGGCCGAGGCGGAATGGGTGATGTTTATTTCGTAACGCGGTATTTGCAGCTCCGAGATCGAATCTACTTTCCGCCGGAGCGGGGGACATCGGCTCTGATCAAACACCTCGGCGAACAAGGCGCACTCGATCCGCCAGCTACTCGCGCGCTGTTCGAGGGCTACACGTTTTTGAGAACGCTCGATCACTGGATGCGATTGCTCGCGGATAGACCGGGCCCGATGCTTCCTGTTTCCTCAATCACTCTGGGGGATATTACGAGCGCTCTCGGACTGGTTTCTGTAAGTGATTTCGAGCGAAACTTCGAGAAACATTCAATTCAGATTCGTGAAGTCTACAATCGAGTCTTTGAATAGAACGATGCTGATTATGTCGCTGAACTCTGCGTCCTCGGCGCCCTCCGCGGTTGAGGTTGGTTTTCTCCTCGCGACTGCGATTAACCTCCACAAGCTCAACCCGCCGCGCTTATCATGAGGCTTTCGGCCGCGCGATAGACGTCATCTACTTCTACGCGAGTCATACACCGATGATCGATTGGGCACTCGCGCAGCATGCACGGGGAGCATTCAACATCGTGACGCACGATCATCGCCACATCCGAAAGCGGCCGTGTTGAAACGTGTTCGGTCGGGCCAAACACGACCACAGTGGGAACATTCAGAGCAGCCGATACATGAGCCGTGCCGGTGTCGTTTGAGATAACAAGGGACGTGCAAGCAAGAAGCGCCTTCAATTCCGCGATGTCTGTTTGTCCCGCAAGGACCGTCGCCGGCGTGCGCATCAGCGATGCGACGGCGTTTGCGTCATCAACATCGCCTTTCGCGCCGACGATGATTGTTTGAAATCCGTTGCGCTCCGCGAGTCGATCAGCGGTTGATGCAAATCGCTCAGCGAGCCAGCGCTTAGCGCGACTGTTGGTTGCGCCCGGGTTGAGCGCAACGATGCGCGCACGTTCCCACGGTTCGATTGTTCGGACACCCGACCGTTCGAGCAAGAGCCGCGCGCGCTCGCGTTTGTCATCCGTCACGTGAAGCCGCGGTTGAGCCGTATCGATCTCGACGTGACTCTCGCCGGTGAGTCTTCGCTCAAGCTCGGCGGCGATATTAAGGTAGTAACGGACCTGATGCGCGGTTTTGTAATTCGGCTCGAACGGCAACACAAAATCAAGAAGCGCTCGTCTGCGATCGGTAGGATACCCCGCTATTCTTTTTGCTCCGCCCGCGCGAGCAAGCAGCGCGGCCCCGAAAGCGTTTTGAAGCAACACGGCGAGATCGAATTGTGATTGCCTGGTCTGCCTCGCCTGACTAAGGAAGTTAAGTGAGGCCTGGATGAAGTTCCGGGCGTCGCGAATGGGGATCAACTCATCGGCAATACCCTCGCCTTCGAAAAGGCCGGCAACCCAGGGCCTCGCTGCCAGGGTGATTCGAGCGCCGGCGAAGATTCGTCGAAGCTCCCTCAGTGCCGGCACGGCAATCACCGCGTCGCCCACCCAGTTAGGAACGCGGATCATTATCGTCCGTAGTCCGTGGTCCGTAGTCCGTGGTTGGCGGCTCGTCGTCATAAGAATCAATATGCGGAGGAGGCCTGGGAGGAGAGAGGAGGCTACTGACTACCGGCAACGGACAACGAACCAACCTGACTGTAATCCGTGACAACGGACTTATCACCGAGAACCGTGCCGTTGTATACATCCACCGCGCGGCCGATGTGGCATCCTTTGCCGATGATCGAACCAACGATCGTCGAACCGGCGCCGATTCGAGTACCGCCGCGCACAACCGAATTCTCGATTCGCGCGCGTTCTTCGATATAGCAATTCCGGCTCACGACTGAGTTGATTATTTGAACGCCTGATTTCAGCGTGCAGCTCGGGTCGACTGCGGACGGCGGCTCGATCTCCGCGGTGGTGTCGAACTTTTCGCCGCGCGCGGTGGACGGTGGGTCTAGCAACTTCACGCGGCCGGCAATCACATCGAGATTGGCTTCCAGATAACTCGAGGCTGTGCCGATATCGCGCCAGTAGCCTCTCCAAATATACGCGAAGAACGGCTCCTTGCGTTCGAGCAGTTCCGGGAAGACGCCGTATTCGAACATGAACGGCTCGCCTTCAGGAATGTACTCCAGCACGCGCGGTTCCAGTATGTAGATTCCCGCGTTGATCGTATCGCAAGTCACTTCTTCGGGCTTAGGCTTCTCGAGAAACCGCCGAATGCGCCCATCCTTCTTGTCGGTTTCGACCAAGCCATACGCCGTCGGGTTCGCCACCGGAGTGAGCACGATTGTCGCGACCGCCTCGCGCTCGCGATGAAAGCGGAGCACTTCGTTAATGTCGATGTCGGTCAGAACGTCGCCGTTGAACACAACAGTTGTTTCGGTGATCAAGCCGGCCGCATTGCGGACAGCCCCGGCCGTGCCGAGCGGCGACGTTTCAACCGTGTAACTGACTCGCACATTGTAATCGGTGCCGTCACCGATTTTGTCTTCGATCTTTTGCGGCTGATACGAGAGCGAAAGAATCACCTCGCGAACATCGGCGCGTTTGAGAAGCTCTAGTTGATAAAGCAGAAAGGGATGATTAGCAATCGGAACGATCGGCTTTGGTGTGTGCATCGTGAGCGGGCGAAGCCGAGTACCTTTGCCGCCCGCCAGTATTAGTGCCTGCATCTGAAACCACTGCTCCTGATGAATAAATGCGGCGTCCTGTCAGTTGTCCGAGTCTATCACCGCCCCGCGCGGGCGACAAATACGTAGTCCGCAATAGAAATGCAATTATTTGAAAAGGATCCGTCGCGATGTCTCAGGGGCCATGCTCAGCCGGCAGCGGCCGCGATCTCGGGATTCAGTCCTTCCCACTTCGCCATGTACTCGCGGCGCTCACCCTTTAGACGCGCTACCATCTGGTTGTACTCGTCCAGACGAGACTGCCGCTCATACAACTTGCGCGGCTGAAGTATCTCGACATCTTCGCCTTCCATACCCGGTACGCTCGCCGCAACCTGATAGCCAAAGTCCGAATCGTCCTCCCACTCAATCGTTCCCTCGGCGATGCCTTTGACAATCGCCGACGAGTGTTGAATGCGAACTTTTTTTGATCGTTCGTCTTCGTCGCGTCCACCGACCCGCCCGGTGTTCATGAGATATACATCCATCGGTGATGACTCCAGCAGTTCACAGAATCGATTGCCCTGCTGAGCATGTTTGAGCGGGAAAAATGGATTGGTGCCGGGCACGCGAAGGAACTTGCCGGCTTCGGCGGCGCCGCCGGCCGATGTGCCGCGAGTCTCGCCGAGCATGAAGTAAGCCGCGGCCTGATGGCGATTGAGCTTCGCAACTCCGGGAATGATGTTGTCGTTGCGATTGAGGATCAGAAGAAAATCAGCGGACTTGATTTCGCGAGCATCCATTGCGCCTGCGATGTCCTCCATTCGAACCACCGCGCGGCCGTTCTGAGTGTAGCTGGTATCGTAAAAATCAAGCTCGTTCGCATCGTTCTGTGAAACGTTTTCGAGGTACGCGTGAGTGCTTGTCACCGCATGATAAATCGTCGGTTCGTCTTTCTCATTCAACGCGAAGCTCTTAGCGAAGCACCCGTTCTCCGTAGCGTAGATCTTGCCCGCGGGCATCAACGCAACGAAGTCATCCTGCACCGGCGAAGAGTTGTTTTGCTTCGTAAAGGTCGTGGTCGTTTTGCCGGTGCCCGACAATCCAATGATCAGGCCCACGCGATTGCGATCACCCACCGGAATCACTTTGCAACCCGCGTGAAGCGCGAGCCCGCCTCGCTGGTAAACCATCTGGTTCCACATTCGCAGGCCGCCCTTCTTTGATTCGCCGAAGTAGTCGCTGTTGAAGACTCGTGTGACGCCGTTATCCAGATCAACCGTGATCAGCCGGTCCGCCGGATAACCTTTCATCTCCAGATTCGGAGTGTAGATCACCGTAAGCCGCGGCTCGAATGCCGCCAACTCGTCTTCAGTCGCCGGATAATACAAGTGCTTCTGCATCCCCGCGACGTTGGCGTTGGAGCTTTCGATGATCAACCGCGCCGGAACGCGAAACTCCGGATCATTACCAATGTACCCATCCACCACAACCATTTCGCAGCCGCGGATGTATTCATTCTGGAGCTTCGCAACGCGGTCGTACTCCTCGCGGCTTATAGTTTGTGAATCGTGCTGCTCGGGCTTGTCGGTAACGACATACGTGGATAGCTTTGACCGGCTGTCGACGCGAGTCTGAGTGTTGGTGTTGCTGTAACGCGTCAAGCGTGTGTTCGGCATTTTCTCGGTGAGCCGGCGCAATTCCTCCGCGGTTGGATTCCAAATAACGTCCTTCGGATTCACCGGCAGCGCGGCTCGGGCAGATGCTTTACTCATTGGTCCTCCGTCTCATGATTGCGTGATCACATCCAACAACAAACAGTAATCATAGCCAACGGAACTGATCGAGGCAAAGCGGTCCCGTTCGCGTTTTCGAAGGGGCAAATCAGCCAAGTAGATCATCAACTCTGACCGTGATCTCCGCGAGCGAGCTTAACCTTAGGGTCTCGCCGCGCCTCGCTTCTCGGACGTTTTGATAACGACCGTTAACAGGACTCACGAAGACGCCTACGAAGTCTCCGGGTAAGTCCGCAAGCCACATTTCGGGTATTCCTGCTTGAGCGTAAAGCGGTATCTTGACCCCGCGATCGTACAAGGCCGATGTGTCCGCGACTTCAACGATCAACAGTACATCCTCAGGCCCTGGATGCCGTGACGCATAAAAGTCATCGCGCGGCTTGAGCAGTGCTATGTCCGGCTGGGGCTCAGAAAAATCGTTGAGGTGAACTGGATTCTGTACGCTGACAATCGCCAAGCGACCCACCAATTGGCTAAAGAGGTTGTTAATTCTATTTACGCACGACGCATGAAACTTACCAATGGGACTCATCCTGATGACCTCGCCTTCGATAAGCTCGACCCGGTCGTCGGGAGACAGAATCCCAGCATCCGTCATCCGGTAGTACTCATCAACATTGAACCAGCGCCGCTGAATTTGAAGTGACATATCGCCCTGCCGCGCTATCCAGAACAAAGCGCGGCCATCATAACACGACATTATCCGGGGAGAACTTTAATTCTACTTGAACCGATTGCGATCTTCACGCGCCGCGTCGACAAAGGCCGTGGTCTCCTTATCTATCGGAACCACTGAATCGAGATCCGTTGCCCTGAACTTGAAACTGAACTTCCCATCCTTGTCCAGATAGAGCCTGAGGTCACCCTCGCGAATATTTCCGGGCGCCGCGCTGACCACCAGCGTGCTCCCCACTCGGCGAGGGTTGAAGATTCCTCCGGAGTCGCCGGCTATAACAACATCGGCTTCCAGATTTTCGGCCGCCAGCTTCAACGCGTCTTCGAGTTCACAGTGCGCGACAACGACCAACACGTCGCACTCTTTCCGAGCCTTGATGATCGCGCTCGTCGCGGCCTGGAACATATCAGTGGCTCCCGAGTCGATCACGCCGCCGCCCGGATTATTGCGCATGGCAAGACCGACAAACCCGACTCGAAGTTTTTTCTTGCCCCCAAAGATTCGAGGACCCGATACTTCTTTGATCACGTAAGCGGCGGGCTGCGCCGCGGCGGGACCCAACACAGCATTGGCCGAAACGATATTTTTGATCATCGGTAGCGACCGGATGCGCTCTTCCAGTCCATCGCGTGCAAGCAGCTTCTTTGCGTATGCAAGATCCTCGCGGCCGAGATTGATCACGTCCACCGGCCATCGGCTATAAGCGCGAGCGACGTTCTCGTTAGACCGGTCAGCCATCCCGTAGCCCGCGCTGCCTGAAAAAAAGAACCCTGCCTCGACTTGAATGACCGGCGTATCCTTGAACTTCTTTTTGAACCCCTCGACGTAGCCGACTCGGCGGGCCAAACCGCCTCGCGGAAAGTTGCAATCACATAGATCTAGATTGCCTTTCATGCCTGCGCCGAACAGTATCGCCATCGCCGCGCCGTCATCCGGACCGAGGCGTTCGTCAAAGGTCTGCGGCGCATCTTCGGAATTCTGTTGCGGAGTCTGAGTCCAAACACACACGGACAGAAAAACGAGAACCAACAGTGCACTGAGTGTTCTATTCAACAACACGACGCTCCCTTCTGAACTTGCGTAATCTTGACAGAGTTTTGAAGTGGTTGCCAACCCGCGACAGTCGCTTTCGGCCCGCGGTCGTTGCTTGCTGATCGCTTGCAACTAAATTACTATGAGCCAACCAAAACAAGTGATGGCTCGCCGTTAGGGGGATATGCCTTTATGAACGTGCTTCTGCTTTCAATGCCCGACTCGTTCGAGCATATGCCGACCATTGCCATTCGAATGCCCAACGGCGCGTTGACGTCGCTTGCGGGCAACGTCGACTCCCATCACAACGTCGCCGTTGCCGATCTCGTGCTTGTCCAGGATCGCGTGCCCGAGACGATCGAACAACTCGTCGCCCGGCACAACCCCGATGTCGTCGGCTTGTCTGTCATGACTTTTCAGCGCAAGACTGCGAAGAAGATCATCGATCTCGTGCGCCAACTGAAACCCAACGTGCGCGTTGCCGTTGGCGGCTACGATCCGAGCCTCGCTTCTGAAGCTTATACAGACAATGAAGCGGGTGTCGTTGACTTCATCGTGCGTGGCGAAGGCGAACTGACTTTCCGTGAACTATTGCGCGCGATCGAAGAAGAACGCGGATTCGATCACATCAACGGGCTTTCGTATCGAAGCGGCGACCGGTTCTATCAAACGCCCGACCGTGCGGTGAACGGACTCGAGAACGGCGAAATAAAGCTCCCCAATCGCGGCGCGCGAGTATTGAACAGCTACACGTTTCTTGGGCGGCCGGTTGACGTGATCGAAACATCGCGCGGCTGCACCTTTGATTGCAGCTTCTGTTCGATCATCGAGATGCGCGGGCGAAACTTTTTCACTTACTCGTTCGATCGAGTGATCGCCGACATTCGCGACGCGCACGATCGGGGCGCGCGGGCGATCTTCATCGTAGATGACAACGTCGTGCTGAACGTGAAGCGCTTCGAAGCGCTCTGCCAGGCGATCATCGACGCGGGTCTCAACGACATCGACTACACGGTGCAGGCGATGACTTCGGCGATTGCGAATCACGGAGAGACGCTCGCGCCGCTCATGCGCAAGGCGGGATTTCGATATGTGTTTCTCGGAATCGAGAACGTTCTCGAAGACGATTTGACGTTCCTCAAGGCCAGCTCGAAAAACACCAAACGCGAGAACGGTCAAAAGGCGGGCAACGCGACGCTCAAAGCCATCGACTACATTCACCGAAACAAGATGTACGTCGTCGGCGGCTTGATCGTCGGCAACCCCGAAGACACCAGCGAATCGATTCAGACCAACCTCGAATTCGCCAAGAAGTACATCGATTGGCCTTACATCCAGCACCCGACTCCGTATCCGCGCACGCCGATGACAAAGGAGTTTCGAGACCGCGGATTGATCATCAACGAACGCCTCGAAGAATACGACGGCACTACGGCGGTGGTGAAGACTGAACACGTTTCAGCAGAAGAAGCCGAGTACATGAGATGGAAAGCCGAACGCTGGATGAAAGTGCGTCACATCCCGGCGGTGTTGCGACACAACCCGATGTTCGTCTTGAAGAACGCGCCGAAGATGTTCGGCCACACGTTCCGGGGAAGCGGCCTCAAGACTCTTCTCGGAATTGAAAACGAACGAATCGCGTTCGAACGCTATCGCAAGATTCGTAAGGCGGAGCGCAATTACGTCTGAGCGGGAACCCGCCTTTTCATGTGAGCCGTTCTCTTTGCGGCCCGACGTTGTATCAGTATCAGGAATTATCCAGACTTCCTCCTGGCAAATCGGGCACCGGTCTATGAGCAGTCTTTCCATAGAATCGACCATATCGCATTACAGGATCAAGGGATTGATCGGTCATGGCGGTATGGGTGAAGTTTACAAAGCCGTGGACGTTCAGCTTGGGCGCGTCGTAGCTCTCAAGACGCTCTTGCCGGCGAAAGCAACGGATGAAGATGCTCGCCGTCGTTTCTTGCGCGAAGCGCGTGCGGCTTCGATTCTTTCTCATCCGAGCATCTGTACCATCTACGAAGTTGGCCAGGAAGGCGATGTAGCTTTCATCGCCATGCAATACCTTGAGGGGAAGACAATCCACGATACGCTGGTGAGGGGTCCGCTGCGAGTTGAAGATGCTCTGAGTTATGCGCTCGACGTTGCTGACGCTCTGGACGAAGCACACAGGAATGGTGTCATTCATCGCGACATAAAGCCTTCGAACATCATAGTAAATGACCGAGGCTTAGCCGTTGTGCTCGACTTTGGGCTGGCAAAACGCGTTGGCTTCCTCCCGGCGCAGAGTGAAGACACTCCGACCCTGTTGCAGGTAACGACCTCGGCGACGATCGTTGGGACCATCCCGTATATGTCGCCGGAGCAGCTACGGGGTGAAGAACTCGACGCCCGGAGCGATATTTTTTCGTTTGGTTCAACCTTGTATGAGATGTTGACCGGCAAACTTCCTTTCAACGGTCGAAGCCCCATAGACGTGGCGCACTCTATCCTGCATAGCGACCCGATTCCGATTCATCAATCCAGAATGGATTTGGATGATGAGCTTGACGGAATTGTCCGCATGGCATTGCAAAAAGAGCCTGACGCCAGATACCCATCGGCATACGAGTTGAAAGCGGGGCTGGCGGCATACATTCAAAAGAAGGGTCTGGCGGTTAAGAGCATTTCAACCGGACTGAGTTCGTTCGTCTCGAAGGCTCAGAGTCAAAGACTTGGTGCCGCTGGACACCGTTTCGCAACAAGAAGGACTCTCTCTCGATACCTCTCAACAACCAATCTGTTATTTGTTTTGCTGGCGCTCATTCTTGTTTCAGTGATTTGGTGGTTCTTTATCAGGCCCGATTCAGCGTCCGACGCGGACCTGATAGCCGGCTTGCGACACGTTCAGCTCGCCAACTGGAAGAGCGAAGCGGGCGAAAGTTACAGCGATTCCACCTTCTCGCGCGACGGGACGAAGATTGCGTTTTCTTCGAGCAAAGGTGGAAAGCGGGACATCTCGATTACGCAAACAACAGGAGGAGATCCGGTCCAACTCACGAAGGACGAATTCAATAACCAGAATCCAATCTGGTCGCCGGACAACGCGCAAATAGCATTCGTTTCCAGACGCGGAAAAGAGATTGGCATCTGGCGCGTTCAGGCTCTCGGTGGCACGCCGACATCAATTGCCCTTCTGGAAAACTTCACTCCTCAGTTGAAGTACTGGTCGAGAGATGCCGCGACCATTTATTACAGGTTGGGTGTAAACCTTTTTGCACTTGAAGTCGCGTCGGGAGTGACAACACAGGTAACGAATTTTGAGGCTGATCACTTCCGTAACGTTTCGAACATGTCGCTGGACCCCGACTTCAGCATTTCGCCCGACGAGGAGCGCATTTCTTACATTGACGTCAAGGATGGGCAGCCTGACATATGGGTGATGCCGATGCACGGCGGCACTTCGGTTAGGGTTACCAACGATTCGGCGGTAGATCGGAACCCCGTATGGCACCCCGACGCCAAGCGAATTATCTATAGCTCCAACCGGAATGGTACGTTCCAAGTATGTGTGGCTTTTCTCGATGGCCGCAAGCCGCAGCAAATCACTTTCGGAGATGCAAATAGTTTTGTCTCTGATGTTTCCGCCGACGGCAAGAGAATTCTCTATGGTGCTTCGAGAGACGAATCCGACATCTATGGAGTGACAGTAGAAACCAGTGAAGAGCATCAGATCACATCAGATGTTGGATGCGAGCTTTGGCCCGACATTTCTCCCGACGGCAATTCTGTTTCGTTTCAAGAGGCTCGGGATCTGGGTCAGATCGAGGACTGCGCGATACTGACCCGGAGCATTGAAGGCGAAGGGCGGCAGATTCGGCTCGCCTCTAACGGCATCGATCCCCGGTGGTCCCCAGATGGCAAGAGGCTCGCCTTCCTCCGAGCGTCGAAGGATGCGTGGAGCATTTGGACAGTCAGGGCAACAGGTGGAGACGAAAAGCAAATAGCGAATCATAAGGTCCACGTCTTCGGGTTCACCCGCCTGCCATTGAACCGAATGGACACCAGATACTATAGTTGGTCGCCCGATGGTACCAGGATTATCTACGCTTCCAAGGAGGCTGAGGACTTTAGTCTCTGGACGGTCGCCTCCGATGGTTCGAGCGAAACTAAAATCTCCAGTACCAATTCAGATATGTTTGTTCTTTGTCCTCTATGGTCGCCGGACGGTGGCCGCATCGCTTATGTTTCCAGAGGACCGAAGCATGAAAACGGAGCACCGCCCGAGAGCGTGGAGATGATCTGGAAGCTCTGGGTAAGAGAAATGGCCACCGGAAGACTTGCGATGATCTATCAGTCGGATTCCATACTCCTGCTGCTTGGCTGGGGCGAATCTGGTAGCTTGCTATTGGCAAGTGCTGAAGCAAAATCCACCATCGCGCCTTCCGCTACGTCAGTCAACCTCATCGGCCTGTCGATCGCTGGCGCTTCAGGGGCCCCGATAGCTCATTTTGAATCTACGTACCTTTATAACACCCAATTATCGCCGGATGGGCGAACCATCGCATTCGTCTCGCGTCAGGGGGGTAGAGATAATGTATGGCTAATCCCCGCGGCTGGCGGAGAAGCTAGAAAGTTAACCAGGAATACTGACCCGCGACTCTATTATTCAAGCTTGACCTGGTCGCGAGATGGCAGGGCGATCTACTTTGGTAAACAGTCAAGGGGGAGTTTGATCTCGATAATCGATAACTTCAGATGAAAGGGAGGATGCGCATGAAAGCCAAATCAACAAGGAAGAAAAAGAAAAATACTCCGGCCGCAGTAGATGACTGTTATCTGCGCGTAAAAGCGATGCTGGATTTCAGGCTTACGGTCACTGCAATGCGAAATATCAGCGTCAGCCCGGGCCGCGACGGCGTTAAGCCCGTCGTGGAGTTATGCGGAACGGTCAACTTTGAGCCCACCAAGAAGTTTGCGGAAGAAAGCGCGGGTCTCGTGTCCTGCATAAAGGATGGGAGTCATAAGCTCGTCAATAGCATCAAAGTCGTACCTACAGACGCTCCCTGGCCACTACCTGAAGTGGGCGATGTGACTTGTTGTTGCCCGGAATCGGGCTGCGCGGTTATGACGACGTGTCCAGGATGCTAAGTACCCTCCGTCGCCGAATCGATTGATCAGAGCAATCCTGGCCGCTTGGATTCGTCGCGTTTGTTCAGCAAACAGAGGCGTGTTTCTGCACCGGCACCGCCGATTGCGTTGTGGCTCTCGACTCTGGCGGCTTTTGAGAGACAAAAAGCCGCCGCGGTCGCTTAGCCGTTGTTCGTCCACAGATCAATGCTCTTCCCGATACCGCGCTGGCGAGCGAGGTGATACACACGCAACGCAGTCGAGATGTCTTCGAGAGCAATGCCATTCGATTTGAACAGTGTGATTTGATCTTCGCTCGTGCGGCCGGGGTCGCGGCCCGCGATGATTCGGCCGAGTTCGGTCACTGATTCCCAATTGATGACTCCGCGTTCGATCGCCGGCATCAAATCGCCAGCTTCGAGCTTCGAACCCTCGATTGAATCGACTGCGATAATCGAAGCTCGCTTGATCGTTTCGATGTCGACTTCGGCCTTCGATAAGAAGTTAGAGCCAACGACGTTCAAGTGAGTGCCCGGATCGATCCATTCGCCTTTCAACACCGGCTCGCGAGCGCCAGTCGCCGTGATGACGATAGAGCAACCGCGAGCGGCTTCTTCGGGTGAAGCGACCGCAGTGACTTCTACTCGCAGCAGCGAGGTCATCTTGCGCGCGAAGGCTTCTAGGCGGTCTGCGTTTCGGCCGTAAGCCCGAATCGATTTGATCTCTCTGACGGCGCAGACGGCCATCAGTTGGCTCTCGGCTTGCCAACCCGTGCCGTATATCCCAACCGTATCTGCATCAGCGCGAGCCAGGTACTTCGTAGCCACTCCCGAAGCCGCGCCCGTTCGCATCTGCCCGAGCCGGTCCGCTTCGATCATCGCCAGCATGTCGCCGTTGGCCGCGTCATAGAGGAGCACCAGAAATCGCGCGCCTTTTCGCGAAGCGGTATACACCTTAATGCCCGTCACTCCGAGCCGTTTGTCGCCGGCTGCCATCACGTGCAACTGCGAAGCGGGCATCGCGACTCGATAGCGCGGCCGGTTAGTGGCCTGGCCTTCGGCCTGATCGCGCAAGACTTCTTCGACAGCGGAGATCGCGGTGTCGATGTCGAGCAACTCGGTTACGTGGTTTTCTCTGAGTAGTAGAGCCATAAGGATGATTCGTGATGCGTGAAACGTGATTCGGATTCGTGATTGATCGCGTCTCGAATATCGTCCTATCCGAGTCACGCATCACGTTTCACGCATCACATTTCACTCCTCACGTTTCACGCAGCACGTTTCACTCATTTCGCCCGGTAGCCTGAGCGAGCGCGTACGGTCGCTCCTTTCACGCGAGTCTCGACTCTAATCGTTCGCCAGCTTCCATCGTGCTCTTTGTTACTCGGGTAATAACCAATCGAATACTGCGACCGGAGGTCGTCCGCGATCCTCTTGTACACGCCGGCCAAATCCAAAAGCGCCTTAACCGGATAGACTCGGCCGCCCGCCCGCTCGGCAATCGTTCGAAGCTCACGCCTCGAGAGCTTGTACAGTCCTTCGTTGATTTGCCGGGTCGTCTCCGGCGTCAATGCCAAGCGAGACCGGAATCTCTGCAGTGATTCAGGGTCGTACTCCGCATAGTAACGATCGATCTGACTCTGAGAAAAATTCAAAAAGCCCGGATCGATCTTTGGTTTCAGCAACCCCTGCAGAGTCGATTCCTCGGTATTCAACTCGAGAAAATACCCCGATGCTTCCGACTTCTCTATCAGCGGTTCGATGTCCTTGAACTTCATTTTGCTGGTCGAATCAACTCCATCCGACATGCACACGATTGCCTTGCGTCCTTCGGTTTGTTTCAACGGACTCTCTTCTACGGCAAGATACAGGGCGTCGTAAAACGACGTGCCGGTGTTGGTGGTGAATCGATGTCCTTCTTCGCCCGCCGTCGTCGAGATGCTCTCGATAGAGCTCAGTACTCGGGCCCGCGGGTCGGTGAATTCCGAGATCATTTCGACCTCGCGGCTGAAAACTATGACTCCAACACGATCATCAAATCGAAGCTCGCCCAGGAAGTTCTTCGCCGCACGCTTGATCAATTCGATGTCATCGCGCGTGGAGCCCGAGATGTCCAGCAGGAGCAACAACGTGAAAGGGTCTTCGGTCGCGGCGAAGTGCGCGATTCTCTGTTTCACTCCGTCTTCGTAGATCGAAAAATCCTGGGCCTTGAGCGATTTGACTGGAGCGCCCGCCGCGTCAGTCACCGATGCGCTCACGGTAACAAGGTCGGTCTTGAGGCGAATCGGCTCATCCTGATCGCTTGATTGCTTTTCCTGCGCGAATCCCGCGAACTGCACGGCGAGTAGCAGTACCAGAGTTAGCGTGGATGTGACGCGTCGATTTTCGAGCATTAAGACCTCTGCGTTCGATGATAAATCGTATCCTACAACTCAGCAAAAATGAAAACACACGATCGAATCATCGATTGTGGGTTCAGAGTACAAGCTTCAGCTTGCTCTTCGGTCACGGGAATGTGAGAGGCAAGCTGAAGCTTGTACTCTGAACCTCAAACTCCTCTGTTACGGAATCATCGCTGCGTTTTTCGTTTGGAGTGCGCTTGTGCTAACGTCTCGAACGCGCCGCGGTTCAATATGCAATGACAGGTCGATGACGAATGAGCCTCCGCAAGAAGAAGGGCCCAACTCAAATAATCAGAATTGGAATCGACACGGGAGGCACGTTCACCGACTTCGTGGCGGCGCGAGGCTCGCGGCTCACTTCTTTCAAAGCGCCGTCGACTCCGCACAATCCCGCCGAGGCGATTCTCGCGGGGATCGCGCGAATCTTGGGAGAAGCCGCCTCTGATCCTTTTGAAATCGTGCATGGCACAACCGTCGCCACGAATGCGTTGCTCGAACGAAAAGGCGCACGCACCGCGCTCATCACAACCGAAGGCTTTGAGGACGTGATCGAGATTGGCAGGCAGGCGCGGCCGGATCTGTACAACTTGATGGTGGCCCGACCGGCGCCGCTTGTGCCGCGCGAATTGCGCTTCGGCGTGAGCGAGCGAATCGGCCCGGATGGCTCAATCATTACTCAGCTCGACGAGGCATCGCTTGCGCATGCAGTCGAACAAATCACTTCACACAAGCTAGGAGTAGAATCAGCGGCGGTATGTTTGCTGTTCTCGTTCGCGAATCCCTCGCACGAGCAGTTGATCTCTCGCGCGCTGGAACCGCTCGGGATTCCGGTTTCGCTCTCGCATCAAATTCTGCCCGAGTACCGCGAATACGAGCGCACGTCGACGGTAGTCATCAATGCCTACCTGGTGCCGTTGATGTCACGGTACTTGAGCGCGCTTGTGGAGGGACTGCGGGCAGTGGGCAGTGAGCAGTTGGCAGTGGGCAGTAGGAAGTTGGCGGTGGGCAGTGAGCAGTCGGCAGTGGGGAACATTTCTCTAACAACTGCCCACCGCCAACTGCCCACTGCCAACTTGCGAGTGATGCAATCAAACGGCGGCTCAGTGTCCGCGGCGACGGCAGCCGCGGAACCGGTTCGGGCGATTCTTTCCGGTCCGGCGGGCGGGGTAGTCGGCGCGCTGCGAGTCTCGGCGGCCGCCGGCATTCGCGACATCATCACTTTCGATATGGGCGGCACGTCGACTGACGTCGCGCTATGCCGGGGAGAGGCTCGCACCACGAATGAGGCTCTGGTGGCCGGTTTGCCGGTAGCCGTGCCGGTCATCGACATTCACACGGTCGGCGCCGGCGGCGGCTCGATCGCGCGAGTCGATGCCGCGGGCGCGTTGAGAGTCGGTCCCGAATCAGCCGGCGCTGATCCCGGACCTGCCTGCTACGGGCGCGGCGACGAGGTCACCGTCACCGACGCGAACCTGGTGCTCGGGAGATTCGGCGGCGCGAGTCTGCTTGGCGGTGAAATGCCGATTGACATCGAACGCGCGCGAATGGTTCTTGCGAGGCTCGCCGCCCAGATGTCCAGCTTTGCCGAGAAGCCGGTTTCGGTCGAGCGAGCCGCGCTTGGAGTCGTTCGGGTCGCGAACGCGAATATGGAATCCGCGCTTCGCGTTGTGTCAGTCGAACGCGGCCAGGATCCGAGACTGTTCACGCTGGTGAGCTTCGGCGGCGCGGGAGGCTTGCACGTATGCGAGCTCGCGGCTTCTTTACGCATACCCCGGGTTTTGGCGCCGCGTTCGCCGGGTACTTTGTCGGCACTGGGTGTTCTGTTAGGCGACGTGGTCAAAGACTACTCTCGCACGGTAATGGTTCGCACATCAGACTTGGACCAGCGCGAGTTCGAACGCGCCTTTCGCCGGCTCGAGCAACAAGCAACTCGTGACTTGAAAGAAGAGGGCTTCGGCAAAGACACAACGAAGCTGTTGCGGTCGGTCGCAATGCGATACATCGGTCAATCATTTGAGATAAGCGTGCCGTGGAGCAATCGATTCGAAGCTGCTTTTCACGCCGCGCATCGAGAGCGGTACGGTTACGCCGATCACGCGAGGCCAACTGAAATTGTATCGGCGCGCGTGCGAGCGACTGGCGTCACCGACAAGCCTCGCCTGAAGCGATGGCCGTCGAAGCGCGTGCATCGCGGGAATGCATCGCGCATCGCAAAGGTATGGATTACTGAACGACCTGTGCGGCTTCCGGTTTATGCTCGCGACGAATTGACTCCGGGGTCGAAGCTTGAAGGCCCCGCGATTATCACTGAGTACAGCTCGACGACGCTGATTCCACAGCATTGGGTCGTAGAGGTCGACGCGTGGCTGAATCTGGTAATCAGAAGTCAGAAAAGCGGGCGTTCAGAGTACCGACTTTAGTCGGGTAGTGCTGAGCGCGCTAAACACTACTCGAGGTCGGCGCGTGGTTAAATCTGATAATCATCAGCCGGAAGTGGAAAAGAGAGGAGCGGGCGTTCAGAGTACCGACTTTAGTCGGGTAGTGCTGAGCGCGCTAAACACTACCCGAGGT
>Ga0070705_100000181_pt1 | contig 36603 bp, 25 predicted proteins | sample KBSK5253metaG_FD_65455 | JGI IMG/M metagenome (GOLD analysis project Ga0070705, IMG submission 65455) | Corn, switchgrass and miscanthus rhizosphere microbial communities from Kellogg Biological Station, Michigan, USA - KBS K5-25-3 metaG | ecosystem: Host-associated > Plants > Roots >... | reverse complement strand
GGGATGATTGAATACGTTGAACACATCGAACCGGACTTCGAGCTTGTGAGCTTCGAACGGAAGCTTGAAGGCCTTGGTCAGGCTGAGGTCCATCGTGTTGACCTTGTCTCCGCGAAGGATATTGCGGCCCGCGATGTTCGTGCGCTTCGCCGGGTCCACGATGTAGCGGACATTGGCCGCACTTATCGGATCTCCGTTCGCATCGACGTAACCCGTTGGTGATGTCAGACCGAACAGTGACGCAAGAATTGCCACCGATCGGGCCGGCGCATTCGGGTTCGCAATCGACGGACGATCATTGAAGTTCTCCAGATCTCCGTTCATGTCGATTCCTCCCACGAATGGAGTCTCAACCGAACCGGACTGAATCCTGTAGATGCCGCCGAGGCTCCAGTTGCCCGCGACCTGACCGCGGAGGCCCTGCTTCGGGCCCGGCACGTCGTAGATGAACGACCACACCGCGCGATGCGGTACATCGTAGCTTGCGACGCTGCGGTCGGCTCTTCGATCAAACGGATTGGAAGCTCGGCTTGCGCCGCCGGTGGTCACGAATACTTCGCTGGCCGTATCGTCGATGGCCTTTGAGAAGGTGTACGCGAACCGGAACATCAGACCATTCTTGAATCCGCGTTCGATGCGGCTCTGAAGCGAATGATAGATCGAATCGCCGCCATTTGTGCGAGCGACTACCGATCCGCGATCGGTATGCAGACGAACGCTATTTACGCCTGGATTCACCTGCTCGTTGATGAACAGCCGCTGCCCGCGTGTTCCAACATACGCCGCATCGACGATGAAGTTGCCCGGTATCTCGCGTTGCACATCCAGGTTCCAGGTCCAGGTCATCGGGTTGACCAGATCGGGAACGATCGTCGTCACCGCGGCCCTCGGGTTCGGAGCGCCGGTCTTTGGCAATGAATTCACCCCGGCGTTCGCAAACCCCCGCCCGCCAACTGAAGATCCAAGGAGGCTCACGCCGAAAGCGTTTGGAGGTGAGGCAGCCGTGTTGCTGAGGATGTTGTTGAAGAAGACATCGTAGCCGACGCCAAAACCACCGCGGATGACGGTTTTGTCTTCGCCGAACAACCATCCGGCGATGTGCGGTGTGTAGGCAAAGCTGAAACGCGGCGCGAAGTTGTTGTTGTCGCCATTCTGCCTCTTCACCGTGTCGAAAGAGCTATCAAACCCCGCGAAGGCCGGGAACTTCACGGCGTTGGGCGGCGTCCCATAGTTCTCATATCGAAGCCCGAGATTCAGACTCAGGTTTGGTTTCACCCGCCACGTGTCGTTGACAAAGTAAGCCTGATGAAACGCATCGGGATAATCAACCGGACTGCCGAAGGTGATTGCCGCAAACGTTCCCTGCGTGCCCGAAAATCCATCAACGAAGTTGCCGAACGCCGGGAATCCACCGCCCGAGGAAAACGTCAACGTTCCCTGAGCGTTGAACGGAACGAATTGCTTGGCGAGCTGCCTCATCATATCCGTTCCGGCGCGAATCGTGTGGCCGCCGTTGGTGTAGGTGATCGTGTCCTGCAGTTGATAGTTGTTGAAGATTCGACCTTGCGGGAAGAACGTGGTGATCAAACCGCCGAGTATCCCAACACCGGTGAGCGTTCCGCCGGCAAACAGGAACTGAGGCCCAAAGTTGAGCGCCGCCGGATCCTGAGCTCCGAACAGCACGTTGAATCTTCCGTACGAGAGCCTGGCCTCATTGGTCATGCGGCTCGAAAGCAAGCGCGTGTAGCTTGCATAGAAGTTTTGCACCCGGCCGGGCGTGTCAACTGCAAAGCCCTTGAACGGTGTCGGGAACTGGTTAGTCACGACGGTGTTGTTGAACAGATAACGCGCGGCGAAATTGTCCCTCTCAGTGGGCGACCAGTCGATGCGCGTCAATACGTCATAGGCGTTGATCGGAGCGGGGTCGGCCGCGGTCACGGTTCCAAATTGAATGTCCGGGCGGCCGCCGCCAATCGGAACGCCGAACGGGTTTAAAGAACCGCGAAGAGTACCAACAACTCCGAGGTAACGATCTACGTTCGCACTGCTACCTTGCGGGAAGAGAGAACGCAACGTGTTGAAACCCTGTTGTGTAGGAATCACCGCCGAAGCGTTCGCGGCGCCTATTCGCGTAAGAGTCGGTTGAAAACTTCCGAAGAAGAACAGCTTGTCTTTCTTTATCGGGCCGCCGAGCGAGAACCCGAATGCGTTCTGGGTGTAGACCGGAACCGACGTCAGCCCCTGGTTCGATTTTTGTCCAACGGTGAGCGACGCAAGCGCGCTTGTGTCGATGACATCATAGACCGATCCGTGAAACTGATTTGTGCCGCTCTTGGTCACGACGTTAATCACTGCGCCGCCCGCGCGGCCGTATTCTGCCGAGTTATCGCCGCCCAATATCGATACTTCCTTGTATCCGTCGCGCAGCGCCGGTTGAAGCTGCTGGCCGGTGATCGAGTTGTCGTTGTTGTCGGCTCCGTCGATCAACTGATTGTTCGCGCGCGCGCGCAAGCCGTTGATGTTGAATTCCGTTCCCTGAACAAAGCCTCCCGCAAGCACGCCGGGGTTGGTGACGCCCGGAAGTGTGAACACGAGATTGACCGGATTCAATCCGGCTACCGGCAGATCGACGATCTGGCGGGATTCGAGAGTGTTGACGCGAGAGCCATCCTGTTTCTGAAGGACTACGGTCGAGTCCGCGTTTACGTTTATCACTTCGCTTTGCGCGCCGGCTTCGAGAGTGAAGTCAGTGGTGATCGCCTGCGCCGCCTCTATGTTGACGTCGTCGCGCGAGACGGTCTTAAAGCCGGTCGCTTTCACTTCAATTCTATAAGGACCGGGGTCTACCGCGTCGATGCGAAAGTTACCTTCGCCCGATGTGGTCGTATCCCGCGAAACGTTGGTGGACTTGTTGATGATTTTCACCACAGCGCCACCGACTACTGCGCCCTGAGAGTCGTTGACGGTTCCCACGACAATTCCTTTGCTGGATTGTGCGAGAGCTGCGTTTGTAAACAACGGCAGCAGCGTAGCCGATAACATCAGCAACGCCGCCGTGCAGGAAATTGACTTTATTTTTCGAAGGTGCCTCATTTGTTCTCCTTGATTTGAGAATCTGGTGGAATTCCAGAGCGGGCTGGTCTATTCAGCGACAACAACACGTCAGCGCCGATTTCGCTGGAACTGCTCGCCTCGTCTCGGCTGTTAACATTGTCATCGCTTTCTCCGGCAATCTGGCATCCGGCCGTCGCTCACGTTCAAACGTGATTCGCAACCGGCGCAAGATGTTCGCGTGAAGTGTAGGCGGCTCAGTTCGAGCGCGTAACAAGTTTGGGATGAACTCCCTGCTGGATGGGACGAGCGGGCTTAAGAGTTTGACGATCAATTTACGACTTCGCATCACAACCCTCATAGCTTTCCCAAAGCCTGCTGCCCGACCCACTTCGATTCATCAAGCCAATCCAGACCAAGCATCACTCTGTTGGTTCTCTTTGTGCCGGGGTCATAGACGAACATTCCGCGGCTGGTGATGGTAAAGATCGGCACATGATATTTGTCGGCGACTGCAATGTCGTCATCCTGAGGCCGGGCATCGCTGGTGTTCGGATGTGTATGAACAATCGCGATCGTGGCGGAGTGCCAGGCGAACGTAAATCTCTTGTATTCGTTCGTCGCGCCCATCTCGCGGCCGCTGAACGATCCATCTTTCATTTTGAGTATCAACACAACGCCTTCAGAAGGAAGAGTGCCGTTGCCTGCGCGCCTCCACGCGCGGCTAAAAGAATCAACTATTGCGGCGTCGGCGAATTTCGACATGGCAAAGCTGGCGCTATAGATGCGCGGCAGATTTGAGTTGAGGCCGGACGCCTCCAGGGCCTCCGCTACGTTTCGGTCAAAGCAAAAGGGGGGGCTGAAACCTTGTGCGGGAATGACTGTCGAAGAAAACGTGAGGAGCAAGGACAGAAGCTGCACAATCCTTTTCATGATCTCTCCACCAGAATCAGGATTCGCCGCGCACGCCTCGATCACGGCCAACAATCGCGCCCCGCCCGGACGCATTCGTTGTTATGGTCGAAGTCTAAGCTGAGTATTCCTGTGGAGAAATAAGTTTGGGACGAAGGTGTTGAAGATTGTGATCGAAGGAGCGAACTGAGTGACCAGCGCGCAGACTAGAGTGGTCTTCCAAGCAGATCGTGGAGCTTTTCACGGTAGGTACGTGAGAGCGTTAGTTGAACTCCCTCGCCGAGGATGATGCGGTATTCGCCATGAAACCACGGTTGAAGTTCGGTGATGCGATCGATGTTGACGATTGCGGATCGATGAACGCGGATGAATTTTTTCGGATCGAGCTGACTCTCGAGCGCGGATATCGTGTCTCTCAATAAATAGGATTCCTTGCCGGTGTGAAGTCGCACGTAGTTGCCTTCGGCCTCAAGCCAGTCGATCTCATCGGCCTTCACGAAGAAGACATGTCCGTTCATCTTGATCACAAGCCGTTCCAGATGGACGGGCTTGGTCTTGATTTCCTCGAGCGCGTTGAGGATTCTCTGGCTCAGGTTTTCGGCGCGTTCGTTGGACAAATGCGCCTTCGCGCGTTTGAGCGCCCTGTCAAAACGCTCGTGATCGAAGGGCTTAAGCAAGTAGTCGAGCGCATACACCTCAAAGGCTCGCACCGCGTATTGATCGTAAGCGGTCACGAAGATGATGGTGGGAATGCAGTCAGTAGGAAGCGCTTCCAGAACACCAAAGCCGTCGATGCCCGGCATCTCGACGTCCAGGAACACAAGATCAGGCACATCGCTGGCGATGGCTCGAATAGCCTCCTCGCCGTTGGTGCACTCGCCGATGATTTCAATCTCGGGGTCGCTCGAGAGCATGTCTCGAATCCGCTCGCGCGCGAGCGACTCATCGTCAACAATGAGTGTGCGAACAGACTTCGAGCCGGACATGCGATGCCTCCTTTCATCGCTCTAACGCACAAAGCCTGTCACGGGTTTCAATTATGGGAGGAGAAGTTTTCCCGGAAAGGAATCTCCAGTAACACGGTGAGTCCGCCTTTGGGAGTGTTTGAGAGGTCGAGGCGGTGATCGGCGCCGTACAGTTGCTTGAGCCGTGCCTCGGTGTTCGAAAGACCCACGCCTTCCTTTACGATGGCTCCGGAGCCTAGATCCTCGGGAATCCCGGGACCGTTATCGGTCACTTGAACTCGAAGAGTACCATTGAGCCGCCGCGCCTCGATCTCAATGCGGCCCGCACTGGTCCGCGGAGCAATCCCGTGCCGGATCGCGTTCTCGACAATCGGCTGAAGGATCAAATTCGGCAATCGCGCATCAAGCGTTTGCGGTTCAATATCCATCTGAACGGTCAGACGGTCCTGAAAACGAATGCGCTCGATTTCCAAATAGCATTTGAGAAACTCGAGCTCCTGTCCGAGCGAGACTTCCTGAGTTCCCCCGTTCTCTAGCGTCAGCCGCAGGAAATCTCCAAGACGCGCGATCATTTTGTCAGCCGCGTCCGCGTTCTTGTGAATCAACGCTGAAATCGAGTGAAGAGTGTTGAAGAGAAAATGAGGTTGAAGCTGCATCTTGAGCGCCTGAAGCTGGGCTTGCGCCAATTGCGCTTCGAGCTTGGTTGCGCGCACCTGGCCTTCTCTGAAGCGCTTCTGATAATCGATGGCGTGACTGACAAGAAGGATTAACCAGTAAATCATGACGCCGTAATCAGTCATGAAGTAGACGTTCATCAACAGCCGGCCGAATGAGAAGTGCCTGCTCGAATCAGCGAGGAGAAAGAAGAACATCAAGTCGTGCAGCACACGCGTTGTAAAACCCATCAGGATGCTGGCGCCAATATGCACGCTCAAGCTTCGCACCCACTTTGATCGCTCGATCGGCGCGCGGCGCGACAGCCATAAGATGAATGGCGTCAATGCGGCCCACTGATATGCGTAGATGACTTCAACGAGGAATATGCGCCGGTACTGAATGGGCATCTCGCTGCGGCCGTACGCGAGATACATTTGGCTTGCGAGAAACGCGCCGAACAGAGTCCACGCGGCCATGATCAGGGGCACACGAAACCAGCGCTGCTGCAGCAAACTTCGCGACTTAATCTGCATTCGAAACCTCGCCCCGTTCGAAGTACCTTCCGGGACAGTAGACCCTATCACAATCCAACGCGCGTTGGCGCGTTCGGTTGCGACATTCTCGAAGAGAGTGCGCTGTCCCAGCATAAGGACCCTTGCAGACTTAGATGCTTCCCTCGGGATTTTATTAGCGCGAACAGCGAGAGTGACTCCTCGCCGGCTGATTGAGAACTTCCAGCATCAGACAAGTAGCACATTCTCCATACTATCGAAATCAAGGATACCTATTTGTGACGAACCGGCTTCGCGCGATGACGACGCGGCTATGTACGGTGACGACGCGGCCAGCTTGCTTGGATCGCTGTGGATACTGCCGTAAAATGAGAGCAGTACCAAGCCGCCCTGGAGGATATCATGAAAATACTCCTCGCGATTGATTCATCCGCGCTTTCCGAGATGGTCGTCACCGAACTCGAGGCAAGACTTTGGCCGCCTCAGACCGAGGTGCGGGTGCTTACGGTCATAGATCTGTTTGCGCTCACTGCGAGCGTTGGGTATCTCGAACCGTTCATCAAGAGCGAGAACGAAGCTGCTGAAGCGTTCGTGCAAGCTGCGGCCGAGCGTCTTACTCGCCTGGGTTTTGTGGCATCCGGGATAGCCGTGGAAGGATACGCCGGAACCAGCATCGTTGAAGAGGCTGACCGATGGGGCGCCGACCTTGTCATGGTGGGCTCGCATGGACACAGCGGGTTCGTTCGATTCCTGTTGGGCAGCATCGCAAAAGCCGTTGTGCAGAATGCTAATTGTTCGGTCGAGATTGTGCGCTATCACGTAGACGACCAGACTCGAAAGTCCGAGTCAGCACCCTCGGCGCCTGAGGCTCTCAGATTATTACTCGCTACTGATGGCTCGGAGTATTCACAAGCGGCGGCACATTCAATAGCCTCGCGTCCCTGGCCTGAGGGGAGTCAAGTAAGGATCGTCAGTGTAGTTGAGCCGGTGATGCCGGCGTCAGATCCGTGGTTCGCCTCTGGGGCCCTCATTGACAAGGTAAGAGAAGAGACCGCGGGCAAATCCCGCGACGCCGTTGAAGCGGCGCGGGAAATCATATCCCACGCAGGTTTAACGATCGAAACAATCGTGGTCGATGGAAGCCCGAAGAAACGAATCGTCGAAGACGCAAGAGACTGGGGTGCGAACCTGATTGTTGTGGGCTCTCACGGCCGGCGAGGCGTATTGCGGTACCTGCTCGGAAGTGTCTCCGAAGCCGTTGCAATGCATGCGCATTGTTCGGTCGAAGTGATTCGAGATCGCACGCTGCTCGGGGCGGCATAGCATCGCTTCGCCTTGCGTCACCGGTGGACATTAAGAGTAAATCCTGCGGCAACGAACGTGCAGAGTCGCCAGATCAGGGCGAGGATTGAAAAGTCCAGCGAATGGTGCACACAGTCTCGTTGACTCAAAGCCAGAGCTCAGTGATCGAGAAGGATTCTCAAAGCCTCGTTGATATCCTGCATTCGAAAAGGCTTCGATAACGCGAAGTCAACACAACTGGTCTCACCCGCGCGTTCGTAAGCTCTCTCGGCGCCATAGCCGCTCATGAGCACCACCTTCATCTCGGGCTTTCGCGACTTTATCTCGGCGGCTGTGGTTACCCCATCGGTCTTTGGCATTGCGAGATCGGTGAATACGACGTCAAAATCCTGATGATCAATCATCAGCAAGGCTTCGGATGCGCTATCGGCTGTCAATACGGTGTGACCCTTTTGCGCCAGTATAGCAGCAAGCACACGCCGGACTGGCTCCTCGTCGTCGACGATGAGTATTCTTGAGAGGGGCACGGCAGCGAAGCGCGAATGGTTCGCCGCAAGAGCGCGCTCTGAAGTGACGAGCGGCAAAAAGATGGAAAAGGTAGTGCCGCGGCTGGGCTGGCTGTCGACCTCGATCCGGCCCCCATGCCGCTCGATGATCCGATAGCTTTCACTCAGTCCCATTCCCAATCCCGACGTGCCCTTTGTTGTATAGAATGGGTCGAAGATTCGGCGCATCGTTTCTTCGGTCATTCCCGTGCCGGAATCGGTGAGGCTAACCCGAACGGTCGTATCGTCCGCAGATGCGTTTATGATTATTGAGCCGCCGACTATCATCGCATCAAGCGCGTTCAGAATGATATTGACGAACACTTCTCTTAACTCGCAAGGTTCGCCGTTGATGCTTAGTTCTTCTTCGGTGTTCCATTCGAGCTGAACCTCGTATTTGATTCCCGCGGCTTCGGCATCATCTCGCCATCGCGGGCGAGTGATATCGATAGCGTCACGAACGATGTCCGAGAGGCGCATTCTCATGAAATCATCCTTGCGCTGACTGCCACGCGAAAAATTCTGAATGCGCTCGACCATTCGCGCGGCATCTTTCGCGGATTGTTCGACTACGTTCAAGTACTTTTCAACCGGTGTATCTTTGACTTTGGGAAGAGCTAGCTGCGTGTAGCCTATGACGGCCGCAAGCGCGTTGTTGAAGTTGTGGGCGACACCGGATGCGAGCTGGCCAAGCGCGCGCAGCTTCTCAGCCTGCTGCGCCCGGTCGCTTTCGCGATAGCGCTCGGTCATATCGCGTGCAACGAGAATGGCTCCCGCGAGCTTTTTCTGTTCATTAAAAATCGGAGAAGCGGTTAGCGATAAATAAGCGCGGCTGCCGTCCGGCTTTGTGTACCACAGCCGCAAGTCAGCCACCCGATGTTCGCGCATCGCGATGTTCACCGGCAACTCGGAAACTGGAATCGGCTGATCCGCCTCGTCTGTGAACCGGCCGACCGCCAGGCTCGAGTCCGCGTCATCACGCATTTCCTCAAACGTAAATCCGAATATCAACTGCGCCTGGCGATTTGCGCGAATCACACGCATGCTTTCGTCCCATATGAGCAGACCCTCGGCCATCTGCTCGACGATCACATCCAAACTCATTCTCTCGCATTCGGCTGCTTCGCGTGCGCGATTGAGGTCGGTTTGATTATTCGCGGGCGCCTCGGCATTGCGCCCTTGCCCCATCTCAACGGTCTCATCGCAAGAATCTTCTTTCGTTGGTTTTGTTTTCATGGCACGTGGCAATGGCTTGCGAAGGGGAAATCACGGATCGTTGTTGCAATGCGAGGGCAGAGCGAATTCGACCACAATCTACCATCGTTTCGGGGATCAAACCAGACTTTTCAGCTAAATATGATAAAGCTTTGGGCATGCCTTTTTGTGAAGTCGTGATGTACGATTACTCTTTCGGCGAGCCAAGATCAACGCCTTAACGGTATAGTGTTAAGGAGAAAGAGTTGAGGAGAATCAGAAGATGGGCGAGGAGTTTCAAAGCGATCAGGACTTTGCGCTGCGAGCGGAAGACTTTGCATCCGAAGGCGAATATAAACTGCACTGTCTGCGGCATTCGACTTCACACTTGATGGCTGCGGCGGTTCAGCAGATTTTTCCCGATGTGAAATTTGGAATCGGTCCTCCGATCAAGAACGGCTTCTACTATGACATGCAGTTGCCGCGTCCGTTGACGCCCGACGACCTGGTTGAAATCGAGAGCCGAATGCGCGCGATCGCAAAGGAAGGCCGCGAGTTTCAGCGCGAGACGTGGAACAAAGAGAAAGCGGCCGGCTTCTTCGGATCACGCGATCAAAATTTCAAGATTGAGTTGATCAACGGTATTCCGGGCGACACCGTGTCCACCTACGCAATTGGCGACTTCACCGACCTGTGCGCGGGTCCGCACGTGCGCCGCACCAGCGAGTTGAAACACTTCAAGCTTACGTCCATCGCCGGCGCGTACTGGCGCGGCAGCGAGAAGAACCCGATGCTTCAGCGCATCTACGGCACGGTTTGGCCCACTAAGGCCGAGCTCGACGAGTATCTGCACAACATCGAAGAAGCCAAGCGCCGCGATCATCGCAAGGTCGGCCGCGAACTCGAATTGTTCATGAGTCACGAATGGGCTCCGGGCGCGCCTTTTTGGTTGCCAAAGGGTACGGTGATTTATCACACGCTTCAGGAAACGATCAGGCGAATGCTGGCAAATAACGGCTACGTCGAGGTCAAGGCGCCGCTCCTGTTCAGTGAGAACCTGTTCAAGACTTCCGGTCACTGGGCGCACTATCAGGAAAACATGTTCATCGTCCACGAAGATGAAACGGACTTCGCGCTCAAGCCGATGAACTGCCCAGGACACATGCTTATCTTCGGCGCAAAGCGTCGCAGCTATCGCGAGCTTCCGCTGCGGCTCTCCGAGCAGAGCGTGCTGCATCGGAACGAGCGCGCCGGTGTGCTTGCGGGGCTTACGCGAGTTCGGCAATTCCAACAGGATGACGCGCATCTGTTCATCACCGAAGATCAGATCGGCGAAGAAGTGAATCGGCTGCTCGCACTCGTTGCGCGGGTCTATCGAGCGTTCGGCATGTCTTATCGGTTCACTTTGAGTGTGCGCGGCGATGATCCGAGCAAGTACATGGGAGAACCCGAAGTATGGGATCGCGCCGAGAAGCTACTGGCCGAGGCGTTGGAGGCGAACCAACTCGAATACACCGTCGAGAAAGGTGAGGCCAATTTCTATGGACCAAAGATCGATCAAATGGTCCAGGATTCCCTGAAGCGCGAGCACCAGCTTGGAACGATTCAGCTCGACTTTCAGTTGCCGCGCAACTTCGGGCTGACTTATGTAAACGAGCATAACGCCGAATCGATTCCCGTAGTGATTCACCGCGCGATCTACGGATCGCTCGAGAGATTCATCGGGATTCTGATCGAGCACTACGCCGGCGCGTTCCCGATTTGGCTGGCGCCCGTTCAAGCGAAGGTCCTGTCGATCTCGGAAAAAACGGCCGGCTACGCTCGCGAGGTCTACGAACGGCTGGCTTCTGAAGGCGTGCGAGTTGAATTGGACATTCGTGACGATAAGATCGGTGCAAAGATTCGTGACGCACAATTAGAAAAGGTTCCTTACATGCTGGTCACGGGCGCCAAAGAAGCCGAGGTGCGCTCGGTTGCCGTGCGCTCGCGCGAAAAGGGCGACGAAGGTCCCGTACTCCTCGACGAATTCGTCGCACGGATAAAATCGGAAGTGAGTTTTGATTACTAGGTGACAGGTAACAGGGAATAGGTGACAGATAGGAAGAGGGACCTGTCACCTGTCACCTGTCCCCTGTAACCTTTCCCGTTCCCTCTTATGACCGAAGTTCTCAAGCTAGACCCTGCGCGCCCGCAACAGGAAGCAATCGAACTTGCAGCGTCTATCGTTCGCGACGGAGGGCTTGTCGCTTTTCCTACTGAGACGGTCTACGGCCTGGGTGCGGATGCGATGAACGAGAATGCGGTGCGCAAGATTTTCGCGGCTAAGGGCCGGCCCGCCGACAACCCATGCATCGTTCACGTCTGCGGACGTGAAATGCTCGATCGCGTCGCCGGCTATGTGCCTGGAAAGGCGGAGCATCTGATTGAGAAGTTCTGGCCCGGCCCGCTGACTCTGGTGCTTGATCGCAAGGTGGAAGTCGCGGCGCCGGTATCAGCAGGTTTATCGACGGTGGCGGTGAGAATGCCGAGTGACCAGATCGCGCTTGAGTTGATACGAGCCGCGAGCACTCCCATTGCCGCGCCAAGCGCCAACGTATCGGGAAGCCCCAGCCCGACGACGGCTGCGCACGTGCTCGAAGATCTCGGCGGGCGAATCGATTTGATTCTCGACGGGGGAGCTACGAACATCGGAATCGAATCAACGGTGCTCGATGTTACTTCTGAGCCGCCCATAATCTTGCGGCCCGGGTGGGTAACGCAAGAGATGTTGAGCAATACAATTGGACCGATCGCTCATGAAGCCTCGGACGCAGAGTTGCAGCGTTCGCCGGGCACTCGGCACCGCCACTATAGTCCTCGCGCGCGAGTCATTTTGATCGAGCACGGCTCGCCGGAGCTTATCGAGAGAGTATGCAGAGAAACCTTGAAGGAAGGAGCAGCCGGCTTCATCGGCCATACGCCAGTTGCCATTTCCAACGCAAGGTTCTACTCGATTCGGCTCTCGGACCGCGCTGAAGACTACGCGTATTCGATCTACGCGGCGCTCCGCGAGCTTGATTCGAAGAGCGCTCGCGCCATCGTCGTGGAAGGCATAGACGAACGCGGGGAGGGAGCGGCGGTGATGGATCGGCTTCGAAGGGCCGCTGCTGAGCGCATAGGTAACGGCGAGACATAGATTGAGTCGAGCATCAGGCGCTTTGACCTTTTCTCGCCGCGAATCTAGCATTCACGAAAGGGCGTCCAGAGTATTTCGCATCAAGCGCGTTCAACCATTGCCGCACAAGACAGGCAGGAGGGAGAAAAAAATGCTTCAGTTTCCGATCAGACGTGGGCATGGGCCTTGCGCGCTTGCCATATGCGCCCTTCTGCTTTTCGGTGCGGCCAGCTCGCTTGCTCAAGACGATTACGACAGGCAACGAGCTCGTGCGATCACGCTCTGCGATCAGAACAAGTTCGCCGAAGCGGTTCCGATCCTCGAAAAGCTCAACAAGACAAATCCAAAAGACATCCTGGTCATCGAGAAACTCGCCCTGGCGCTGGTTGGTGTGGCGTCGGCTGAGGCGGATGAGTCAGCCCGCGTCAAGACCCTTCTTCGCGCGCGTAGTCTCGCGCTTCAAGCCAGGGAACTTGGCGATGAGAGCAACCTGATAGCAGCCCTCCTCGAACGAATACCCGCTGACGGGAAGGCTCCCGAAGCGAAGTATTCTGAACACAAAGATGCCGACGAGGCGATGAAGAAGGCCGAGGGCGCTTACGCAACGGGTGATTTTGCCGCGGCTATTGCCGGCTATCAGCGCGCGCTGGCGGCTGACCCGAAGCTGTACGAGGCCGCCGTTTTCATGGGCGACGTTTACTTTCAGATGAAACAGGTAGAGAAGGCGGGCGAAGCATATTCGAAGGCGATCGCCATCGATCCTAACCGAGAAACTGCTTACCGCTATTGGGCGGATGTCTTAACCAAATCTCAGCGCCTGGCGGAAGCGCGAATGAGGCTTATCGATGCGATCGTCGCCGAGCCGTACAACAATGCGGTTTATCGAGGCGTAGGGCAATGGGCTCAGGTGGCACGCGTCGGTCCAGCTCATCCACAAATCAGCGTTCCTGAGTTCAAGCGGGAGAACAAAGACACCAAGGCCACTATTGACATTGCGGTGAACGTTAACGAAACGGACGGCTCAAGCGCGTGGATGTGGTATAGCCTCAGTCGAGCCACGTGGCTGGATGGCAAGAAGTTCGCCAGCGCTTACCCCTCCGAGAAGAACTATCGTCACAGCCTGGCGGAAGAGCTCGACGCGCTGCAAGCCGTGCTCGAAGCCGTCACCAATCAGCAGAAGGCCGGAAAAATAAAAGTGCTCCATCCTCAGCTTGCCCTCCTGATGAAATTGAATCAGGCCCATCTGCTGGAATCCTACATCTTGCTTGCGCGAGCGGACGAAGGTGTCGCTCAGGACTACGTCCAATATCGCGCTCAGCACCGCGATAAGATAGCTCAGTATCTAAGCAATCATGTGATACCTCCCGCGAATTGATCTTCCTGCCAACATTAGAGGAGGCCATGAAGTTTTGATAAGATCACCGAGGCGGCTCTCGTACAAGAACAGAGGCTCGCGCTCGTCTATGGGCACCGATTCGATCCGCCGCCCCTGGGTTATGCAAAACACTTCGAGAATGTTTAGAGCGATGGCCGAGCGAATAGAATAAGCCTGGGAGGATTAATGCAAGCTCTCAAGAAGCTCTCACTACTAGAAGATGGGCTGCAACTGGTTACTGATGAACCCGAGCCGCGTGTGGGTCATTCAGAGGTGAAGATCCGAGTCGAAGCGGCGTCGATCTGCGGCACCGATCAAAGCATCTACCAGATCACATCGAGGCCGGGCATGCGTGACGAGATGCTCAATTACAATCGCGGCGACGTGACGCGCTATCGTCCCATAGTCGTCGGCCACGAGTTCTGCGGCGAAGTAGTAGAGGCCGGTGAGGACGTTCATCCGGGCGTCGCTCGAGTCGGCGATTACGTGACAGCCGAGATGCACATTTTTTGCGGACACTGCCAGCAGTGCGCGACCGGACAGCGGCACATCTGCAAAAACATTCGCGTAAAGGGCGTGCATCTGGACGGCGCATTTGCCGAATACGTCGTTGTTCCCGCCAGCAACCTTGTTAACCTCGAACGCTTCGGCGGACGCGAGGTAATTCCACCGCGCTTCGGCGCTTTTCTGGACGCGCTCGGAAACGCAGTGCACACGGTGATGGAAGGAAGAGTCGAAGGCAAGACCGTCGCGATACTTGGTTGTGGCGCGCAGGGCTTGATGTCAACCGCGGTCGCAAGGACGTTGGGCGCCGCGCGAATCTACATCACTGACTTCTCGAATCCAACGGGCTTTGACGCAAGCCATCTCGCAAAGCGCTTCGAGACTGCCCGGCAGCTCGGAGCGGATTTCTGCTTCGACACCAACGAAGAAGCCGCGCCTGGTCAACAAAGCGAGATGCTTCAACGAGCCCGGGATGAACACGGCGGCGGCGTCGACGTGGTGCTAGAGATGTCCGGGGCCGAGGCCGCGTACAACGACGCGGGCACTATAGTGAAAAACGGAGGTCAGATTCTGTTGCTGGGGATTCCGTCTCGGCCGCTGCGCTCATATGATTTCGGAAAGTACGCGGTATGGAAAGGCGTGACGATTCGAGGCATCTTCGGCCGGCGGTTATTCGAAACCTGGTACGCAATGCTGGATCTGCTTGCATCGGAGAAGTCGGGATTGAAAGCTCGGCTCGAGAAGATCATCGCCGAGGAGGTCGTGCCGCTTTCGGATTTCGAGCGAGGCTTTGAGCAGGTGCGCAATCACGAGGCGGTGAAGCTGTTGCTCAAGCCGTGACTAAAAGAAAGATGTGACTTATGCCGATATTCGAATACATCTGTAAGGGATGCGATCAAAGATTTGAGAAGCTGGTTCAGGGATCGTCTACGATTGAATGCCCGGCATGCAGTAGCACCAGGCTCGAGAAACAACTCTCGGTCTTTGCGCCGGGGAAGGCTTCAGGCTCGTTTGAAACCAGCTCTCAGCCCAGACCTTGCGGCTCGTGCGGTGATCCGCGGGGACCGGGCTCCTGCTCAATGAACTGAGAGACTCATTGAATAATCCAGCGAAAAGGGCTTCTTATGAATCCGAACGAACTCTATACAACGCTCGATCGCGAACTTGAAAACATCAAGGAAGCAAAGACTTTCAAGTACGAAGTCCCACTCGAAAGCGAACAGGGCGGGAAAGTGACCGTTGACGGCCACAAAGTTGTGATGCTCGCATCGAACAACTATCTAGGGCTCTCGAATCATCCGCGCATCAAAGCTGCCGCGCATCGCGGACTTGATGAGTGGGGCTACGGCATGGCGTCGGTTCGGTTCCTGTGCGGGACTGAGCCGATTCACTTCGAGCTTGAGCAGCGCATCGCAAAGTTCGTCGGGTGCGAATCCGCGATCCTCCATTCTTCATGCTTCGCCGCAAACGAGGCTTTTTTCACCGCATTGCTGGCGAATGACTTCGGGCAGACTGACTATCAGGACGCGATCTACAGCGACCAGCTCAATCACGCGAGCATCATCGACGGAGTTCGCCTTGCCCGCGCCGTCGCCAAGCAGACGGTCTCGCGGTTGTATCGCAACGGCGATGTAAACCACTTGCGAGAGATGCTCGAAGAAGACCGCGAAAAGAACTATCGGATCAAGATCATTGCCACCGACGGCGTCTTCTCGATGGAAGGATTGCTCGCGCCGCTGGCCGAGCTTCGCAGTCTGGCGACCGAACACAACGCGCTGCTTTTTGTCGATGAGTCTCATGCGACGGGCGCTTTGGGTAAGACCGGGCGGGGCGCCGTCGAAGAGCTCGGCGTGTTCGGTCAGGTAGATGTGATCACCGGAACGTTCGGTAAAGCGCTGGGCGGCGCTTCGGGAGGATTCATCGCGGGACGCACGCCGTTGATCGAGTTCCTTCGTCAGAAGTCGAGGCCTTACACGTTCTCGAACACGATGCCACCCTCGGTCGTAGTCGGCTCGATCGAGGCGATAACTATGATCGAGGAAGATCCGTCGATCGTGAACCAGCTTCGCGAGAACACGGCTTATTTCCGCCGTCGCATCGTCGAGCTTGGATTCACAATCATCGAGGGACGCCACCCGATAGTTCCGGTGATGCTTGGCGAAGCAGCAATCGCGCAGGACATGAGTCAGGAGTTGTTGAAGGAAGGCGTGTACGTCAAAGGCCTGTGGTATCCGGTTGTGCCGAAGGGCGAAGCTCGATTGCGCGCTCAGATTTCGGGCGCGCACACTCGCGACGATCTCGATCGAGCGCTTGCGGCGTTTGGTAAGGTGGGGAAAGCGCTTGGTGTGCTCTAGCTGCCGCGCGACTGGAGCGTTACCCGAGGACGCTTTATTGAAAAGAGGTTAGCGATGGAACCCGACGATGTAGTCCGAGCCAGAGCAACGCGGAGTTTTGATCCTCGTGAAGCTGATGCGGGTTACAAGCCTTTTCCATCGTTCGCGAAATGGTTGTCCAGGTCGACGGTCGACTCGGAGAGATGGGAGCGGTATGCCGATGTTATTGGTAAGCTGCGAAGCGACTCGCCCGACCTTCTCCCGCGCGCGCTTGAGGTAGTCAAGAGGGCGGCTGCTTGGGACACAGGAGCCATCGAGGGGCTCTATCCGACTGACCGGGGCTTCACGTTGACTGTTGCGATGGCGGTGACTGCGTGGGAAAGTCTCGTCGAACAAAAGGGACCTAACGTGCGCCCGCTGTTTGAATCGCAACTGAAGGCTTATGACTACGTTTTGGATTTTGCAACGCACCGGACCCCAGTCGCAGAGGCTTGGATTCGTGAACTTCACAAAGTGGTATGCGAGTCACAACATACTTATGAGGTTCAAACGCCTCTAGGTATGCAACACCAGCCTTTGCCTAAAGGTGAATACAAACGCAATCCGAACCATGTTGTGCAGCGTGACGGCTCGATTCACTCGTGGTCACCGGTCGATCTCACACCAGCAGAAATGCACAGGCTCTGCGAAGAGCTTCGCTCGGAGGCGTTCAATACGGCGCACCCGATTATGCAGTCGGCTTACGCACACCATGCGTTCGTTTCAGTGCATCCGTTTGCCGATGGCAATGGAAGAGTCGCGCGGGCACTAGCGTCAGTGTTTACGTACCGAGCAGAGTCAATTCCATTGTTGATTCTCAAGGGCGATGTCGAGTACCTCCCTGCTTTGGAGGCTGCTGACAGCGGTGACGTCCAGAGATTCGTGGACTTCGTCCTTGACAAGGCGATCGACACCGTTCGGCTCACCGAAGAGAGCTTGAGAGCCGCAAAGGCGCCGAGTTTGGATGCGGCACTGAATGAACTCACTGGACTCTACTTGAGGGCTCAAGCCGAGGCGGATTCACGGAATCTGGTGCATGAGGTCGGAATTAAACTGTTCAAGACGTTCGGGGATCAGATAAATGAGAGATTCGATTTGGTTGATCTTCCAAACGAGGTCACGGTTGGAAGCGTCACTGCCCCAGTGCGCGGCGCTCTTAGGACAGATTATCGCCCTGTCATAAAGAACGCATCTGGTTTCGTTGTTTCGTCCGCGGAGCCGTTCGCCGCTTCGATTCCGCGCGCATTCCAAGTGGAGGCGCCAAGAGAGCCTAAAGGAGAAGACCTGGTAATCATCAGGTGCCTTGATTCGGATGATATTTTTGAAGCCCGTTTCTCTGAGTTGACGCCTGAGCCAACGGCATCAGTTCGCCTGCGACTCTTAGTTTGGAGCGATAAGCTCATCTCCGAAGCACTGAACGAGTTATCCAAGCAGGCCTCGGGCTCACCACATCGACCGACTTAGAAACTGCGCCATTAATACGCGGTTTGAAGAAATCACCAGCTCTTCGGGTTCAAGGAATTGAATCTCCGCAGATCTGTCATACAGCGCGCTTGATTCACCATTTCGATTGCGTTGCTAACCATTCTCTAGAAACTTCATCGCTTCCTTGTTCGTTTAAGAAAGTCTGTCCGTTCAGATCATGAACAACCGGCTTCAATGCCGGCCCTGAAGTGTGCCTCAAAAGAATCTCCCAACTAAGGAGCATCACATGGATTTCAATCGCTGCTTGCGTGGCATGCTTGCCGTTCTGGCTCTCACTTTGTTAGGCACGGCCGCTTTCGGAGCGAAAGCGGCTAACGGAAAGAAGATTGAATTCTCAACCGAATCAAAAGAAGCAAAGGAATACGTCGCACAGATCGTCAATCGGATCGAAACGTTTCAATTCGGTCCCGACGTGACCGCGATTGCGAAGAAGTCAGTGGAGGCTGATCCCAACTTCGCATTCGGCTACTATCTGCTGGCCACTAGTTCACCCACACCCGAAGACGTAAAGAAGTACACCGACAAAGCGGTCGAGCTTGCGAAGAACGCTTCGGATGGCGAGCGCCGCTACATCGAAGCCGTACTTCTCACTCGCGCGCAGAAGCCCAACGAAGCTCTGCCGATCTTCCTGGATCTCGCAAAGGCTTATCCCAGCGATCGAATGGTCCGTATGCTGCTCGGCCAGGTGTATACGAACCTCAACAAGCTCGACGAAGCCAGGGCAGCATTCGCTGAAGCGGTCAAACTCGACGGCAGCACGCCGCGCGTCTACACGTTTCTGGGAAACGTGGAATTGCTGAAGGGCAACTACGAAAAGGCGGTCGAGCTTTTCAACACCTCGCTGGCTAAGCAGGTAAAGGGCACAGCGCCGTTCGGCCCCAATTACGGACTTGCGTTCGCGTTTGTCTATAAGGGCGACATCCCGAAAGCAGTGAAGACGCTTGAAGGCTACGCCGCCGACTATCAGACTTCGACGCAGCAACAGAATTTCCCAGCCGTGTTCATCTGGAATTCGATTGCTCGATTGCATCTCGAATATGGCAAGGGCGAAGACGCTCTGAAGGCATACGAGAAGGGCTATGACACAATCCCCGGCAGCAACCTGGACGAGATGCAAAAGAAAATATGGTTGGGCCGGTTGCATCATGGAAAAGCGCGCACGCTCGCGAAGATGGGCAAGCGCGACGAAGCGTGGAAAGAAGCCGAGTTGATAAAGAAGATGATCGACGAAGGCGGCAAGGACGGCGAGCCGTTCGTGCCCTCGTATCATTACCTTGCCGGCTACATCAAGCTTGAAGCAGGCGAGTACGCGCCGGCAATCGAGCATTTGAAACAGTGCGACCTGACGGATCCTTTCCACAAACTGCTGCTCGCGCGCGCTTATGAAAAGAGCGGCGACGCTGCAAACGCCCAAAAGCTCTACAAAGAAATAACGGAGTTCAATCAGCTTACGTTTGAGCGCGCGCTTTCGTATCAGGAAGCAAGAAAGAAGCTGAAGGCTTGAGAAACCAGACGGTGCAAACCGCATGGAGGTTCGAATCCAGTCTTGCGGATCTGAGTCACATCGTTGCGCGGCCGGGTTCTCGGAAAGCCTCGGCTAATATGACCGGTCGTCGCTGCGGAGTCCGGCGAAGCAAAGAATCGAGCTTCGCCGGACCCGTAGCGATGAGACGGATTCAACAGGTAGCCGGTCTCTCGCTCGACGACAGCATGTTCGGCGTTCGGTAATTTCAACTTCGCAGCTCGATCATCAGATTGGCTCTATGCTCAATCATTGTCCATACACAATCTTGCCGCCGACAATTGTCATCACCACCTTCGTATCCAGTAACTCTCGTGGCGACGCCTGCAAAATATTCTTTGTGAGCACTACCAGATCAGCAACCTTGTGTACTTCGATCGAGCCTTTGATCTTCTCTTCGAAATTCGCATATGCAGTGTTGTACGTGTAAGCCCGAATCGCGTCTTCCATCGACAAGCGCTGCTCGGGAAACCAGCCGCCTGCGGGTTCGCCCGTCAAAGTCTGGCGAGTCACCGCCGCATAAAGGCCAAGCATCGGGTTGATCGGGTACTCCGACGCCGATGTTCCCGGCCAATCGGTGCCGAAACACAAAACCGCGCCGCTCTCTTTGATCGACTTGAATGCGTAAGCGCCCTTCGATCGCTCGTGGCCGATTCGCTCTTCCATCCAGCGCATGTCATCGCTCAAGTGAAACGGCTGAACCTCGGCGACGACTCCGAGTTTGCCCAGCCTCTTGAAGTCGCCAGGCGCGATCACCTGCGCGTGAACCAATCGAAACCGCCTATCACGAACTCCGTTCTGACGATTCAACTCCTCGAGATAATTGAGCAACACGTTGTTGGCTTCGTCGCCAATCGCGTGAACGCTGAGCTGCAATCCCGCGTGATCGGCATCGAGCATGTACTGAAGAAACTTGCCCTCGACGAGGTTTCCTTTTTCATCAAGCATCAAGGGCCGCCACTTGCCTCGATTCGAGGGGTCGTTCGAATAGGGCGCGAGGAATCGCGCGGTGCTGGTGCCCATGATTCCATCGATGTGACCCTTTAGCGCGCCAAGCCTGATCCATTCATCGCCCGAGCCAACTTTGATTCCGCTGTCGGCAAACTCCTGCCAGCGATCGAGGCCCGGCCGAAAGTGAACTCGCACGGTCAACTCGTTTGTCTTTTGCAGCTCTCGATAGATGTCGAGTTGTTCGTCGTCGGACATATCGCTGATGTTTGTCACCCCGTAACGCCGAATCTCAGCAAGCGCGTTTCTTGTTTGCTGAAGGCGCCGCTGGTGAGAGAAGGTCTTCGGAATCACGGAAGCAAACAGCGGCATCACACCCCGGCCGCGCATATGCCCGTTGAAGCGCCCGCTCGCATCGCGGAGAAACTCGATCCCCTCGGCTTTCGATCCAGCGGGCTCGGTGCCTTGCCGTTTCGCTTCCGCTGCTGTAGCCCGAGCCGGAACCTTCGGATCGGCTGAGTCAATTCCCACGGCCGCAAGCGCCGCCGAGTTCGCTGCAAACTCCGAGTCGTCGAATTTGCGAATGAGCATCGGATGGTCTTTTGTTATCGCCTCGATCGCGCGCATGTCAGGCGAGAACGTTTCGCGGCGATTTGCGCCCGCGCCACTTGCCGCCGCTTGATCGTAGGCGCCCCAATATCCTCCAAGTATCCACTCACCTTTTGGCAATCGCGACGCAGCGTCCTTCACGCGAGCGACGAACTCCTGCTGAGTGGCGGCGCGCATGATGTTGAATTCGAGAAACGCGGCGGCCGACGCGAAATGAACGTGATTGTCGCTGAATCCGGGGAGCACGAACTGTCCCTTCAGATCGATGATGCGAGTCTGTTTGCCTTTGTAGCGCTTGACGTCGTTATTCGAGCCAACGAAGACGATCTTGCCTTCGCGAATGGCGACAGCTTCGGTCATCGTATTGGTCGAGTCGACGGTGTAGATCAGTCCATTGCGCAGAATCAAATCAGCGGGGTCAGGACTCATCATCTCCTGCTGCGCGCGCGTTAGCGGGGCCAGAGCAATGAGAGTCGCCGTCATGAGCAGAGCTAACAGGCACCTGACCATGAGATGTATCGACATCTGGATACCTCCTGAATCGGAACGGGCGGCTGAATCGCGCAGACAACCTTAGCATTCCCGCTGCCCACTGCCTACCGCCCACTGCCAACTGCCCACTCATCGAATTTGTATTTACTCACCGGCCCCAACCGGATACGATAAACAGTCGATTTTAGCCAGATGCCGCCCTGACGCAATTAATCCCCCAGCCTGCCCCGTTGTGAATTCGCTTTTTGACCTCATGGTTGACCGCCCTTCGCATTGACTGGATATGAGCCAACTATCGCGAGCTGAGATACTCGACCGCATCGCGCGCGGCGAAGGGTTGCGTGGCGCCAACCTTGTCCGTATCGATCTTTCGGGAATGGACTTTTCGCGCGTCGATCTCGCCGAAGCGAATCTGCGAATGGCGGATCTGAGCCGCGCAAATCTCAGCGAAGCGCGCCTCACCGGCTGCTTTCTCAGCGGCGCGATACTCAACGAAGCCTCATTGGTCGGCGCGAACCTGGTTGAATCGAGCATGATTGGCGCCGCGCTTCGAGGCGCCGATCTAAACCGGGCCGATCTGAGCGGGTCAGATCTCACGGGCGCCAACCTTCAGGACGCACAACTCGCGGGCGCATACCTGGTGGGAACATTCCTCAATGAAACAGATCTGGGAGGCGCCAGACTGACCGGAGCTTTTGTGCGAATGGCTCAGATGGCCGGCAGCAATCTTACGGGTTGCTCGCTTGAAGATGCCGACCTCTCTTACACCGATTTGTCGGGAGTTCACCTGGACGGATGCTGTCTGGTCGGAGCCAATCTGAGCGGCGCGAATCTGTCGGGTTGCAGCATGAAGTTCTCAGACCTGCGCGGAGCTGATCTCACCGGCGCGGATCTGAGTGGATGCAACCTCACCGGCGCCAAACTTCGCGACGTCAGGTTCACCGGCGTCACACTCACCGACGCATGGGCCGAATGGGTCGACATGGCGATCGATGGAGTTGAGGATCGCGCCTCGCTTGAAGAAGTGTTTCTCGGCGTGATCGGCAAGCCGGTCGGGCAACTGCTGGTCGAAGGCCGCGTGAGCGACGAAGTCTGGACCGTTATCCTTGCTCATCTATGCATGTTTCAACTCACGCATCCGAATAACGCAGACGTGCGATTGAGAGGAATAAACGCGGGCATAAGCTCATCCGCCTTGTATCTCGAAGCGAAGAGCGAGTTGAGCCTGGCGGCTTATCTGGCGGAACTCTCCGACATAATCGGCAAAGGATCGATCGAGCTTTTCGAGCAGCTCGCATCGGCGGTTGCCGAGCGGGACCGCTCAACGATCGGCGAGGATTGGGCGGCGCCGGGCGGTGTCGCGCAGTCGTGGCCCAGCGGATTGGACCGGCAACTGGGAGAGTTGGCCGCTCGAGTTGAAGCGCTCCAGGAAACCGATTTCTGGACGAGCGACAAAGCGGTTTTGATTCTGACCGGCAACCGGCAGATTTGGCTCGAAGCTACTTCTCATCCCTCACTCACCCTTCGCCCTCCGCACGGATCCGCGGTCGGAGTCGATCTGGTGCGCGGACGATTCATCACTGACGAAGATCGTCGAAACAAGACTCTGGTTGGAACTCGATAGGTTTGGGCCGATTAGTTTGGCTGCGCGACAAGCCGATGCAGCGCCTCGGAAAACACGGCGCCCTCTTCGAGCGAAAGCGGGAGTTTCTTCAACTCGTGTTCGATTAGCCGCCGGTTATCGCTCACCAGTGAATCCGATACACCCAACAGTTTGGCAATCTCGAGCTGAGATGGACCATCGGGGTCGTAGTAACAGTGCCACAGAGTCATCACCAGCCTGCTATACCGGCGGTCATTATTATTTACGGCGCGCCTCAGCGACGAGAGGAAATCCGTCGCCATCGAAGCTACCATCTCGTCGCGCTCGTCGATCAGAAGCACGCCCTCAGGCGTTTCCCTGGTGTCGCGAGCCTCTCGCCTCATGGTCGTGCCATTTGTCCCGGTGTTGATCTCTTCGTCGAGCGACGCAACGTTGTAATCCTGAAGCGGTATTTTGGCCAACGCCAATTGCCTGAGAGTTCGCACATCAGCGGGCGAGTCAATGGCCTTGAGCACGTCTACAATCAGTTGCTCCAGATCGGGGTTCGACAAAATCAACTGTGACGAACCAGAACGCCCGACGAGCCGGGTTTCTCTCTTACGCATCGCGACGGTCTTGGTCATCTCTGAGAAATGCCCAGAGTCTCCAAGCGCTTTTGATCGCGGCCACTCACGCAACCCAAAAACTTGATTCACCATTCGCTGGCGGCGATGCGTGCCGTTGCCGTTCTTTCTGGCAGAGCCGTTCTCATGCTTCGGTGACTCATCGGCGGCATCATCATCGAAATCATCATCGAGCTCAATTGCCAGAGCTACCGGTTGCTGCGCGGGAGGTGTAGCCGCAATCGCGGGACGGCCTCGGCGTCCAGGCTTTTTCGTCTCAGAGAACTCGTCCACGCCAAAGCGCCGAAAGCGCTTGCTTGTCTTGAGCAGCGCGCTCACGCGCCGCGCCATTCGGAAAGATTCGGGATATCGTTTTCGCAATCGCGCGCCTACCAGGTTCGGAATCTCGATTCGCGCGAGTTCATTCTCGATTTCGACGCTTTTGTAATTATTGTTGAGGTAGTAATCGAAGCGCTGTTTCTGAAACAGCTCGAGGAATAATTCCTGAGTCAGGTCCGCGTTTATTTCAGCCTGCGACGTCACTGCCGCGCCGTCGGTTGCGAAGTGCAGTGGGCGCACCGCCGGATGCCGGGATACCAGTTGAAACAAGCCATTCCACAATCCTTCAACATCTTCCCGATCCAGCAGTCCAGCCCAGTCAATCTCGGTCATCGATTCTCTCCCACTTGATTGATACAAACGCAAAGCCTCGCGTTTTTACATCCTCGAATTGCGCGCTTCTCTGGCGCGCCCTCTCGGTCAACGACTGCATGAAAGTCGTCGCCAAACATCCGTCACATCAGTCGCGGGGGTAAAAGCTCGGAGGCGGGAAACGAAACCGAGGGACGTGTTCCGCCAGCGGCGCGAAACTCAATCGATCCGCTGACAGCCGCTCCCTCCGTCGTTCCGCCTCGTTATATCATCCTCAGAGGTTCAAAGGGAATACTATTTCCTGAGAGTCCGCCGATTGCTTACTCTTTGCACCAAATCACAGCTTCAGAGGGTGGTCGTCCGGGCGGAATCAAGCGCAGTTTGATCATTTAACTCTATGGAAGGTTAGCAATGATCGAATCGCTCTTCTGGCTTTCAGCCGCCGCAATCATATACACCTACGCCGGGTACCCGCTGATAATCTGGCTGCTCGCGCGCTTGCGAACGAGTCCAGTCCGGAAAGCTTCGATCACAACGCCGGTCTCCGCAGTAGTCGCCTGTCACAATGAAGAGCGGAATCTCGAGCGGCGAGTTCAAAACCTGCTCGAAAGCGATTACACAGCCGAGCTGCTCGAAGTAATTGTCGTCTCCGATGGGTCAACCGACTCGACGGGTGAGATAGCCGGCCGGCTCGCTTCATCGTCGAATCGCGTGCGCTCAGTAAGCTACGCCGACCGGCGAGGCAAGGCCGCCGCTTTGAACGCCGGAGTGGCAATTGCCAACGGGAACATCATCGTCTTCGCCGACGCGCGGCAGACCTTCGAACGAGACGCGATCCAAGAGTTGGCGGCCAACTTTTCAGATCCTCGCGTTGGCGCCGCTTCGGGAGAGCTAGTGCTCGATGGAGGAGGCGCATCGCTTGGCGAAGGAGTCGGTCTCTACTGGAAATATGAGAAGGCGATTCGAAAAAGCGAGAGCCGCCTGGGTTCCGTCATCGGAGCAACCGGCGCGATATACGCGATTCGCCGCGAGCTTTGGCAGCCGCTTCCTGTAGGGACGATACTCGACGACGTGTTCACGCCGATGAGCATCGCGCTTCGAGGTCACCGCGTTGTATTCGACGAGCGGGCTCGCGCGCACGACCTGGCATCCGAATCTTCGAATCACGAATTCTCGCGCAAGGTTCGAACGCTTCTTGGCAACTATCAGCTTTGCCAGCTTATGCCCGGCTTGCTGGTTCCAAACCGCGCACTGTTGTTTCAGTTCTATTCGCACAAGCTGATGAGGCTGGCCGCGCCGATCTTCTTCATCATTCTTCTCGCTTCGAACGCGATTCTTGCCGGCCGTCCGATTCACGAAGCAACCTCGGTCTTCTATCAGATTTCGCTTGCCGGTCAATTGGCGTTTTATGCGGCGGTTCTCGCGGGCGGATACCAGATCAAGCACAATCACAGAATCAGGCTGTTGAACTTCGCGTATGTGTTTTCGATGATGAACGCGGCGGCGCTGGTAGGCTTGATCTATTTTGTGTTTGGCAAGCGTAACGTCTGGGTGAGAGAAAAGTGAGGAACGAGCTAGTCACCAACCATTCCGCGCAACAGTAACAACCCGCCTCCCCAATCGAATCTCTGCCCTTCCTCGAGTTCAGTTTGCTTGCGGACGTTCATTGCAAATATCAAACGCATCGGTCTACCATTCAGACACTCGAAAGGCGCCGAGCCGGTTCGAGCCGGGATTGATGAAGTCCTCACGTCATCTCGAAACTGACCCGTAGCTTCCCCTCCTTGAAAACCAGTCCGTTCAACAACGGCGCCTGGACGAAGTTTGTTATCGTGGAGGAGCTGTCATGACTAAATCGATTGTTGCTTTGGTTGGTTTGGTGCTGATTATGTCGTTCGCCTCTTCGAATTCACCCACAGCAGGCGCGCGAGCCCAAACCGCCGCGCCCCAAGTCGCGCTTGTACCGGTGCTGTCAGGTCTGGCCAGTCCTGTGTATTTTACCAACGCCCACGATGGGACCAACCGTCGGTTCATCGTCGAACAGGGCGGCCGCATTAAAGTCCTGGCCAACGGCGCCAGTACAACGACTGTGTTCCTGGACATCGCAGCGCGCGTCATTGCCGGTGGAGAGCAAGGGCTGCTCGGGCTCGCCTTTCATCCGCATTTTCGGACTAACCGGCGATTCTTTGTGAACTATACTCGATCTCCGGACGGCGCGACCGTGATTGCGGAGTACCACGCATCCAGCATTGATCCGAACCTCGCCGACCCGGCTGAAACCGTGCTCCTGGTGATACCGCAACCGTTCACTAATCACAACGGCGGCATGATCGAGTTCGGCCCGGACCGTTTTCTCTATATCGGCATGGGAGATGGAGGAGCGGCCAACGACCCCGGAAATCGCGCCCAGGACATCAATAGTCTGCTCGGCAAAATACTACGCATAGACGTTGACCGCGGAGACGGCCCAAATGCTTATTCGTCTCCTGTCGACAACCCGTTCTTCGGATCGATTCCCGGGCGAGACGAGATCTTCGCAACAGGGATGCGGAATCCGTGGCGGTTTTCCTTCGATCGCGCGACGGGCGCGCTTTATGCCGGCGACGTTGGTCAGAACGCGTGGGAGGAGATTGATCTGGTAACGCTAGGTGCGAATTGCGGCTGGCGCATGATGGAAGGATTTCACTGCAATCCAAGCATCAGCGGCGGCGCGTGCGATTCGAATCTGCTTACACTTCCGATCGCGGAGTATGCTCACACCGCCGGCCGGTGCTCGGTTACCGGCGGGTACTTTTATCGCGGCCCGAACGGGACGTTTGCTCCCGGCACATACCTCTACGCTGACTACTGCACCGGAGAAATATTCACCTTGATGAACAGACAGCAGGACCTGCTGCTCGATACTTCCATGAATATATCCTCATTCGGTGAGGACGAAGCGGGAGAGATCTATGTTGTCGGTTTAGGTGGTACGATTCATCGCCTGATAAGGGCGAGCGCATTGGAGCCACTGAACTTGATGAACGCATTCGTCGTTCGGCGCTCGAGCGGAAATGTGCTCAACCCGATTGTGACCCAGGGAAACGGCAAGCGATTCGATATCGTTGTTGTAGTCGACCGATTCGACCGCGCAGGCGCGTCCATTCTGATCAACGGGCGCAAGATGAAAGACACGACACCAGGCGATCTTGATACAGGCAGTCCTTCGCTGAAGGCAAGATTGCGCCGCTCGACCCTCTCAGAACCCGGGCCACTGGTGATCGAAGTATTAACGCGAGACGGCGTGTTATCGAATCAGATCGTGCTGCAAGCAGTTGCCCACGACTGACCCTTTGGCGATTACTGCTTTCGGCCAAAGGCGTTCAACGATCGAGCTCAAAAAGAATCAGTCATAACAACCTGGCGCCCAGGGGTGTGATTAAGAGTTCTAGCGCACCGTTAGCGGACGGGGAGGAATGCGAGCGAGCGAGCGGCTGGACTTGCCGCCGCTGCTGCATTATTGTCTCGGGACCAGTGGACACGCAGCATCGCGCTAACCGTCTCAACTTGCATCGCTGAACATCGAGGAACCTGTTATGAACCGAAACCTGTCGCTTCGACCTACGCACATCAGAAGCTGGAAGAATTCAATCGCGCTCTTGTTGCTCGTGGCGCTGATTTCGAGTTCGGGCCTCGCCGGACAGGGCGCGGCGAAACGGCCGCTGACACACGGCGACTATGATAGTTGGCGGGCGATTCAGGGGCAGTCGCTGTCACGCGACGGCAAGTTCGTAGCATATGCGCTCGTGCCGCAGGACGGCGACGGCGAAGTGGTGGTGCGCAATATCGCGACCGGCGTCGAGTGGCGGCACTCGCGAGGCGCGGCGCCGGTCAATCCGCCGCAGCGCTCGCCTGAAGCGGAACCGGCGCCGGGAGCCGGTTTCGGGCAGGGCCCATTCGCAGGCAGGCCGTTCTTTACCGCCGACAACCGCTTCGTTGTCTTTCAGATTCTTCCAACAAAAGCCGAGACCGAAAAAGCAAAAAAGGAAAAGAAGAAGCCCGAAGAGATGCCAAAGAACGCGATGGGCATTGTGGATCTCGCCAACGGCGAGGTTGCGCGAGTGGATCGCGTGAAGAGTCTCCAGGTACCGGAAGACGGCGCGGGGTTCATAGCTTATTTGCTCGAACCTAAACCCGAAGAGAGAAAAGCTGATGAAAAGAAACCGGACGCGGCGCCTTCTCTCGCCGCGCGGGGCCGGCGAGATAGTAAGAAGAAGGAGTACGGCAGCGAGCTTGTTGTGCGCAATCTCACCAACAAGAGCGAGCGCACCTTTGCCGATGTGCTCGAATACACGATCAGCAAGGACGCCCGCAGCGTAGTCTTTGCCGTATCGTCAAAGAATGAAGACACCAACGGGGCGTTTGTTGTTTCGACGGCGGCCGCGGACGCTCCGGTCGCATTGCTCGCAGGCAAAGGCAAGTACACGAAGCTGACGTGGGATGATAAGCAGACCGAGTTGGCGTTTCTAAGCGATCGCGATGACGCGGCTTCCAGACAACCTCTCCTGAAACTCTATCGCTGGGATCGCAAGAGCGCGGCCGCGACCGAACTGGTCTCGACTTCCAACGCCAACTTCAAACCGGGTTATGTGATCAGCGACAAGGGGCAGATCAGTTTCTCGCTTGATGGAGACAAGGTCTTTTTTGGCGTCGCACCTCCGTCCGAGCCAGACAAAGATGAGAGCGAAGATGCCTCACCAGACGACAAGGTGTCGGTCGACCTGTGGCATTGGAAAGACGACTACATCCAACCGATGCAGAAAGTGCGCGCGGAACAGGAGAGAAATCGCAGCTATCGAGCGGTGTTTCACATTGCCGACAAGAAGTATTCGCAACTCGCCGACGAGTCGATGCAAACAGTCAATGCATCGAGCGACGGTCGATGGGCGATTGGCCTGGACGATCGCGCGTACCGGACACTGATTGGCTATGACGACGATGCTAATTCCGCCGATGTCTTTATCGTCAACACCGCCGACGGCAGTCGAAAACCCATCATCAAGAAACACAGCCGCGGATTCACGTGGTCGCCGGGCGGAAGGTACGCGCTTTTTTACGATGGCAAGGATTGGAACACGCTTTCAATTCCGGATGGCAAGACAGTCAATCTCACAAAGAATCTCGGCGTGAAATTCTGGCAGGAAGATCACGACTCGCCGAGCACACCGCCGGCTTATGGGAACGCGGGTTGGACTTCGGATGACAAGTACGCGCTCATCTACGACAAGTATGATATCTGGCAGATCGCGCCCGACGGCTCCGGCGCAAAGAACCTGACCGACGGCGTGGGCCGCAAAGAGAAGATCGAGCTTCGATATGTTCGCCTCGATCAGCAGGAGAAAGGAATCGATTCAGCGAAACCAATACTACTCAGGGCCGAAAACGAATGGACGCGCGAATCAGGTTTCTATCGAGACAAGATCGATGGCGGCGCGCCTGAGAAACTAATCATGGCCGCGAAGTATTTCACACCGCCTTCGAAAGCCAAAAACGCCGACGCGTATTTGCTGACGGCATCAACATTCAATCAGTTTCCTGATTTGCTGGTTACGTCCGCGGGCTTCAAGGACCTGAAGAAACTCAGCGATGCCAATCCGCAGAAGGCCGGGTTGCTTTGGGGATCGTCCGAACTTGTTCGATTCAAGAACACCGACGGAGTTCCGTTATCGGCGATGTTGATCAAGCCTGATAATTTCGATCCTTCGAAGAAATACCCGATGATCGTTTATATCTACGAGACGTTGTCCGAAAACCTGAATCGGTTTGTTGACCCGCGGCCGGGTCACAGCATCAACCCGGCTTACTATGCTAGCAATGGTTATCTCGTGCTCGAGCCCGACATCGTTTACACGATTGGGCATCCCGGACAAAGCGCGCTTCAGTGCGTGCTGCCCGCGATCCAGGCGGTGGTCGATAAGGGGTTCGTTGATGAGAAAGCGATTGGCATTCAAGGGCACAGTTGGGGCGGTTATCAGATCGCTTATATGATCACGCAGACGACGCGGTTCAAAGCGGCGTCCGCGGGAGCGCCGGTGGCCAACATGACCAGCGCGTACAGCGGAATTCGGTGGGGAACCGGGCTGCCTCGCCAGTTTCAATACGAGCATACGCAGAGCCGCATCGGCGGAAATCTTTGGGAGAAGCCAATGCTGTACATCGAGAATTCGCCGGTGTTCCGCGCCGATCGAGTGCAGACTCCGTTGCTGATGATTCACAACGATGCCGACGATGCGGTGCCGTGGTATCAGGGGATTGAATATTACCTTGCGCTGCGAAGGCTTGGAAAAGAGGCTTACCTGTTCACCTACAACGGGGAGCCTCACGGCTTGCGCAAGCGGCAGAATCAGAAGGACTACACGATGCGGTTGCAGCAGTACTTCGATCATTTCCTCAAAGGCGCTCCGGCGCCGGAGTGGATGGAGAAGGGGATTCCTTATCTTCAGCGCGATAAGGAAAAGGAGAAGTACAAGACTGCGGCGGATGTAAAGGAGAAAGCGGGTAAGTGATGCACAGTTACGATCGCTCGATGCGTTATGATTGAAGCACCGCGCAGCGAGGTGCTAAAGTCAGCCAGTGTTGAACTGAAGGAGTCTCAGCAATCAATGGCAATAAGCTTAACCGAGGACATTCGCTCAATTACTGATCTGAAGCGCGACGCACAGAAGATTCTCGACCACATTCACAAGACCGGCCGTCCAGTCATCCTTACCAAGAACGGCAGGGCGGACGCTGTCATCCTCGATGCAAAGACATTTGAGAAGCATCTGAAGGCTAGCAACATGGCTAGATTGCTCGCTGAGGGCGAAGAGGACATCGCCGCCGGCCGCACGCGTGAAATGGGCGAAGTCTTACAAGAGTTCAAGAATGCCCATAAGATTCCAGGTTAGACTAACAGCAAGGGCACAAGCGGACATGGATGAAATCTGGACATTCATCGCCCACGACAGCGTGACCAAGGCCAACAAATTCATCCATCAACTTGAAAGACAACTTAGAACTTTGAGGCGCCTTCCCGAAAGGTGTCCTCTGATTCCAGAGGACGAGCGGTTGGACAAGCAATATCGACATCTCCTCTATGGAAAGTACCGGAGTGTTTTCCGAATCTCCGGTAGAACGGTCTATGTTGTAAGAATCATCCACGGAGCGCGGCTACTCGATACTTCCATGCTTGGGTGACCGCGTGGGTGCGGCATCACACGCGTTTGGAGCGCAATCTATGCAAAGTTTTATAGACCAAGCGGTTGAGCAATTTGCTCACGATCACACCAAACCCGAAGATGAACTGTTCCTTCACCTTCGCGATGAAACCTATCGCGATATGAACTGTCCTCAAATGCAAGTGGGCCGCATCGAAGGCCGGTTCCTCAAGATGCTGGTTCGGCTGACCGGCGCGCGGCGAATACTCGAGATCGGAATGTTCACCGGCTACAGTGCGCTGATGATGGCCGAAGGTCTCCCCGACGATGGACACCTGATCACCTGCGACGTCGATCCCAAGGCGGAAGCCATCGCGCACCGCTATTTCAACGAGAGCCCGAACGGCCACAAGATCGAAGTTCGAATCGGACCCGCGCTCGAGACGATCAAATCGCTCAGCGGTCCAATCGACATGGTTTTCATCGATGCCGACAAAGACAATTACTCGAACTATTATGAAGCGGTGATGCCGCTCGTGAGGCCCGGCGGGTTGATAGTCGCCGACAATGTTTTGTGGTCGGGCCGCGTCCTCAATCCCGAAAGCGTCGACGATCACGCGATTGTCGCGTTCGATAAGCTTGTGCAATCAGACCCGCGTGTCGAGAATGTCTGCCTGACGGTGAGAGATGGAATGATGCTGGCGTGGAAACGTCCGTAGATGGAACGATGAGCTTCGATTCGCTGCCAATTTAGCCCGCTTTGAAACTCGCTTGCAGTCTTCTCATGCCGCGAAGCCATCGATCGTAGTCGGTCGCTTTGCGGCGAAAATACTCTTCGACCTCCGGATGCGGGAGAATCAAGAAGCGCTCTTCATCAATTGCCTTCACCACGGCTTCGGCAACGGCTTCAGGCTCGAGCGCGTTAGCTCGAAGGAACTCTCCCGGCCCGCCCGCTGATCGTCTTAGCAAATCTGTGTTCACGCCCTGAGGGCACAAACACGAAACCTTGATGCCCGCGTCCCCGTGAGTTATCGACAGCCATTCCGCAAACGCAACTGCCGCGTGTTTAGTCACCGAGTACGGAGCCGATCCGATCTGCGCCAGCAATCCCGCGGCAGAAGCGGTCGCCACTATGTAACCTTCGCCGCGCGCGAGCATTCCAGGAATCACCGCGCGAGCCGCGTAGATGTGAGCCATAACGTTCACTTCCCAGATGCGCTGCCACACATCGTTAGGCTCATCATCGCCGCCCGGCGTCCCGATGCCCGCGTTCGAGCAGAACAGATCAATCGCGCCGTAGGCTTCGGTCGCGCGGGCAACAAGTTTGACGATATCGCCCTCGCGAGAGACATCGGTCGTAACGGCTATTCCACCGATCTGCTGCGCGAGCGCCGCCGCGCGTTCGCCGTCGAGGTCGGCGACTGCCACGCCGCGCGCGCCTTCAGCAGCGAATCGTTGACACAGGGCGCGTCCGATTCCGTTTGCGCCGCCAGTGACTACAGCAACTTTGTCGTTGAGTTTCATGATTGACTCAGGTTAGCGCCGTTCTCTTCCATGGTCGTGTGGTTGTCGATATCTTTGCGGTTCAGAAAGGTGATCAGCAGCAGCATAAACAACGTGGCGCTTGAATCGAGCAGCGCATCCCAGGGCGAGCCGCTTCGCGTGCGAGTGAATGTCTGATGGAACTCGTCGAGCGTGGCCCAAGACGCCGCGGAGATCAACGAGTACGCCACCCACCTCAATCGCCAGCGAACAGAATCATCCGCTCGGAACGCGCGAAAGAGCAAGGCTCCGAGAATTGCGTATTCGACAAAGTGCGCCGACTTGCGAATGATATAGTTGATGACGGCGATCACGCTTTCGCTAATGTGAGAGGAAAGCCACAACAGGATCCTGCCGACGAATGTCTCGGTGTGCTCGTTTGAAAGCGTGTCGGTCGAGAAATAGAACATCGCCGCGAGCATCATAGCGACGGGAAGCCAGTACTTGATGACGCGAATCGCAATCGAATCTCGCGAGCCGGCTATGCTTTCCATCCTGGCTATCATAGCAAACACAGGCGTGACTAAGCCTTATACAAGCGAAAAGGCAAAAGCGAAGCGATCTCCACTTTTGCCTTTGATTCTTCTTTATCGAGTTTGAGTCTATCCGTCTTCGAGTGCTCTTGCGCCGGAGACGACCTCGATGATCTCGCGGGTGATCGAGGCCTGCCGCACCCGATTCATATTCAACGTGAGAGTTTCGATAACTTCGCCCGCGTTCTTTGAAGCCGAATCCATCGCGGTCATTCGAGCCCCGTGCTCGCTGGCGATCGATTCCAGCAGCGCATAGAAGACCTGTGTTTCGACGTAACGCGGGAGCAAGCTCGCGAAGATCTCGGCGGGCGGTTGTTCGTAGATGTAGTCAATCAGTGGCTCGCCTTCACCTGCGGCACTGGTTTGGGCGGGTTCCGCGCCCAGCTCTTCCGTGCCGATCGGCAGCAACTGTCGCACGTTGACCCTCTGTGAAAGCACCGACTTGAATTCGTTGTAAATCAAATACACCTTGTCGATCGTCGAGCCTTCAGCGGTGTATATATCCATGAGGTCACGCGCAATTGCAGCGGCGTCTTCGTGATCGATCGTTCGCGCGGTGACGTTGATGTATTCGCGAAGGATGTTAACCGGGCGGTGACGAAAGAAGTCCCGGCCCTTGCGGCCTATCGCGACCATTTCGACTTGTTGGCCCGGATGTTCGCGGATGAATTGCTGAGCCGCCTTGTTGAGGTTTGTGTTGAAGCCGCCGCAAAGGCCCTTGTCCGCGGTCACCAACGCAAGAACGATATGCTGATCGCCACGCGCGTCGAGGAGCGGGTGATGAAAGTCGCCGCTTCTAGCAGCCAGCCTTCCAAGCACGCGGGTCATCGTGTTGGCGTACGGGCGAGCGGCGACTACTCGCTCTTGCGCGCGCCGCAACCTGGCCGCGGCCACCATCTTCATCGCCTTGGTGATCTTTTGCATGTTGCGCACCGAGCGAACTCGCCTGCGCAGATCCTGAAGATTAGCCATAGGAATAGGGGTTGGGGATTAGGGGTTGGGGGTTAGCCCTAACCCATCCCCAGTTCAGTCGCCGGTTGCTGCGCTTGCAACCTCGGATGTGAAGCGCTCCTTGAATTCAGTAACCGCCGTGCGCATCTCACCTTCAATATCGTCGTCCAGTTTTTTTCGATCGCGGATCTTTCCAAGCAGATCCGGTTTGGTGTTCTCGACGAATGCCTGCAGTCCCAACTCGAACTTCTTGAGGTTCTCAATCGCAATGTCATCGAGCAACCCCTTCGTCGCTGTCCAAATGATCAGCACTTGCTGTTCGACAGGCATAGGCGTGTACTGCGGCTGCTTGAGGATCTCAGTCAGGCGTTGTCCGCGACTGAGCTGAGCTTGCGTTGCCTTGTCGAGATCCGAGCCGAACTGCGCGAATGCCGCCAGGTCTCGATACTGCGCCAGGTCCAATCGCAAAGTGCCGGCGACTTGTTTCATTGCTTTCGTTTGGGCCGAACCGCCGACGCGGCTCACTGAGTTGCCGACGTTGATGGCGGGGCGCACGCCCTGGTGAAACAAATCGCTCTCGAGAAAGATCTGTCCATCGGTGATAGAAATGACGTTGGTCGGAATGTAAGCCGAGATGTCACCCGCTTGAGTTTCGATCACGGGTAGCGCGGTCAGGCTCCCGCCGCCGAGTTGATCCGAAAGCTTGGCGGCGCGTTCGAGCAGCCGCGAGTGAAGATAGAACACATCGCCGGGATATGCTTCGCGTCCGGGCGGGCGCTTCAACAAAAGCGAAATCGCTCGATAGGCCCACGCGTGTTTCGAAAGGTCATCGTAAACGCAAAGCACGTGCTGGCCGCGGTCACGGAAGAACTCTCCCATCGCGCAGCCTGCATACGGTGCGATGTATTGCATGGCCGCGGGGCTCGACGCCGACGCGTCGACGATGACGGTGTAGGAATCCGCGCCGTAGTCTTCGAGCGTTTTCTTCACCTGCGCGACGGTGGATTCCTTCTGGCCGATCGCGACGTAGATGCAGATCAGATCTTTGCCTTTGGAGTTGATGATCGCGTCAATGGCAACGGCGGTCTTGCCGGTCTGGCGGTCGCCGATGATTAATTCGCGCTGGCCGCGGCCGATTGGAACCATCGAATCAATTGCTTTCAGTCCCGTGAGCATCGGCTCGCGAACCGGTTGGCGATCCATCACGCCGGGCGCGATGCGTTCGAGCGCGCTGAACTTGCCGCCGGTATCGATCGGGCCGCGTCCATCAAGCGGACGACCGAGCGGATCGACCACGCGTCCGATTATTTCCTCGCCGACGGGCACGGACATAATGCGCTTGGTCCGGCGAACTTCGTCGCCTTCTTTTATCTCGTCATAATTGCCGAACAACACCGCCCCGACTTTGTCCTCTTCCAGATTCAGCGCGATGCCCGCAACCTCGTGCGGCAGATCGAGCAGTTCGCCCGCCATCACTCGTTCGAGCCCATATATCTCGGCGATTCCGTCGCCGGCTTGTACAACGGTTCCGACCTCGGTCACCTCGACCTTGGTGTCATAGCCTTCGATCTGCTGGCGTATGATCTTGCTTATTTCATCTGCTCTTATCGCATCCATTCGTGGTCTCCGTTAGATTGCGGCGTCACCCTGTTTCAGTCGTTCCTTGATCTCTTTGAGCTGCGTGCGCACGGATCCGTCGTACACAACGGAGCCTAAACGAGTAACAACACCGCCTATCAATGATGGATCGGTCTTGAATTTGAACTCGATCTGTTTTCCGGTCATGCGCTCGAGAGTTTGCGCGAGCTTCTCCTGTGCCGCGCTGTCGAACTCGCCGGCCGTAGTAACCTCGGCGATGATCAATCCCTCGCGCTCGTTTATCACCCGGCGAAACTGCTCGTGCATCACATCGAGATACTGCAATCGATAATGGCTGAGCATGGTCCG
>Ga0070705_100000178_pt1 | contig 37020 bp, 24 predicted proteins | sample KBSK5253metaG_FD_65455 | JGI IMG/M metagenome (GOLD analysis project Ga0070705, IMG submission 65455) | Corn, switchgrass and miscanthus rhizosphere microbial communities from Kellogg Biological Station, Michigan, USA - KBS K5-25-3 metaG | ecosystem: Host-associated > Plants > Roots >... | reverse complement strand
ACCCGCGGTGTGCTCGAACAATTGTCTTACTTCTTCCTGAGTGAACGACAGTTCCTGGCGGCCCAGCATTCCGATCAAGCCTTTGCTTCTGAGACGCGTGACCGAGAGGTTCGGCATCCGGCGAGTCACGATCACGATGTGAATCACATCAGGCGCGTACTGAATCAAGCGATCTATTCCGGCCGCGATCGGCTCGTTTGAATCCACGTGGTGATAGTCATCCAGCACGATGATGATCTTCTCGTCGATTTGCTCGCTGATCTCATTGACCAGCGCGTCGATCAGTTGATCTGTCTTTGCAGCGAGACCTTCTGATTCCAGGATCAGCGCCAGCACAGACTCACCGAAGTTCGGATGAAGGGTTCGTATCCCGTAGATCAGATAACCAAAGAATACCGCGAGATCCAGATCGGAGCGGTCGATTTGATACCACACGAACGGGAGATTCGACGAGCGCACGAAGTCGCTGACGAGAGTAGTCTTGCCGCATCCGGCATCGGCGCAAATGATTGTTGCCGGTTGATCGAGAAAGCCGCGCAACTGATCGAGCAATCGCGCGCGCGGCAGAATTCGGCGCCCGAGTCGAGGCGGCAGCAACTTCGTCTTTAGGAAAAACTGTGGAAACATTTCTCAATTGCGGATTTCGAATTGCGGATCGCCTCCACGGCTATCAATCCGCAATCAATTCACTGCCAGCGCATTGCTCAACCAACTCGAGCTAATCGAATATCTTCGGCATAGGTCGCCGAGTGTGGGGTGAAACGACTCTTCGGATGCGACGAAGTAACTGTAGTCAAAACGCTCGGAAAGCTGAAGCAACTCATTGAGAGCAAGCCGTCCCCTTTCTACGTCGCGCGCGAACAATGCGCGAGCTCTCAAATAGCAGCTTATGGCCAAATAGTAGTTGCAGTGTAAGCGGCGGAGCAAGGGCTCGCTCGCGTCAGCTTCTTCGAGTGCGCGCGCGTCGCCGCGCTCCAAAAGCACGCGCGCGCGCATTTGCCGGGCAAGCGCCAGTTCGATCTCGCGGCCGTTGGTGTGGCGATCCCCGACCATCCGGTCAATCAACTCCAGCGCGCCATCCATCTCGCCAACGCGCAACGCCAGCAGCGTTCGCTCGTAATACAAATCAGATTTGAGCGGATCGGAACCGGCGTTTTCATATTCGTTCAGCGCGGTGTCGTAAAGCTGTCCCGCAAGGTCAAACTCGCGGCGCTCGCGAGCGATGTTTCCGCGCGCTTCGATTATGCGCGGCACGAATCCGTGAAGGTTGAACACCGCCGCGAGTTCTTCGGCGCCGGACAGGTCTTGTTCGGCCGGCTCGAGCTTTCCAAGAGCGGTATACACAGCCGCGCGATTCAGATAGAGCAACACCGAATCCGGATGCAGCGACCGGCGCGGCCCCGACGCTTCCGATATTGGACTGCGCGAGAAGTACCTGAGCGCAGCGTGGAAGTTTCCTTCCATGAAAGCGGGCAGCGCAAGATTATGTGAGATTGACCGCACCATTCGCACGTCTCCGGCCTCGTGCGCGAATCTCAGCGCTTCTTCCATAAGATCGACTGCTTCGGAATAGCGGCCTTCGAATACGCGAACGGCGCCGCCAACATTCTTGATTCGTGCGGCGAGCGCTGGATCGCTCTCGATGATCGAGGTCATCTGTTCAACGGCTTCAACGTGTGCGATTGCTTCCCTGAAGTTGTGCTCGCGAACGGCCGTGTGCGCGAGTCCCGCGAGGGCCGCCGCTTCGACCGTTCGATCGTTGTTCAACCGGCCCGCAGCGAGCGCTGACCGGAACATCGTTTCGGCTTCGGCCGAATTGCCTTCGATTGTTCGAACCTCACCCATCAGGTTGTAGAGTTGGGGCTCTCGATTGAGCGTGTCGATGTGAAAGCGCGGAAAATACGAACTCACTGTGCGCGTCAAACCTCCCGCCAACAACGGGCGTTCGGCGGCAACGAGCGTTCGCGCGGCGCTGGCTTCGTCGCCGGCCTCGAAAAAGTGTTCGAGCGCGAGCCCCCAGTTTTCGCGAGCCGCGTAGTAACGGGCCAGCTCGCGATGCATTTCGCGAAAGCGTGCGGCTGATGTTTCTTCTTTGAGCTGCTTGCGAAGGAAATCGCGAAACAGCGGATGGTAGGTAAAGGTCTCAGTCTCTCCCGCCAGGCGAGTCAAAAAAACATTTTCCCGAACCGCCGCTTGCAGTTGCTCGCTCGAGACACCGAGGCCCAGCGCTTCATTGAGGATCTCGCGAGTCACGTGTTGAGGCAGCGACGACTGAGTGAGCAGTTGTCGCATCTCGGCCGGTTCCGCCCGGTATACTTTGTCGGCGAAGTAATCGAAGATTTCGGTTTCAGACCTCGTGATTATTTCCGCAATGTCCTGCCGGCCGAGCGAGGGGTCCGATGCGAGCGCTTTGCGAATTATCTGCAACCCGGCCACCCATCCCTGAGTCCACCCGAGCACCTTGTCTATTGCTTGATCTATCGCGTCGTTGTCGCCCAGAACGCTTTGGAATAATTTCAGCACTTCCTCGCGGCTGAATGCGAGCGACCGGTCATCCAACTGATCCATCGCCTGTTTGCTGCGCATTCGCGAAAAGGAAAAGCCCGGCGCGATGCGCGCCAGCAAAATGAAGTGCACCTTCTTTGGCAGCAATTCCAGGATTCGATAAAGAACCGGCGCGCTCCAATCGGCTGCAAAAGTGTGATGGATGTTATCGAGGACGACGATCAGGTCCTGATCGATGGTCTCCGAGAGTTCGTAAAGGAACAGATCCGCGAGCTGATCGAACCGCGAGCCGCCCCCCGAACTCAGCAGGCTGAGCGTGCCCTCGCCGAAGTGTGGCACAACCTGGCTCACGGCCCTGACCAGATAACGAAAGAACACCGCTATGTCGGCGTCCGATGAGTCGAGGTCGTACCAGACAGCGGGCACATCAACCGAACCGAGCAGCTCGGCGGCAACCGTCGTCTTGCCCCAACCCGGTCCCGCGCAAATAAAGCTGGCGCTGAGTCCGAGATTGGATCGGAGACGGTCGATCAGCCGCTCGCGCTTGATCAAGCCAGAGCTCAAATGAGGCGGCTGAAACTTGCTGTCTATGAACTTGATCATTCGAATAGAAAAAAAGCGCGGCGTCCCTCCCCAGTAAAAACGCCGCGCTCTTTAAAGTGGCCGCTCGTTGAGCGCCTTGCGGCGCGAGTAAGATTAACTCCCCCGGCCGCACGATCAACTTACCAGCCACAAGTTGAAAAAAACTTGAAGACCCGCTTAAGGTCGTTTGAAAGAACGAAGCGAAGCAGATTCGCCTGAATCGCAATGGGCCACGGCGTCCGGCTTCATTGCGACGAGCGCCCGCGCCTCCGACTGTGAGACGCTTACGAGCGGCAACAACAGGCCGCGCCGATCGATTGAGGTTGCAGGCTTTGATCCAGCCATTCCCACTTCTCGATAATCGATGTGATAAGCCGTGTGCGCGTGAGGGCGCGGCTTAAACATCGCTCGTCTCTAACGAGTTGCCCGCTGAAGCGCGACCGCTGCCGCGGCGAGCTCCATTCGTGTTATTGCATCCGACGGCCGGAAGTAGCCGTTTGCGGCGCGCATCAAACCTCGCGACACCGCGACGCTGACATAGCCTCGCGCAGACGCGGGTATCAAATTCCAATCGGTCAAACCGGGATTATTGGCGCTCGCGGCCTGAGCGGTTTGTTCCAAACCGAGCGCCTTGACGATGCCGACAGCCAATGTCAATCGATCCGCTTGAGATTGCGGATTGAAGTTTGGACCAATGCTGCCCATCAAATTTCCAAACGGAGAACGCGTGACGCTTTCAATGAAGACCGCGCTGCCATCCGCCGGTTCATCCGCGAACGACGGCGAATCGGGCCAGTACTGCGGCACTCGCGCACCCGCGCCGAGCATCAACGCGCGCGCCGTTTCGATTCGTGTTGCCGGCGAACCAGCGGCGAAGCTGCCCGCGCGGTCTATCATCAATCCTGTTCGAAGCGCTCGCGTGGCAGCCGCCCGGTCCGCGGCTGAGAGCGAATCGAGTCCGCTTATCGAGTATCGAACGCGAAATACTTCGACTGCTATTACAAGTTGTTGCGCGGCGGTGGAGATGTTGGTCACGCTTATCGTCCAGCTTCCAGGCGCTGGATCGGTGATTGTTGCTCCAGTTTTTTTCAGCGAAGGCAATCCGATCGCCGAAGGCGCAACCATCTGAATTGTCTTGCCCGGGCCGGTGATGGTCGTGCTCAACACGCTCGCCGCCGAGCTGTTCTGCACCCATCCGATTTGCACCGTTGCAAACATAACGTCGGAAGGAAGATTGAAGGTCCTGGAGCAAGTTGTTCCCGGTGGAATCGAGCCCGTAGAGCCGCCCACCGCATCGCGCGAATAACTGATACCCGGATTGCTGAAGTCATCGCGGAACTTGCCTTCGCGGCCGCCGAGCGCCGCTTTTCGAACCGCGGCGTATGTATTCAAAGAGCCGGCGCCGACTTCGTATCGAGAATAAGCGAGCATCGGCGTGGCCGTCTGTTGAAGGATCTGTTTGATCTGATCCGGCGTGAGCTTCGGGTTGGCTTGCTGCATCAATGCGATCGTTCCGGCAACTTGTGGCGCCGCGAAGCTCGTGCCCGAGCTGCACGTGTAACGTGGCAGGTACGCCGGCGGCACCGTCTGAAGATCGTTGTCGGGTGACACAAGGCCCGCGCTCAATCCCGACGTTCCAACTACGTTGATGCCGGATGCTCGCGTGGAAACGATCGATTCGCCCGGCGCGACCATCGTGGGATGATACATACCATAGGCTGCGGCGCCTCGCGATGAAAAGCTCGAAAGCGAACCACTCTTATTCACCGAGCCGACCCCGATCACCCAACTTGCGACCGAGTAGGGATTCAGTGAATTGGGCTGCTCGCCTCGATTGCCCGCCGAGAAGACCACCGATATGCCGGCATCGTGCATGATTCGAGTTGCGATGTTCACAGGATCGTTCGCATCGAACACACCGCTGATGCCAAAGCTGCAATTCACCACGCGAATGTTTTGTTCAGCTCGATGCGACAAGATGTAGTCCATCCCCGACAGAACATAGAACAGGCTCGCGTCGCCGCACGACACTCCCAACACTTTCGCGCCGGGAGCGATGCCGCCGTAGTATCCGCCCGACGATGAGCCCGAACCCGCAATCACTCCGGCAACGAAAGTTCCGTGACCCATCGCCACATCGGTGTCGGTCAATCCGTCGACGATTTGCGGATAACTAAACGATGCTGAGCTTCCCTGAAGATCCGCGACGCGAACGTTCTGGATTACTTGTGAACCGAAAACGAGATCCGGATGAGTCGCGTCGATTCCGGTATCGAGCACCGCGACTGTTACGCCCTGGCCCGACAGCGGCATTCCACCGTTGCGTCTTGTCAGCGTCGCGTCGGTGGTGACTTTGGACTGGCTGGTCAGGATTCTGGAATCGTGAGTGAAGAACTCAAAAGTCTTGTTCGAGTAGATCGTTCGTACGGATGGAAGCTTCGAGATGGCTTCGATCTGATATTTTGTCGCGTTGACGAGTACCATCGGCAGATTATTGAAGATCGTCCCGCCAAAAATGCCTGTTGACCTGAGTGCGTCAAAATCCGCCCCGGTCGGCATTCTGTGGAACACGACGAATACGTTGATCGCACTGGAATCGGGAAGCGTGTTCAGCAGCCACGCGAGTTCGGGATCGAAACTTCGAAGTCCGGTCGAGTCGGCTCCCGTAAGCACTACGCCGTCCGCGCCTGTATACGTGAGCGCGTCGGCTCCGGTCAGGACAACTCCGTCCGCGCCGGTGAGCACAACGCCGTCGGCCCCGGTCAGGACGACTCCGTCAGCGCCGGTCAGCACGACGCCGTCGGCCCCGGTCAGGACGACTCCGTCGGCGCCAGTCAGCACGACACCCTGGCCTAAAGTGAAAGAGATACCCGCGAAGGCATTAATTGAGAAGTGGAATATAAGGAGTGCGGAAAATAAAACAACTACTGGGGAGCTGGTTTTTCTCATCTGTCCTGCCTTATCACTATTGTTGTAATCACAGGATCTTGTTTCTTATCTCGTTGACGGTGACATTATTCATGGGCCACTTGAAAAAACCTTGAACCAGCTTAAATGACTGGGGTAAAGAGGGGACTATGAGGGCAGCTTTTGATGAAAAGTTGTTTTCGCAACGTGGCCGGTGGCTTGATTGGTCAAATCTGGGACACTGAAGGACAACCTTGACGCACTGGAAGAGCTCTCGGATTCTGCGAAATCAGAGCGAAATGGAGGGTGACTTCAGTTGGAAGTCTCATTCGGCAGTGACCGAAGCGATGAAGTTGGTGACCGCTTCGGCCAACTCTGGTAGATGACCCTCGAAAAAGTGATCGGCGCCAGCGATGACCTTCATTTGTTTTGGCTCATCAAGCGACGCGAAGAACATCTCCAATTGATCCACTGGGCCGTACTGATCATTTGAGCCTTGAACCAGAAGCTTTGGCTTGTTGCAGTGACCGACACCAGAGAAGTCCTGTCTTGCAACCGGGACTCCTACCGCGATAATGGCTCGCACTCGCTCATCGCAAGCCGCCGCCCTCAGCATAACCGCTGAGCCAAACGAGAATCCCGCGAGCCACAGGTCTGCGTTCGAGTACCTGCGCTGAATGAACTCGATTGCGCATCTCAGATCGTCTTGTTCGCCCCGTCCGCTGTCGTGCTCACCCTCGCTGCGCCCGGCGCCGCGAAAGTTGAATCGAAGAACCGCGAATCCTGCATCCGTAAACGCTCTCGCGATTCGAAAGACCACTTTGTTATGCATCGTGCCGCCGAACAGCGGATGCGGATGACAGACGATGGCCGCTCGCGCGACCGCTCCGGTGGGTTCTTTAAGGATGGCTTCGAGTTTTCCCGCGGGGCCTTCAAGAAAAATGTTGCCGGTAAGATCAGTCATTGTTTCGAGCCCTTTGATTCATCGGAATTGTATCACGAGGTTGGTGGCCAAACGGTTCGCGAGAATACAGAGTAGAGTGTGGTCAGGTTTCCGAGCCATTAGCTCTGCGCTATACTGATCGAGTATCAAACCAACCGATGTTCAAGCCTAAAACAAACCATCATCTTCAAATTTCGAGCGTCCTCCTGGCGGCCTTGTTGCTCGTAACTGCGGCCTATCCGCAGAGCGGGCGCAAGACAACTTCTTCAAAGCAAGCCGGTCAGGACGAGCCTCTTCGATTAAGAGCCGAAGAGGTCCTGCTCAACGTCACGGTCGCCGATCCGTACGGCCACCAGGCAACCGATTTGGTAAAAGACGAGTTCATCATCGCCGAAGACGGACAGCGACAGGATATCGCCAGCTTCGTACTCAGCAGCGTGCCCGTCAACGTCGTGTTGTTGCTCGACGCATCCGGATCGATTGTGAGTGAGATTAGTTCGTTGCGCGATGCGGCAATGCATTTTGTGAATCAACTCGGACCCGAAGACAAGACATCGGTTATCGAGTTTCATTCGGACCTCGAACTGATTCAGGATTGGACAGCAAAGGCAGATGATGTACGTCACGCATTGTCGTGGAGATTCAAACCCGGGAAAGTCCAAACAAAAGGTGGCGGCTTCGACTATGGGTTGACCGCATTGTATGACGCGTTGTTCTCGGCGGCGGATGAGCAACTCGCAAAGGTAGAGGGACGCAAAGCCGTCATCCTCCTCACCGACGGCGATGATACTTCGAGCAAGCTCACCTACGCGCAGGCCGTCGCGTCGATCGTCAAATCAGGCGCGATCGTCTACGTGATCAGCAAGGCTCGGGCATTCATCAACGAACTAGAACGATATCGTGGAAAGACGGCCCGCATTTTTGCTGGTAGTACTGCTCAGCAAGCCGGCATACTCACGGCGAAATTAGAGCGCGCCGAAAGATTGATGACCGAACTGGCAACGCGTACCGGCGGCCGAATTTATTCACCCCTCGCCGATGACGAGATGAAAAGTGTTTATGCGCAGGTCGCTCGGGAGTTGAAGAATCAATACATCCTCACCTACGTGCCCCGCAACCTGGAGCATGACGGCCGCTTGAGACACATCAACGTCTATCTCACGCGATCCGGTTATTCGGCCCGCTCACGCGATAGTTACTACGCGCCCGCTAAATAAAGTTGTGAATTGTCGCTCCAAGCCGATGCTTTATCGCGCTGATTAGAGTTGGGTTGGCTGTTTCTTGAGCCGTGCGATGTCGCCGTGGCGACTGGTATTAGCCGCAAGGCGGTTAATCACTACACGCGCAATTCGATCCACAATCAAGACTCGTTTTCAGCAAGCGATCACGAGACTTTTCGTTTATCAGGCGCCGGGCTTACCTGGCGGTCGATCATTCTATAAAGCGTCTTGCGATCGACACCCATGACCTGGGCCGCGCGGGATTTGTTTCCTCCGACCGCTCCTAACACTCGCAGCAAGTAACTGGATTCGAGTTGTTCGAGCGTGGGCAGATCGCCTTCGGGAACCATTTCACTCATCACCGAGGCCACGCGCGGAGTCGATACGATTTCCGATGGAAGATCCTCGAGCCTGATGATGCCGCTGCTCAACGCCGCGAGCCTTTGCATCAGATGTTTCAACTCGCGGATGTTTCCCGGCCAGTTGTATCGTTCGAGCGCAAGCAGCGCATCTTTTGTGATCGATAGCCGCCGTCCTGCGTTGCTGTACTGCGACAGGAACGCGAGCGCCATCGAACGAACATCTTCGCGCCGTTCTCTCAACGGAGGAAGCATGATCGATACACCCTGAAGTCTGTACAATAAATCCTGACGAAACAGTCCCTGCTCAACCAAAGTCTGCGGGTCGCGATTGGTTGCCGACAGTACTCGGACGTTGACTCGCTTTTTCGTATTTGTTCCGAGCGGACGGAACTCGCCTTCTTGCAGCACGCGCAGAAGCTTTACCTGAAACGCAGGACTGGTTTCGGTCATCTCATCGAGCAACAGAGTGCCGCCGTCAGCTTCTTCGAACAAACCGCGCCGAGCGTTTTCGGCGCCGGTGAACGCTCCGCGAGTATGACCAAAGAGTTCGGATTCGAGCAGCGTGTCGGGCAGAGCGCCACAGTTGACGGCAACGAAAGGCCGCTCGGCACGCGGGCTCTTGCGATGAATCAGCCGCGCAATCAGCTCCTTGCCTGTTCCCGATTCGCCGCGGATCATCACCGGCAGGTCGGTGATCGCGACTTTCGCGGCCGTCTTGACGACTTCAATCATCACCGGACTGTTACCGAGAATCTCCTGTTGCGGGCCTCGCGCTCCTTCGATTGCGACGAGCTTGCTTGGGTAGCGTCGTTGTTCGACGGCGGACGCGATGGCTTGAAGAACGCCGATCGAAAAGGGTTTGCAGATGTAGTCATTCGCGCCGCGCTGAACGGCTTCGATTGCGGCATCAACGGATGCTTGCCCGGTCATCAGGACTATCTCGGCTTGCGAACGCAGCGTGCCGCGAAAACTCCTGAGCACTTCGAAGCCGCTCATTCCATTCATCACCACATCGCAAAAGACCAGATCAAACTCGATCCCCGTGGCGAGGTCCAGGGCTTCCTGACCATTCTTCGCACATGAGACCTGATAGCCCTGTTCGACCATTGCATCTTTTACCAGTTCACGAACCGGATCTTCATCGTCCACTACTAGTATTTTCATCGCGCCCCCGTTTCTACTGTCGGAACACGAAGGCTCGGGCAAGGTTTGTGCCGTTTCTTCTGACATGACAATTCCCCACTTGGTTGTAGTTAGTGACTAATTACAGTTGAACCACTGCCGACAATTGCCACAGACGCGAACGCGGGCTGGGGTCTTGCTCCGCAATGTTCGCACGATCATTCTGTGATCAAGCTTCCTCGTAGGAGCATTCGAACGCTAAAGCAACGGTGGGGAAACCGGACGTAGAGAGCCAATGCCTTGGCCGCATCATTCTATGCCATCGCAGCTCGCGTATCAATAGACTTATAGGATTTTGAGTTACCCGAATCGGTAACCTAACTTTGTATTGAAACCGCCGATGTGGCTATGCTAGGTTGGCCTTGGGTTAAGACAAAAGGAAAAATCGCGAGGGTGAACAAGTGTGACGGGCCTATCCCCGGTAAACCCAACGCGAATTAATTGACTTCGAGTGGCCTGCTTCCTGGTTATTCTCACGGCACCCGGTCGAGATGCCCACGCCGGGTGTGGAGGTGAGGGATCTGAAGATCCCAGTCGAGCTTGAGCAACGAAACAGTCAAAACAGCGAAGGCGCCGCCGGTTGAGTTGGATTCAAACAACTCGCTGGCTGTATGGCTGCGTCTGCAGAAATCCCTGGCTGAACGAAACGGCATTGCGCTAACTACGCTTGCCCGTGACGGCGCCGTGATCGGCCGGATTGAGAATGACAACAGCCTCTGCCGCGCGATGCGTGTGTCCGCCGAGCATGCCCCGTTATGCACCGCAAATTGTGGGGCCGCTTATAGCAATGCTGTCGGAACCGGCAAGCAATTCGATTTCACTTGTCACGCGGGTCTTAATTGCTTTGCTATTCCCGTATCGATCGACAGCAAACAGTTGGTTATCCTTGGAGGAAGATCGTTCGCTTCCACGCACGACTATGGCCGGTTCCTCGAGCGTTATGAAAAGCTTGCCGGGGTCGATACCGGCGAGTGCCTGAGGAGCGTCAAATTCCTGGAGCCGCGCGAACTGAGCGAGGCTGCGGAGATGGTTGGATCGACGGCCGCTTACCATTTCCGCAATGCGAGCAAGTCTGAAAGGTCCAACGGTTCCGAGCAACAATCATCTACTGGATTGTTGGACGCGCAACTTGAAATTGTGAGGCTGACTGACCAGTTGGAAAACAGGAAGCGTTCGATCGGACAGTTCTACGCATTTCTTCGCGGCATTGCATCGACGCTCGAATCTCAAAAAGTATATGAGTCGTTGCTCGTGAAATTCAGCGAAGTCATGAAGGCCGGGCGCAGCTCGCTGATGATACTGAACGAAGAGTCCAACGAACTTGCCCTGGAAGCGGCTCTGGGAGCGGGTCCCGAGTCGAGCGCTACAGTGCACCTCAAGCTCAGTGAATCCGTGGCCGGATCAGTGCTCGCTAGCGGAATTCCCCTGGTTGTGCGCGATGCCGATAACGACTCGCGATTGCCGCGCTCAAGACCCGGCAAATACAAGACCAAATCGTTCATCAGCTATCCCATCACCCTGGGCGCGCGTAAGGTTGGAGTCATCAACCTCACAGACCGCACTGACGGAGTTCCCTACGAGAATGACGATCTGATGATGCTCGAAATGATGGCGCCGCACCTCGCGCTGATAATCGATCGAACCGAGTGGGCCAGGAAGGCGCAAACGTTTCAGCAGATGTCCCTCACCGATCCGCTCACCGGATTGCCCAATCGCCGATACCTTCAGGACAGGCTCTTCGAAGAGGTCGAGCGATCCAAGCGCTACAACACTCCCTTCTCGTTCATGATCATCGATGTGGATCGTTTCAAGAATTGCAACGACGTCTACGGACACACCAACGCCGATCGCGTGCTGGTGCAAACAGCGCAGATGCTTCGAGACTCGCTTCGCGCTATCGACATGTCGGCACGTTATGCCGGCGACGAATTCTGCATCGTTCTTCCCGAAACCGAACTCGGCGACGCCGCGCGCATAGCCGAGCGCTTGCGAAGAGCCATCAGCGAGACCGAATACACAACCGAGCAGGGCGAACCGATGGGACAGATCACACTCAGCATCGGCATTTCGTCTTTCAGCGCTTCACGGCAAAGCCCCCTTTCGATAATCGAAACCGCGGATCAGGCGCTCTATCGCGCCAAGACGCGCGGCCGAAACTGCGTCGCCGTTTACGAAGACGCGCATGCGGCCGACTAACCAACCGATGCCGGATTGCAAACCAACTCAGATATTGAGCAGGCTCTCTGCGCAGGACTGCATTAAGAGAGCCGCCGAGCTTTCGAAAATCTCCGGCAGCGACGAAGTTGACTCGCGTTCGGCCCATCGCGTCGTGATGCTTCTCGGCTCGCGTGGAGTAGGCAAGACCGAACTTCTTCGTCAATGTTTCGATGACGCCTTTAGTGCGAGCGGCGACACCGTACCTTTCTTTTACGCGTTCGGGCCCTCGTTTGCTGAACCCTCAAGCCTGGCGCGGGATTATTTCTCGCAGGCTCTGGCGCAGTTCATCGCGTTCCGAAGAAGTGATCCAACACTGATCGACATCGCTGATGAGCCGCTTGCTGTGATTGCTCGGGCAGCACCGGCCGAAGACTATTTGCACGTCCGATCTTTTGTTGACTCATTCACGCGGGCTGCGGAATCGGGCGACGCAGTGCTCGCCGGCCGCTGCGCAAAATCAGCTCCGCCGAAGCTCGCTGCGCAGGTGGGGCTTCGATCACTGGTGATGATTGACGACGCACATCTCATCTCAGACAGCGAATTTCGATCCGAGTTTCTTTGCGCGCTCGCCGGAAACGCAGTGGCTATCAACGTCTCGGCTCGATATGTACTCACCGGCCGTCAGCGCGAGTTGACACGATTGATCGGAAATGAACAGCGTCTGCTCGACTCGCTCGAAATAATTCACGTTGAACAAGTGAATGAGGATCATTTGAAGCCGCTGCTTCTTCGGCGAGCTGAGTCTCTCGATATAGAAACCAACGACTCGACAATTGAGCTGATGATCGAGCAGTTGCGCGGCGATCCGTTTTACTCGCGAGCAATCATCGACGCGGCGGCGGCGCGCGGCTCGCTCAAAACTTTTATCGAGTTCGAGCGTCTGTACGCGAATGAGCTTCGACGCGGCCGGATCGGTCATTACTTCGACGCGATGCTCGGCGAAGCGGCGCCGGAGCCAGGCAGCGCGCGCGCGGCGCTCGAGGCGTTGCAGTTGATCGTTGAAGCCGGATCGCAAGTTCCGATCGACACCGTCACGGAGCGAATCGCCGAGCACATAAGCGATCCGCAAGCGCTGCTTGCGCGAATGCACTCGCGCGAGTTGCTTGATCTCACGCTTGGCTTCGCGAGCGCGTCGCCCGACAACGTGCTTTCGGACTACGTGCGCGTGAAGTACGCCAAAGAGATTGCCGGCGCGGCGACTCCAATGGCCGGCGATGAGTTACTAAGCGAGAAATTGAAACAGTCCTATGCGCTGATGATGTCGCGATACAACCGCGCGATTGAGTCGCAGCTTACGCAGTTGTTGATTCGGTTCGATTCGCAAAGCGTCCCGGCGAGCTTGTTTGACCAGGAGTCGCACGAGAAGCGCTATCGCGGGATGAGTCGCGTGACTGTTCGGCGAGCGCTTGATGAAGAACCGGAGCGCGTCCGGCTTCCACAAATCGTCGTCCTCAACGACGTGGGATCAGGCAAACAACCGGGTGTGACGTGGCAGTTGCTTGCGGCCAGCGGATTCGAGGGCGGCGTGTACACCGACGCGAACGAAGTGGTTTGGCTTATTGCGTTGATCAATTCGAAAGAACCCGTCGATCTGGAAAGTCTCGGGCGCATTGATCAACGAATAGAGCAATCGCTGCGAGCCTATGCCGCAAGGCAGTCCGCGCCTCAATGCGTCCGCTGGTACATCAGCAAAGAAGGCTTCTCGGCCATCGCGCACGAGCGGCTCTCGAGTCTCCGTGCATACCGCTCGACTTTCGCGCATCTGGATTTGATTCAGGATCACCTGACCAAACTCGCGCTCGAAGTTGAGAGGCGGCCCGCGACAGAATTCGAGTTGGTGATTCCCATTGAAGGCGAAGCCGAATTGATCGCCGCTCGGACCGCTGAACAGATCGCGCGAGCAGCCGACTTCGATACCGAGTCGATCAATCAGATCAAGACCGCGCTGATCGAAGCCTGCATCAATGCGGCGGAGCACGGAGAAAGTCCCGACGGAAAAATATATCAGCGCTTCGCAATTGACGAGGAGAAGCTTATAATCACCGTGTTCAACAAGGGCAAAACCTTTGGCTGGGCCAGCGGGCAATCGACCCCCTCGGTTGCGGCCCAGCCAGTGAAGGGCGCGCGCGGCCGCGGACTTCAAATAATCCGCGCACTGATGGACGAGGTAACGTTCGATCGAACTGATGACGGCTCGCGCCTGGTGATGGTGAAATACCTCAAACGCCCCGGCAATCAATAGCAGGAAAAATCACGAATGGCAGTGACCGGCGTCAGCTTTCAATGCTGACGGTCCGGTTGTTCGTCTGCCGGCTTGTGGAGACTTGCTATGAATGCTGCTGAGATCAAATCGAGGCTTGTTGAGAACGCGGCGGTGATTTACCCGGGAATCTACCTGAATCAGCTCAGAGGCGAAAGCATCGAGACGCAGTGCCAGGAATTGCTGGCCGGCGGAATCCGAAACATCGTGATCAACTTCGAAGAAACGGAGCTGATCAACAGCATAGGCATCTCGATATTGCTCGGAGTGATCGAGTCGGTCAATCACTCGCGGGGAACGCTGGTGCTCTCGAATTTGAACGCGTCGAATCGCGAGCTGTTTGAGATGCTGGGCCTGATGTCGCACGTCGAGATGCTGGACACGGAAGAAGTCGCGCTCGCGAAAGTCAGCGGCCGGGTGGAAACAGTGATGTGATGAGTGAAGTGTGAAACGTGATGCGTGAAACGTGAAACGTGATGCGTGATGCGTGATGCCTGAAACGTGATGCGTGAAACTGACTGGACGGGAGGCGCGAATTTCAAATCTCAAATCTGAGATCTCAAATATCTGAAATCTCAAATATCTCAAATCTCAAATTTACTCATCACGTTTCACTCATCACGCATCACATTTCACTCATCACTCTCACGTTCCAAGCATCACGTTTCACTTGTCACCAAATCACGAACCAGGGAGACAGAATGGACCTAACGTTTCGAAAAATGCTTCACAATCTCAGCGCTCTGAGCGACCTTGCCGCCGAGACCAGCTCGGCGCACAACTTCAACGAGGTGACTCGCGCATCGCTGCACACGTTGCTTGGCGCGCTTGCGATTCCGCGGGGGGCGATCGCGCGCTATACCACCAAGCCGCGCCAGTTGAAGATTGTCGCCGCGAAGGGCAGCACCGGCGCGGTCGGCCAGCGATTCGCTCTCGGTCGCGATGAAGCCGAGCGGCTCGCGGACGCGCCCACACCGATTTCTGTTCACGCCGAGAGTAACGGACTTGCCGGGCTCGTCGAGCGCCACGGCGAATTGGTTAAGCGGCTTCGTGCTGATCTTCTTGTTCCGATGATCGCGAGAGGCGAGTTGATGGGATTGATTTATCTGTCCGGCAAGTTTACCGGCGAGGCTTACAGCAAAGAGGATCTCGAAATCGTGAGCGCGATTTCGCGCAACATCGCGATCGCATTCTACAACCACCGGCTCCTTGTTTCGCTGAAGCGCAAAGCGGAAGAGAATCGACGGCTCTACGCTGAGATGCGCCAGATTTATCGCGACACCGTTCGCGCTTTCGGAGCGGCGATCGATTTGAAAGATACCTACACGAGCGGGCACTCCGACCGAGTCGCGCGTTACGCCGAAGCCATCGCTCGCGAGATGGGCTTAACGGGTCATGAGTTGGAACACGTAGGAGTGGCCGGCTATCTTCACGACATCGGCAAGATCACCGTCGATCGCGCGATCATCAACAATCCTCGTCCGCTGACTGAAAAAGAATTCGGCGAGTTGAACAAGCACGTCACGACCGGGTTCGAGATACTGTCTAACATTCGCCACCCGTGGGACGAGATCGCTTATATGACCAAGTGCCATCATGAAAAGGTAGACGGCACCGGGTATCCGCAGGGCTTGCGAGGCGACGAGATACCGCTAGGTTCGAAGATCGTGACGCTGGCCGATTCATTCGACGCTATGATGACCGATCGCCCGTATCGAGCGCGATTGACTCTCGATCGAACGTTGTCGGACTTGCGAGCGCAGACCGGAAAACAATTTGACGGAGAAGTGATCGCGGCATTTTGCCGATTGCTGTTGAAAGAGATCAAGGGAACGACGCGCGAGCGAGTTTTCATCCCGATGATCGGATTGAAATTCGATAAGGTGACGATAACGGCAACGCTTGATTCGATGCTTGCGGAGTTGGATGGATCAAGCCCGCGGTATCGATCAGCGGCGTCGTGATTGATGCTTTAGAGAAGAAACAAATTGTTGGTCGTTGGGTAACGGGCCGTCAAGCAACAGGCTTAAAGATTACCTGCCTAACGTCTTGCACTTCCCGTCGTACGTCTTGCACCTCTCGGCGAACGTCGTTCACTTGCTGACGAACTTCCTGGAGCTGATGGCGAACGTCCGCCACGTCTCCCTCCATCTTCACGAACCTTACGTCAACGACATCAAATCGCGAATCAACCACTTTGAACTTTGCATCGAGCAACTCTTTAAGATCGTTCTTCAGATCGTCGATTCGGCGATTAGTCTCTTGCTGGGTGGTTTTCACCAAATTGTGCATCGTCACAATCAGAGTGATGACAACGCCCAAGCCTGTGAGGATCGTGGGGTAGATCGTGGAGTTCATTCCGATAATCCTTTTGTCCCCAGGTTGGACGAACCGCTTTGTGGCTGTGTCTCCTTAGCCCGAGCGGAGTATTCATCAAGAAGATAGCACGGCTATGAGGAGTCACCAAAAAAGGCATCTGACCGCTTCCGCTCGCGAATTATTTCTACGCAGCGTTTCTTTTCACCCGCCGCGTTTGCGCGATGACTCAGAAAGCAATTGTCTCAATTGATCGAGCTTCTCTCCGGCTTCGCGATGCTTGCCCTCCGCGGTCAATCTCTCGTAGTCCGTCATCAGTTGTTGAGCCTGCTTCAACAGCCGGTCTACTTCGGGCGAAGCAGCTTTCGCGGGCGGCTGGCCGGGCACCGGTTGCGTCGATGCGGTTTGAGTCTCACCCTGTGCCGGCTTCTCGGGGGTCGTGGGTTGAGTCGGTGACAATCCCGGGAACAAAAGCGCAAGCGCTTCGTCAAAAGTCTTCGCCGTCTTTAACTGGTCCTGAGTCGCTACGGCAACTTGCCTCAACTCGGGCAGCTTCGACGAATTATCCGAAGACTGCAAATAGAACGGCTCGACGTACAACAACGAATCGCCTATCGGTATCACCACCAGATTCCCTCGCAGCAATTCAGAGCCGCGCTGACTCCACAGCGTCATCAACTGCGAGAGCTGCGAATCCTGATTTATTCGAGCGCGAATCTGCGCCGGCCCGTTGATGGTGAGGTTTTTTGGAAAACTGTAGACAACAGTTCGTCCGTAGTTCGCACCGTCCGAGCGCGCTGCAAGCCATCCAATCATGTTGCTGCGGCCCGGGCCTGACGGCGTGAACGGAAGAATGTTCGCGAACTCCAGAGCCGTGGTTTGTTCACCCGGCAACTGCATCAACACGTGATAGGGTTCCATCACCGAAGCATCCGCGCCCTGTTGCGCGGCTTGCTCGGCTGCAATCGCCCACAGGTCTTCGTGATTGTAAAAAGTCTGCGTGTTCTGCATGTGATAAAGCGTGAACACTCGCGCTTGAGCGTTTACGAGCAGGCTCGGATACCGAATGTGCGCGAGCAGATCCGCGGGCATTTCGCTCTTGGGCCGAAACAGACTCGGGAAGATCTCCTGATAGGCCGCGATTATCGGATCGTCAGGTTCAAACACATAAAGCGTAATGCTGCCTTCGTACGCGTCCACAACTGCCTTGACCGAGTTGCGAATGTAGTTAACGCTGCGATCGCCAACCGGGTACGCGGTCGAATACGGATACTGATCCGCGTGCGTGAATGCATCGATCATCCAGTACAGTTTGCCTTCGTTGCTGATCACGAGATACGGATCGTCTTCGAGCATGAGGAACGGCGCAAGTTCCTGGACTCGCTCGCGCACGCTTCGGCGAATCAACACCCGGCTGTCGGAGTTGATGTAGTTCGAGAACAACAAGTTCGTTCCATCTCCGAGATAAAAACTCAGCGCGAGTTGACGGAACAGGCCCCCGACGCCAATCCCCGCGTCGCCGGCATATGTCGTATAGGATTCGGTGTTATCAGTGGCGGGGTAATCGAACTCGGGCGGCGTCGCGCCCTGCGGCTTCGTTCGTACGTAGACGTGAGAGTTCGTCGCTTCGCCGAAATAAATCTCGGGACGCGTGACTTTGATCTCGGGCGCGGTGCTTTCAACCGGCATGTTTTTCAGCACTAGATTCGGCAGCCCTTCGGGGGTGAACTCGTTCACCCTGTTCATAGTCACCCCGTAGCCGTGCGTGTAGACCAGATGCTGATTGATCCAGTTTCGAGATTGCTCGGGCAACTGATCGACGTTCATCTCTCTCGCGCTCAACATTACTTCGCGCGTGCGGCCGTTGATCGTGTAGCGATCGACATCCGGAATTCGGAAATCGTAATAGGTGCGGATCTCCTGAATCTGAGCAAGCGTCGATTGCAGCGCGCGCCGGTCCCACAACCTGACGTTGTCCAGCGTCTCGCGATGAGATTGTAGCTGAGCGGTGGTTAACGCAAGTTTGGGATCGAACCGCGGAGGTTCTTCGAAGCGGTCGATCGCAAATGCGTGCCGGGTCATCTGGATGTTGTGATCGATGAACGGCGCTTCCTTGGCAAGCTCGTTCGGCTTGACCGACAGCGAATAAAACGCAGCCGGAACGATCCCCAGGCCGATCACCCACACCGCCGCCGTCACTGCCGCTAGCCAGCCAATCGTTCGCAGCCGCTTCATCGCGAAGGCGTTGATCGCAAGCACAACCGCCGACGTCGCGAGCAGACCAATCAACACATTCATCGCGACCAATCTGACGTTCGCATCCGTGTAATCGATTCCTGTGAACAGCTCGTGCCGGCCGTGCAACAGGTCGTAGCGATCGAGGTATGTGCTGGCCGCGAGCATCAGCGCAAAACCTGCTGCCCCGAGGCTCACGACGGAAGCAACACGCTTTCGCGTGTCCTGATTCAGCGTGCCTCTCATTTTTTCGAGATACCAGACGTATCCCGCTGACGCCGCCATGGCGATGAACATCACCACAGCGATTGTTTCAAGCCACCCGACGACAAGCTCGAGCACCGGTAGCTTGAACAGATAGAACGCGATGTCGCGCCCGAACACCGGATCGCTGACGTTTGCCGGATGCGCGTGAAGATACAACGCGAATTGAGGCCACTGCTGGCTGAGACTCAACGCCGAAAGCAATGCGATAGCGGCAGGCAATACCCAAACGGCCGGCCGATAGATCCAGGGCAGAAAGTTCGCGTCGCCCAGCTCTTCGACGGACGAGATTCGAAACTTCGTGCGTTCCGTAAGCTCGGGCAGCGTCCTGCTCAAAAAGATGAACGGCACTCGCGCAATCAGAAACGAAAGGACGAAGAAGACAAGAAACAACAACCCGCCGAGTCGAAACTTATACCAGTACACGCTCGGATATCCAATCGAGGAAAACCACAGCGAGTCGATGTAGATGTTGTTGAGCTGTGAGCCGGAAAACAGAAGCACCGCTACGATCAGAACTACAATGATTAGTCCGATTCGGCGCTTGCGAGGCTTAATGTCGATAACGTCAAACAGCCGGTCTTCGTCCATAGTGTCGCAATCATAGTGTAAGCCTCATGGAAGGGCAATCAATGGCAGTGGTGCAATCTCGTGTTGAGAACGCTCTTGCCACAAAGTCACTAAGAACACGAAGGATCACAAAGCCTGTCTTCGTGCAGCCTCGTGTCTTAGTGTCTTTGTGGCGAAGGCTAGTTGAGATATCGATATCACCTCAATCACCCAGGGTATCGCTAATGCAAGGCAGACTCGAGAAACGAGTTGAGTCGCTCGATGTAGAGCTTGGGGTTGGCCTGATAACCATGCCCGTGCACGTTATCGCCGGGGCCTTCAGCGATCAACAACTGTCGCATCGGGCTCACCGAAGCCTGATAAAGCTGCTCGGCGATCTCGGGTGGCATTCGTTTGTCGTGAGACGCCGCGATAAACATTACCGGCCGGTCGCCGATTCGCTTCACCGCGTCGAGCACATCAAACCTGGCGCCGTCGAAGCCCGCGCGGCTTTGGATGAAATACTTCAATTCGTTTCCGATCGGGAAGACAGGCAGGTGTAGAAACAGCTTTAGATGGTGATCGACCGTGTGATCGAAAGAAAGAAACGAGCTGTCCGAAACGACCGCGGCGATCTCCTGAGTTTCAGCCGCCGCAAGCAACGCGGCCGTCGCGCCCATCGAAATCCCAAACGCAACTATCTTGTCATTCGTTCGCGACTCATCGCGCAGATAACGCGCGGCAGCCTCGACATCCAACCGCTCATTGTAGCCGAGACTCACGCGAGCCTTTCCGCTCGAGCCGTGATTGCGCGAATCGTACAGCAGCGCGCCATAACCCAGCCGGCACAAATCCATCGCTCGCTCCAGAAGCTCTCGCCGTGATCTGAACAGCCCGTGAGAATAAATGATGGTGGTGTGCTTGTCGCGAGCCGGCACAATCCATCCGCTGATCCCGACCCCATCTGAAGTTTGAAACTCAATGTCCTTGAACTGAAACCCGAAAGTAGCGGGAGTCTCTGTCAGGCCGCGATCCATCGGGCGCGTGCCCGCGCTTGTGACAAGAGCGGCCAGTCCCCACGGGATCACGCCGAACAAAAGAACAACGACGAGTATGATCAGAGTGATGACGACGCGCTTCAGGATTCGACGCCATCGCGGGCGCTTTTTGCGAACGGTCTCCTCGACCGCGGTTGTTTCTGAAGTCGTCACGCTTCTTCGCCTCTCGGTTGGGTTTCGACAACCTGTCGCTCTTGAGCCGTGTGCTCGTGATGCGGCTCCTTCATCATGAAAATGCACACCGCTGCGCCGAGCGTCGTTATCGCGCTGAACAAGCCGACTGCGCCGTAGCCAAATGACTTATACAGCAAACCGCTAATCGCCGCCGAAACCGCGATCCCGATTTGCGAGCCGGTATTGCGCACCGCAACGAAAGCGCCTTGCACGCGTGGCGGCACCAGGTGCGTGGCAAGAGCTTGCAACGGTCCCTGTCGAAACGCAAACGCGAGGCTCGCGGTGAGGAAGCTTGCGAACAATACGGGTCCCCAGCCGGCCCGCGGTATCAGGAAGAGCATCACCGCGAGCAAGATCGTGCTGAGTATCGAGACCAGCCGCTTGCCGAAACGATCCGACAGCGGTCCTGCCGCAAACGCACCGGCCAGCGATGCGACGCCGACGATGATGAAAAAGAAACCCACGTCGCGAGTTCTTAAACCAAGACTGTTTTGGAGCCAGGAGCCCAGGTATGAGAAGAACCCTACAAACCCGGCAGACACAAGGAAGGCTGCAGCGATGGCGGCCACTCTCTGTCTGGTTTCAAAGACCACTCGAATGTTGTCGAATCTTCGAGCTACTCTTTCGGCCAGAGCCTGCTCGATGGAATGACGGTCTTCAGGCAAAAGAAAAAGCACGAGTAGAAAAGCAACCAGCGCGAGCGATCCGAAGAAGGCGAAGCTTGTGCGCCAGCCTTGCGATTGCGCCAGCACCGTCGCAACCGGGACACCGACAACGAGCGCGGCGAAGTAACCTGCTTGCACGACACTCATCGCGACTCCGCGGCGGCTGTAGGGGAAATAGTTGGCAACGTATGCGATCGAGCATGTTGAGAACGTGCCCGACGCAAGTCCGGTTAAGATTCGGATCGCCGCCAGGACGCGCACGTCTCGAATCAGAAACACCGCGAGAACCGAGGCGCCAAACAGGATCGATGCAGCCAGTAAAAATCTTCGGCGGCCAAACTTGTCAGAGACCGGACCGATCAGTAGCGCCGCCGTGGCCGCGGCGAGCGCGTAAGCCGGAATCATCAAGCTTCCGACGTGACCAACATCAAGCTTGAACTCGCCGGCAATGAGCGGAAGAAGCGGCGAGACCATCTGATTGTCACTGTTGCCGAGAAAGAAGATCAGAAAGAGTATCGCCATCACGACGCCGGCGCGGGCTGGGGAGCTGGTTTTGTGGCCGGCCTTGGCCTGCTTAGTTTTCGGTGCCGTCATTCGTTGTCGCGCGCCGTTTCTGAGTGTTGTTCAGCAGCGATTCCGAGCACTGAATGACGCCGCATAGCAACTCTGGCGATGCTAGAGTAACGAGCGAGGGAGTGTCAACAAGCTAGTCTTTCACGCAGGCAGGAAGGGCTCGGATCTGACCGGCCTCGATGTAGCGGGTTGGTGATGAAAGCCGCAAGCATGGCCCGGCAAGCTTATCAAAGAAGACCGTTCTCGAACTCGGCGGAGCTCGAGTCGGTGTGTGTATTCATCAATGGAATGGCAACGAGCTTGGATTATTCGGCATCCGCGAGTTCATCAGCATAAGAACCCTGTTTATAAAGTGAGCCGCGAAAGAGAAGGACGGCGCGACGGGCCAGTTGTTATCGGCCCATCGCGCCGAGGTCTCCTGATTTGGACTAGTCGATTGGTTCTTCGGTGATCGCCGGTTGATTCTTGAGCGGTCCCACACCCTGGCGGCCCGGGTGCTCTGGAATTGTGATCGTTACCTGAGCGACATTGTTCGCATAGTCTGACTCGGGAAGCTGATGACAGACTCCGGATTGCAACGGGTCGGCGTTCCGGCACGGCTCACCGCCCTGCGGGACGAATCCCGGATTGACGGTGATTCGAATGATGTACTGACCGGGTGGAACCTGCGGCTGTCCGTCGCCTCCATCGAGAACGAAGTACTGTCCTCCGAGCTTCCAAACGTAAACATCCGCCCACCCTTTGCTGATGCCTTGGTTGCCGGGAAAGCCAGGCGCTCCGCAACTCATGAAGTTTCGCGGATTGTTGTTGGGCCCCGGGTATCCTCCATACTTTTCGATGTCGATCATGCAGAACCCGCGCTTGGCCGCGCGCCACACAAATCCGGTTACAGGGTCGATCAACTGGTAGAGCGCGTAGTGCCTGAAGTGATAATGATTGTGGCAGGACGCAAACTCGTACAGCCCGTCATTGGCGGCCACGTGGTCGTTGGGATCGCCCAGCGCCAGATCGGCATCGCCGATGTTTGGCGTTGACACGGTGAATCGAACAACCGTGTGTGTGCCCGGTGTCACATCACCTTCGATGACGCTGCAAAAGTCGGCGGGAAAATCCTCGACGCGAACTACCCAATGCTGCCTTAGCGAAGCCTGATCCACGATTAGATCCGGTTGCGGGGCAGGTGGTGTCAAGCCGCCCGCTGTCGTTGATCGCGGGCTCAGTTGGGGAAATATCATCACAGTTGCTGCCACGAACAATGCTGCAAACATCACTGTAAGCCGCTTCATAAGCTTCCTCCTCCTCGGTAGAAAATTTGTGGTCTGTCTGCCGAAACCTCAACCGAGCCTGTGGCCACGAGTTGAAATGGAGACGGCGTTGCGCTTTGAAACCAGACTTCCCGGACAAGAGATCGGCGTTACTTTTATCCTACGAGTTTCGGCTTGTCAACGATGCGCAGCCGGCGGCCGGACCCCGCCTAAGTCACAAGGCGCGATCCGCGAGCTTGAGCCCGGGGATCGCGCCTTTGAAGAACGCGTGCAGATTTGACTACGGTTATTGTCCGCTTCGTGCGACTGGCTGACCCGGGAGCGCCTTGCGCGGCAGCTTTTTGTCGCGCATCGCCGTGTTGTAAACGAACGCCGCCATAATCGTCGCCGCTTGTTTCATATCGTCTTCCTGTATTCGATCGTACACATCCATGTTCGAGTGATGAGTTCGCGTATCGTACTCGATCTGGTCCTGTATGAACTGGAAGCCCGGCAACCCGACTCCGTCGAATGACAGATGATCGGTGCCGCCGGTGTTCGCGATCGACAGCGTAGCCACCGGCAAATCGCGGGGCGACGCTTTTGGATCGACCGGCCCGGCGCCGATCAGATCTTTGAACGACGCAAACCACGCCTGAAAGATCGGCCGAACCTGCTCGTTGCCCTGCAGGTATATTCCGCGAATCTTCCCTGTGCCGTTGTCGAGATTGAAGTAGCCCGCGAATTTTTCATGATCCGCCTTGAGTTCGAATTGCGGCGGTGTTTGCGGCTCGGCCGGCGGCTGCCCCGGCCCAAATCGGGTGTCGGCGCCCAGCCGTTTTCCAAAGTGATCCGCGACATACGCGCGCGACCCGAGCAAGCCCTGCTCTTCGCCGCTCCAGAGTCCAATTCGAATCGTTCGGCGCGGCTTGAAGCCCAACGTCTGAAGTATTCGTAACGCTTCCATGCACACGGCCGAGCCCGCCGCGTTGTCGGTCGCACCCGTGCCCGAATGCCACGAGTCGAAGTGCGCTCCCAGCATCACGATTTCATCTTTGAGATCGGTGCCCGGAATCTCGGCGACGACGTTGTGGCTCATCAAATCCTGATCGTAGTACTTCGTCGAGACGTTGAACTCGAGTGTGACCGGCGCGCCTCGCTGCATCATGCGTATGATTCGATTGTAGTGCTCGGCGGCAACGACGACCTGCGGAACAAAGGCCGGCGCATCCTTATCGCGAATCGTCTTCTGCTTTTCACGCGGTGTGTTCTCCGGATACGCAAGCGTCGCGGACTGAACGAACATCGTTCCGCCGTCGCCGCGTCCGGGCTCGAGCACAAGCGCGGCGCCTTCGTCCTGCGCCATCAGCCATTTCTTATTCAAGAAGGCGGCGGCTGCTCGTTGCTCATCAGTCATTCGAAAATTTCTGCCTCCGCCTTGTCCCGTGACCGGTTCCGCGTTCGCCAGTTTCAACAGGTCTTCGTCCGATTGGCGATGGCTGAGCGCTTCAAAGTGAGCCTTTACTTCGCGAGGCTCGGCGAGCAACACGATCGCGCCTTTGAGTCTGCCTTTGAATTTCTCGAGGTCCGCATCGGTCTTTGCATTGAAGTAAACGGGTTGCGCTCGCACGACACCGTTTGTGGAGGGCGACCACGCCTTCGGATAAGCAATCAGCGGCGAGAAATGTGGTTTGGTCATGTTCGCCGAGAAGCCTTCAAGCGACCAGCCTCGCCCGAACGGCCCCCACGCTTCGAGATGCGCGTTCTGCAAACCCCACGCAGCGAGCTTCTGCTTAGCCCACTCCTGAGCGGCTCTTATGTTCGGAGAGCCGGTGAGCCGCGGTCCGGGCACGTCGGTGAGGTAACTGAGAATGTCCATCACCTGCGAATGCTTCATTCCTTCTTCTTTGATCTTGTTGATCGCTTCCTGATCGAACTTCTCTTGCGGGCCCTGAGCGCTGACTGCGGCGCCCGATGCCAACGAGATCACCAGGGCGAGCAAAACGGCTGTATATCGTTTAAACATTTATTCCTCCGTGTGAGATCGATTCTTATTTGTGTGAGTGCCGGTTGAGTCTGAGTTTCATGTACCGGCGCGTTTCGGAGACGGTTACTGTTTTGTCGCTGTCGCGTGTTTGGGTTCGAGAACCAACCGCTCGGTTGAGTGCTGCTCCACTTTCTCTCGACTGAACAGCAGCGGGAAGTATTTGCCTTCCGCCCAAAGCGGCAACAAATCGCCGTAATGCGGACTCTCAGGCTGGCCTGATTGACCGGGAACGTTGATGGCCACTGAATTGTCCCAATCGGCGAGGTCGAGAATCTCGCGGAACGAGGCTCCGCTGCGCTGAATAAATCGTGCGCCGCTGGTTGCGTTGACGGTGTTTGCGTCGCCTCCACGAGGCACCGACTTTAGGTCGAACACTGCCCGCCGCGCATCGTCGGTCGAGAGCTGATGTTTGAACTCGGCGTGGTGAAGATCTCCCCATCGCCACTTCTTCATATCGGGTTCCATCTGGCGCAAGACCTGCACGCTTTCGATGAAGCTCGTAAGCAATATTTCATCTCTTCGTAGCTGCGGATTCGCGCCAAAGACCTTCGGGTCGAGAGATTTTAGCGTTCGAATCATCTTAGTTAAGGACAGGCCCCCTCGCATAAGCGCAGCAGCCTCACCTGGAATCAGCAGTCTGGACAGATTGGCGTCCAGCTTTGTCAGCCAGTTTTCATAAAGCATCGCCGCCGCCGAATCCTTCGACAGGGTTTTGTCCCAACTCACCAACATCTCGCGAGCTTCGCGGACTTTTGGTTCATCAATCTTCAAGCCATTCAGCATCGGCGCCAATTCACGCGCCGGGAGTGACACTTCGTCGTGTTGCAACCGCTCGAAGTCCTGCACCGCGAACTTTTCTCCTCTTTGCAGAAGTTCCTCGATGCGACGAAATCGAAAAGGCGCCGACCATTCGAAATTGATCTCGTGCTTGTAGTCTTCGGGAATTATTTTGTGATTGGCGGTGGCGATGAATCGCTTCGCGGGATTGTACGCGCGCGGTAACTCCGACAGCGGACGCCAGCCTTGCCATTCGTATCGGCCCGAACTTGCCGGAACTGGAAGCAACCCCGACCAGCCTTTCCTGATGGGGGCCGAACCGGCTGCTTGCCATCCGATGTTGCCGTCAACATCCGCGTACACCAGATTCTCGGATGGAACCCGCCAGCGTTCCAGCGCTTTGAGAAACTCCTGCCAGTTCCGCGCGCGATCCAATGACAACGAAGCCAGATAGCCGGCCGAGCCTGGTTCGCTGCCGACCCAGCGCAATGCATACGCTCGATGAAGCTTCGCGTCTTCGTAGATCACCGGCCCGTGGCGCGTGAAGTGCAGTTCCACCTCTACGGGTTCCTTGCCTTTAACTTTTATCGTCTCGCGTTCGATCTTCATTCGTTCCCACTTGCCGTTGTAGCGATACTCGGAGTGGTCCGCCGGATTTGTTTCTTCGACGTAGAGATCTTGTTGATCGATTCCGACAATCGTGAACCCGAACGCGATTCGTTCGTTGTGACCCGCGGCGATTCCCGGCAGCGTTGGTTCTCCGGCGCCGATCGCGTTCCAACCGGGCCCGGCGAGATGAACAAGGTAACGCAGCGAAGGCAGGCTGATCGTGCGATGTGGGTCGTTTGCCAGAAGCGGCTTGCCCGATTTTGTGAGCGCGCCGCTGACAACCCAGTTGTTCGATCCCTCGTTGGAATTGCCAAACGAGATCTGCCCGCTAGCCGCATTCGCACCGGCCAGGATTCTGCCGTCGATACCATTGAGATCGAGCCCCTGGGGCACTTCGAGTTTCTTAAACGGATCAGTCTCGATCAATTCCTCGGTCTTCTCGGTTCCAAGAAGTCGAACAAGCTGCGCGCGCAGAATCTCGTTCGATGCGTTGCGCGTCATCACGTAGCCGGCCATTCGGGTGAGACACACTTCTGGTGTCCACGGTTCAGGCCGAATGCCGGTCAGTTGAAACTCGATCGGCAACCGGTCGCGGCTGAGTTCAATCTGCGCGTTTACTCCGCGAACAAACGCTTCGATGATCTGCTTTGCGTCGGGCGCGTAGCTCTTCCACTCGGCGTCCATATCGCCGCGATAACGTAACAGCCTGGCAAACTTGTCGCGTTCGATTGCCGCCGGACCGAGCACCTCGGCCAGTTTGCCTTCGCCGGTTCGCCGCCAAATATCCATTTGCCAAAGACGGTCCTGCGCGGCAACAAAACCTTGCGCGAAAAACAAATCGTCGACGGTCTGAGCGTAGATGTGCGCGACACCCCAGTGGTCGCGCAGCACTTCGACTGATTTCGAGAGACCAGCCAACTCGATCCGTCCCGAAGTTTGCGCAAGCACCTGCCTCGCTCTTGTTGCGAGATCCGGCGGCGTTTCCGTTTTGAGTGAGTAATCCCGGCTCGAAACGATCGAGACGAACAGCACTATCGCGAGAGCGGTCTTGGCGAGTTTTCTCATAAGGTCCGGTGACAATCGATTAGTCCACAGGCGTGATCGAAAGCGTCCACTGTGTCGCGGGAGAGCCGATATGCTATTGCGATGAGCGACCGCCGTCAACCGCGCTAATTCGAGCTTTCGGAACACAACCACGGGGAACACGGGGAACTCGGGGAGAAGGGAAGTAGGAACGGCTGCAGATCGCAAACACCAGACTCTGATTAAAACTTTACCTTTTCCCGGTCATCCCTGTGCTCCCCGTGGTTCGTCTCGATTGGTTGTCCGTTTGCAGCCACGCACCCTCAGGCTTATTGTTTATGACAAAGAAATCGGTTGAAGAATCTCCGCGTGAGGATACTTATGCAAAGGATCACCGAACTCCTCGTCAATGGAAACAAGCTTCGAGTCGATGCGAACTCCGATCGCAGCCTGCTCAGCGTTCTGCGAGATGATCTCGATCTGACCGGCAGCAAGTACGGTTGTGGCGAAGGCCAATGCGGAGCTTGCACCGTGTTAATCGACGGCGTCGCCGCGCGCTCTTGTGTCACGAGCGTTGCCAGCGCCGCAGGGAAGAAGATCACTACGATTGAAGCTCTCGAGCGAAACGGGCGATTGCATCCGCTTCAGGAAGCCTTTCTCGAAGCCGACGCCTTGCAATGCGGCTACTGCACGCCGGGGATGATCATGTCCGGAGTGGCGTTGCTCAGCAAGAATCCGAATCCCAACGAGCAGGAAATCATTCGCTCGATGGAAGGAAATATCTGCCGGTGCGGAACCTATCCTCGAATCGTGACCGCCATCCGCAAAGCCGCGCAGGCGATGAAGGGAGGTGGACGATGAGCAAGCGCGTTGTCGATGAATCAATCGAAGTCGAGCGTTACGAGTTGTTCGCCGAACCCGAATACGCGTTCAACTTTGATGTTGCCCGCCGCGACTTTTTCAAGCTGCTCGGCGGCGGGCTCGTGATGGTGTTCGCGCTGCCGGCGTTCGCTCAGGAAAGCGGCCAACAGGGCGGGCGCCGCGCGCAAGGCGATTCAACGCCGAAAGAGATCGGGGGCTGGCTGCACATTGACGAAGCCGGCGTGGTCACCGTGTACACCGGCAAGGTCGAGTTCGGTCAGAACATTCGCACGTCGCTTTCCCAAGCCGTCGCCGAAGAGCTTCGCGTTCCAATTTCTTCGATTCGTATGACGATGGGTGACACCGATCTGACTCCTTACGATATGGGAACGTTCGGAAGTTTGACTACTCCGAGGATGGCTCCTCAATTGCGCAAGGCCGCTGTGGCCGCTCGAGAAGCGCTTGTTGATCTCGCGGCCGAGCAATGGAAAGCCGATCGCGCTTCGCTCACTGTCGCGGATGGCAAGGTCATTAATGCGCGAGCGAAACAGTCGCTCGAATTCGGCAAGCTGACCAAAGGGCAGAAGCTGTTAAAGGTAATCTCCGAAACCTCGACGGCCACGCCTGCAACCGAATGGAAGATCGCGGGCACGTCGGTCGCGAAAGTCGATGGCCGGAATTTCGTCACCGGAAAACATCGCTACACTTCGGACATCAAACGCGAGGCGATGTTATTCGGAAAGATCGTTCGTCCCTCTTCGTTCAATGCCTCGCTGATTTCAGTTGACGCGAAGGAAGCCGAAGCTACGGCCGGAGTAAAGGTGATCCGCGACGGCACCTTCATCGGAGTCACCGCGCCCGACGCGCACACCGCGGCGCGCGCGGCTTCAATGGTCAAGGCTGAGTGGAAAGCCGAGCCTCAGCCGTCATCGAAGGAACTCTTCGACTACCTTCGAAAGCAGTCCAGCCCGCCTCGGCAGAACGCCGAGCAGGGCTCGATCGCGGACGGTCTCGCGAAGGCCGATAAGAAACTCGAGCAGACTTACACTGTGGCTTATATCGCGCACGCGCCGCTCGAGCCGAGAGCCGCGGTCGCGGAATGGAACGCAGGCAAGCTAACCGTGTGGACCGGAACTCAGCGGCCGTTCGGTGTTCGAAGCGAGCTCGCTGAAGCGCTTCACATTCCCGAGGAGCGAGTTCGCGTGATCGTGCCCGACACCGGCGCGGGCTACGGCGGCAAGCACACCGGCGACGCCGCGATCGAAGCCGCGCGGCTCGCACAGGCCGCCGGCAAACCTGTGAAACTCGTGTGGACTCGCGAAGAGGAATTCACGTGGGCGTACTTTCGTCCGGCGGGCGTGATCGATGTTTCGAGCGGCGTTCGAAACGACGGAACGATCACCGCGTGGGAATTTCACAACTACAACTCGGGATCGTCGGGCATCCAGCATCGCTACGACATTGCGAATAACAAGATCGTGTTTCATCAGTCGAAGTCGCCGTTGCGACAAGGTTCATATCGAGGGCTCGCCGCGACTGCGAATCACTTCGCGCGCGAGGTTCATATGGATGAGCTTGCGCACGCAGTGAATATGGACCCGCTCGAGTTTCGATTGAAGAACCTGAAAGACGAGCGCCTCAAAGCCGTGCTCATTGCCGCCGCGAAGGCATTTGGATGGGGCAAAGCAAAAAGCGCCGATCGCGGGTTTGGAATCTCGGGCGGATTTGAGAAAGGCAGCTACGTCGCGACTTGCGCCGAGGTCGCGGTCGATCGGCCTTCGGGAAAAGTGAAGATCGTTCGCGCTGTGACGGCTTTTGAATGCGGCGCGATTGTGAATCCCGATCAACTGAAGAATCAGGTTGAAGGCTCAGTTGTGATGGCGATTGGCGGAGCGAGGTTCGAGTCGATCGACTTCGACAACGGCAAGATCTCGAACGGCCGTTTCTCACGTTATCGAGTCCCGCGTTTCAGCGATGTTCCGGTTATCGAGACCGTTCTGGTCGATCGCAAAGACCTGCCATCAGCGGGCGCGGGAGAGACCCCGATAGTAGGCCTTGCGCCTGCGGTAGGAAACGCAATCTTCGACGCGGCGGGAATTCGGTTGCGATCGCTGCCGATGGCGCCGAATGTTTGAGGCTTGATCTGTGTTAAGATGAGCAACGAGGTTGCCAATGGACATTACCGATCGCATAACAATTGATCCTCAGATATGTCACGGAAAGCCCACGATTCGCGGACTTCGTTATCCAGTTGAAACAATTCTCGAGCTGCTGAGTTCTGGCATGACGTCAGAAGAAGTCCTTGCCGACTACGAGGACCTCGAACGCGAGGACATTCTCGCGGTGCTTCAGTTTGCTGCACGTCTTAGTCAAATCAAACGTGTCGAAGCTGCCCTGGTATGAAGTTTCTCATTGATGCGCAACTGCCGCATCGCCTCGTTAAACGATTTCGAGAGGCCGGGTTCGAAGCTATTCACACGCTTGATCTTCCATTAGGAAACAAAACCTCTGACTCCGAAATAAATGCGCTGTCGGTCAATGAACAGCGCATTGTAGTCACAAAGGACGCCGACTTCGTCAGCTCGTTCCATTTGAAGCGTCAACCATACAAACTCCTCCTCGTGTCGACAGGTAATATAAGCAACTCGGATTTGGAGACACTCTTTCTTGCAAACATGCGAACCATCGCGGATGGCTTCGAGAAGTTCGACTTCATCGAAATAGATAGGAACACGATTATCTTTCACATGTGATGACGCGTTTCTTGTTTATGCAGCCGCTTACAATGCGGTCCCGCCGGCGTACTTCCTTGACACTCCAAAAATGCGGCCCGTAGCATGCCGCCATGCCCCGGTCCCAAAAAAAGCGACTCTTCCTCATCGATGGAATGTCGCAAATATATCGCGCTTACTACGCTCTCCCGAGTCTCTCAAATTCAAAAGGTCTTCCGACAAACGCCGTATACGGATTCACGATGATGCTCCGCAAGCTCATCACATCCGAGAAGCCCGATTATCTCGGCGTCGCATTCGATTCGCCCGAACGCACCTTTCGACACGACAAATTCGAATCATACAAAGCTACTCGAACCAAAATGCCCGATGATTTAACCCTTCAGATTCCGTACATCGCTCGACTATGCGAAGCGCTTCACGTTCCGATCGTTCGCGCGCCGGGCTTCGAAGCCGACGACATCATCGGCACTCTTGCCGCAAAAGCCGAAACAGCCGGCGTCGATGTCGTTATCGTCACAAACGACAAGGACCTTTCTCAACTCGTCACCGATCACGTGAAGCTTCTGCGCACTGAGCGTACCGGCGATATGAAAATCGTCGATGCGAAGGGCGTCGAAGAGAAGCTAGGCGTTCCGCCTTCGCAGGTGGTCGAACTGCTCGGCTTGTGGGGCGATACGATTGACAACATCCCTGGCGCACCGGGCATTGGTGAAAAGGGCGCGAAGCAAATCATTCAAGAATACGGCACGATTGAGAATGCTATCGCGCACGCCGATGAGATTCCGCGTAAGAATTATCGCGAAAGCCTGAAGAACAATGTTGACTTGATTCGGCAGTCGCGCGAGCTGGTGACCATCGCGTGCGACATGCCGCTCGATCTCGATCTTGAAAAGTTGATCTACGAACAACCCGATCGTCGCGCCGCGTACGAATTGTTTTCCGAACTCGAATTCGCCGCGTTGAGCCGCGAGTACGTGGATGCGGCCGACGAAACAAAGACGCACGCGACGGTGGCGAAGAGAGAAGCCGGGCGCGCGAACTATTCGGTGATCACCACCGGTCCCGACCTCGATCGATTCGTTGAATCATTGTGGGACCGCGAGCGAATCGGGCTCGCGATTGCGGAGCGCGACGGCTCGGTGTTCGGGCTTGCGATCGCGCCCAGGGAGATGCAAGCGGCGCTCGTCGATTTTTCGGCGTTCAACGCCAAGCTCGATCCGCTCATGAAACTCAAAGAGGTTTTGGAGAACGGGCTGGTTCGCAAAGTCATTCACGATTGGAAGGGCGCGCTCACCTCGCTCGATCGTTGCGCGCGCGAGCGTGAGGCGGACGAAGCGCCGTTGATGGCGTTCGCGAAGGAATGTGCGGGCGAGATTCAGGATTTCGTTTCCGCGATTCGCATTGAGGGCGTTGAGGAAGACACGCTACTCGCGGCTTATTTGCTGGACTCGAATCGGACGAATTACCGGCCGGCCGAGCTTGCGCGCGAGTTTCTCGGGCTCGAGATGGCTGAGACTATTGACGGCTTTGACGCGGAATCGGCGCGGGCTCTTCAAACAGCCGACCTCACGATTCAACTGGCCCCGGTGCTGCGAGACAAAATCGCGGAAGCTGATCTCGATCGAGTGTATCGCGAGATCGAATTGCCGTTGGTCGAGATACTGTTTGACATGGAGCGCATTGGCGTTCGCATCGACTTGAAGGCGCTGGAGAAGGCCGGCCGCGAGATGGAGAACGAACTCAGCCGGCTCACCGAAGAGATCTACAACCTCGCCGGTGAAGAGTTCAACATCAACTCGCCCGCGCAGCTCGGCGATGTGTTCGAGAAGCTAAATTTTGATGTCGGGCGCAAAACAAAAACCGGCAAGATATCGACTTCGGCCGATGTGCTGGAGGAACTCGCGACAAAGTATGAGCTGCCTCAAAAGATCATCGAGTATCGCGAGATCGCGAAGTTGAAAAACACTTACGTCGACGCGCTTCCGAAACTGATCGACCGCCGAACCGGCCGCGTGCACACGACTCTGAATCAAGCCGTGTCGGCAACCGGGCGATTATCGTCTGCGAATCCCAATCTTCAAAACATACCGATCAGGTCCGAGCTTGGCCGCCGAATACGCGCGGCGTTTGTCGCGTCGCCGGGATACAAATTGATGTCGGCCGATTATTCGCAGATTGAGCTGCGAGTGTTTGCGCACGTCACCGCGGACCCGGCGCTGACCGATTCCTTCAAACACGGCGAAGACATTCACGCGCGTGTTGCTCGCGATGTATTCGGAGCGAAGACGAAACAGGAAGAATCCGATGCGCGGCGGCTTGCGAAGATCGTGAACTTCGCGATCCCATACGTGATCGGGCCGTTCGGATTGGCGCAGCGAACCGGGCTCACTCGCGCGCAAGCGAAGAAAGTGATCGAGGATTATTACCAGACTTACACTGGCGTTCGCGGCTACATGGAAGAAATTCCGCGGCAGGTGCGAGAGAGCGGAGTGGTGAAAACGATCTTTGGCCGCATCCGTCCGATCCCTGACATCAACAATCGGAGTCACGCCTTGCGCGCTCGCGCCGAACGCGAAGCGATCAACGCTCCCATTCAAGGCACGGCCGCTGATCTGGTCAAGATTGCGATGATTCGAGTGCAGGAGCGCCTACGTAGTGAAAAGCTCGGCGCGCGAATGATGCTCCAGGTGCATGATGAATTGTTGCTCGAGGTTCCTGAGAACGAAATCGAACGCACAACGGAAGTGGTTCGAGCTGAGATGGAATCAGTTCACGCGTTAGCGGTTCCGCTGGTTGTTGATGTAGGGATAGGCAACAACTGGATGGAAGCGAAGCCTTGAGGGGATTGCGGTGTTTGCCTGCGTCCTCGGCGTCCTCTGCGGTTCAGAAGCAGTCTAACCGCAGAGGACGCCGAGGACACAGAGGCACTCATACCGCACTCTTGATCTCGTAGACAGAAGGCAACGAATCAATATAATAGTTGCGCTAACGCTCCAGACTGTGAAGCAGGAGGCGTGGGCGATGCAACAAGTCGCGAAGCAATCCAAATCAAAGCTCGATACTAGTCGATCGCCAGGAACACTTCTTAAGCTCGTCGTTTCCATAGCCGCGATAGCCGTTGCGCTGTGGATGCTCGTACGGCCGTTGACGCCATCCGCGCGGGCTCAAACGCTGCCAGGAACGTTCAAAAATTTCGAGAGCCCGCAGGTTCATCCGCTCGCGCTTACTCCTGACGGCACGCGATTGCTCGCCGTCAATACGCCAGATCATCGATTGTCGGTCTTCGACTTGACCGGAGCGACACCTGCGCTGACAGACGAGATTCCAGTCGGTCTCGAGCCTGTGAGCGTCGCCGCGCGAAACGATCGTGAAGCGTGGGTCGTTAACTGGCTTTCTGATTCGGTCAGCGTCGTGGATTTGTCCAGCGGTAACGTCATCGACACGATTGATACCGGCAACGAACCCACTGACGTCATTTTCGCGGGCGCACAAAATGAAATGGCTCTCGTTTGTGTTGCGGGGCTTGCCCAGATCAAAGCCTATGATCCGAACAAGCGCACAAATGCTCCCCAAGTCATAAACATTCGAGGCAAGCAGCCTCGCTCCCTCGCGCGAGATCAGTCGGGCGCCAGGGTGTTCGTATCGGTTTTTGAGTCCGGGAATCAAACCACGATCGTCTCAGCGAATAACGTGATTGCGGCGGGAGGGCCTCCAAAGGTGAGGCCGAAAAAATCCAAACAACTGCCTGACGCTCCGGATGTCGGATTGATCGTGAAGTGGAATGGAGCCGCGTGGGCCGATGATCGAGGCAAAACAAAGTGGACCGCGCTGGTTCCATTCACTCTCGCGGATGTCGACGTCGTAGCGCTTAATGCGAGCGGTGCCGTGCTGAAGATTCAAAACGAGCTGCGAGGCATCGGGACTCACATCGGAAACGCTGTGGTTGATTCGACGAACAATCGTCTCTACGTGGCAAATCTGGAAGCTCATAACGAGATTCGTTTCGAACCGAATCTCAGCGGACGATTCGCGACCACTCGCGTTTCGATCATAAACCTCACGACCGGATCGAACGCGACCGCCGTCGATCTAAATCCGCATATCAACTTCGACGTGCCCGAAGGCTCGGACTCGGAACGCGCGCGCAGTCTCGCGCTGCCCGCTGATGTCGCGCGTGCGGCTGACGGCACGTTATACGTAGCCGCGACCGGCTCGGCGAAGGTTGGCGTGCTGAATCAAGCGGGCGTCGTGCAAGATAGGATCAACGTTGGTCAGGGGCCGACGGGACTCGCCGTCGATGAAACACGCAAGCGACTGTACGTGCTCAATCGATTTGATGAATCGCTCAGCGTGGTGAACCTCGTCACCCGGTCCGAGTCCGCTCGCATCCCTGTAGGATTCAATCCAGAGCCAACGAATGTTCGAGCCGGGCGCCGCTTCCTGTACGACGCAAGTCTTTCTGCTCACGGAGATCTCGCTTGCGCGAGTTGTCACTTCAACGGGCATCGAGATGGGCTGGCGTGGGATCTCGGAGATCCGAAGGGCCTGTTGCAGGTCGGAAGCGGAAGCGGGTTTTCAACTTTTCATCCGATGAAGGGCCCGATGACCACGCAATCCCTTCGCGGCATAATCGGAACGGAGCCGCTGCATTGGCGAGGCGACAGAAGCAAGCTCGATGATTTCAACCCAGCTTTCATGTCATTGCTGGGCGGACCGCGAGAACTCTCCTCCGATGAGATGACGGCCTTCAAGGCTTTCACGCAAACGCTCACGTATCCACCTAATCCGCTTCAGAATCTCGATCGGACATTGCCAGATCCCGTAACTGGGCCCAGCGCCGCGCGCGGGCAACTGCTCTTTCGCAACAGCAGGCTGGACGCGAGCGTCTTGACTTGCAACGACTGCCATCTGGCATTCAGGTCGGGAACCAACAGCCTGGTTATTCCCGGACTGGCGCTGCAGGAATCCCAGGACTTCAAAGTTCCGCAGCTTCGCGGGCTGGCCGAGAAGTTGGGAATGCGGAACGCAAGCGGCGAACAGATCTCGGGATTCGGGTTCATTCACGATGGCTCCGTCGCCACGTTGCTCGACTTTCTTCGGCTGCCGGTGTTCACGTTCAGGAACGACGATGACCGCCGCGATGTGGAAGCGTTCGTTCTGGCTTTCGATACCGGGTTGGCGCCGGCAGTAGGCTTGCAGATAACGATCAACGGCGAAAACAAAACGGCACTGGCAGCATTGGCGAGACTCACCCTGCTTGTGAATCAAGCGGACGCCGGCAACTGCGAGCTGGTCGTAAAAGGAGTCTTCGCCGGCGAGCGGCGTGGGTTCGTCTACGCGGGCAGCGGAATGTTTCAAACCGACCGACAGCGTGATGCGAAACTTTCCGTTCAAGCGCTTGTTGATGCCGCGGCGAGTGGCGCGGAGCTGACATTCACGGGAGTCCCGATTGGTTACGGTCGCCGGTTGGGCATCGATCGCAATGGAGACGGCACGCTTGACGGCGATTAGAAGCGGGTGTTCAGAGTACCGGCTTTAGTCGGGTCTTTTGACTCTTTGCTGCGAAAGCCCGACTAGTGTCGTACAGTTGGAAGCGGGCGTTCAGAGTACCAAATTAGTTGGATGTCTTTGCTGATCGACCGCCAAGGCCCGACTAAAGTCGGTACTCTGAACGCCCGCATTTTATTGCAAGCGGTCGCCGCGGAACGAGCC
>Ga0070705_100000175_pt1 | contig 37567 bp, 43 predicted proteins | sample KBSK5253metaG_FD_65455 | JGI IMG/M metagenome (GOLD analysis project Ga0070705, IMG submission 65455) | Corn, switchgrass and miscanthus rhizosphere microbial communities from Kellogg Biological Station, Michigan, USA - KBS K5-25-3 metaG | ecosystem: Host-associated > Plants > Roots >... | reverse complement strand
TTTGGTGACGTTCCCCGCCTGCGGACCCTTGGGGCCGTCGACGATTTCGAACTCGACGGCCTGACCCTCTTCCAGGGACCGGAAGCCGTTGCCACTGATTGCGGAATAGTGTACGAACACGTCGCTGCCACCCTCCCGTTCAATGAATCCGTAGCCCTTGGCGTTGTTGAACCACTTGACCTTACCTGTGATACGCATCGTTCTTCTTCCCTGCTGAAACATGCCCGTGGAAGCCGCAGATGAGCTTCCGGACACAAAAAAAGACCGCGAGTGCTTGCGCGGCCTCGACTGCTACGCTGAGGGAACGCCCCTTAACGCAGCGTTATCCTAAGCATCCGTTACACGTCTGTCAAGGGTCGGGGACCGGAAGCACTGCTCTTTCAATACGATCGGCCTGTTACTCCCTTGCGCAGAACCGCTCATGCATAGAGCCCTGATCAGCGTCTCGGACAAGACCGGACTGGCCGATTTTGCCCGTGGACTGGCCGCCCGCGGCTTCGAACTGGTGTCGACCGGGGGGACCGCCAGGGCGCTCCAGGAGGCCGGCCTCGCCGTGATCGGCGTCTCCGACGTCACAGGATTTCCCGAGATGATGGACGGCCGCGTCAAGACGCTGCACCCGCTGGTGCACGGCGGCATCCTGGCGCGCCGGGGGCGTCCCGAAGACCTCGCGTCGGCCTCGACCCACGGCATCACGCTCATCGACCTGGTCGTCGTGAACCTCTACCCGTTCGTGAAGGCCGCGTCGAATCCCGACACGCCGTTCGACGCGCTCGTCGAGGAAATCGACATCGGCGGCCCGAGCCTGGTGCGCGCCGCTGCCAAGAACTTCCAGGACGTCCTCGTCGTCGTCTCGCCGTCGGATTACCCGGCGGTCCTCGAGCAGCTCGATCGCCCCGGCGGACCGGCGCGCGAGTTCCGGTTCGAGCTGGCGCGGAAGGCGTTCGCGCACACCGGCGATTACGACACGGCGATTGCCTCGACGTTGGCGAGCATCAGCGTCGATGCCGACGGATATCACCGTGACACCGACGGCGGGCGCGTCCTCGTGGACCCGGCTGATCTGCCGGCGCGCATGAACCTGGCGCTGCGCAAGATCCAAGACCTGCGCTACGGCGAGAACCCGCACCAGCAGGCAGCGTGGTACGCGGAAGATCCGGCGACGGGTCTCGGCAACGCGCAGGTGCTGCAGGGGAAGGAGCTGTCGTACACGAACCTGCTCGACCTCGACGCCGCCTCGCGCATCGTGCTCGAGTTCGACGAACCCGCGGCGGCGGTCATCAAGCACACCAACCCGTGCGGCGCCGCGACCGGCGCCACCGCGGCCGAGGCCTACGTGCGCGCGCGCGACGCCGACCGCCTGTCGTCGTTCGGCGGGATTGTCGGCTTGAACCGGCCGATCGACGTCGAGACCGCAGCCGCGATTGTCGCGACCAAGATCGACGCGGTCATTGCGCCGGGCGTTGACGAGGGCGCGAGGCCGACGCTGGCGGCGAAGTCGCAGATGCGGGTGGTGGTCGCTGATTTCTCGCGCGCGGCGCGCGCAGGAGGACACGACGTGCGATCCATCCTCGGCGCCGTGCTCGTGCAGGAACGCGACCGCGTCGTCGAGGCGTCGCGGCCGTGGCCGTCGGACGGGCTTCGCGTCGTGACGAGGCGTCAGCCGTCCAGCGCCGAGTGGCAGGCACTGCGCTTTGCGTGGCGCATCGGCGCGCACGTGAAGTCCAACACGATCATCTTCACGGCCGCCGAGCGGACGATCGCGATCGGTGCGGGTCAAATGAGCCGCGTCGACGCGGCGAACGTCGCGCGCATGAAGGCCGCGTCTCTCGGCGCGGATGTCCTGAAGGGGTCGGTCGCGGCATCGGATGCCTTCATCCCGTTTCGCGACGGCCTCGACGCGATTGCCGCCGCCGGCGCGACCGCAGTCGTGCAGCCCGGCGGATCGCTGAAGGATCCGGAAGTGATTGCCGCCGCCGACGAGCACGGCCTGGCGATGGTGTTCACGGGCCGCAGGCACTTCCGGCATTGAGATCTCGCCTGCGCCGCGAGTCGATCAACGCCGCCTTCATCGCGGCCGGCATCCTCTCGGCGGCCATGGGCATCAAGGGCTTCCTGGTCTCGAGCGGGTTCATCGACGGCGGCGTGACCGGCGTGTCGATGCTCGTCTCGCGCGTCACGGGGCTGCCGCTGGCGGCGCTGCTGCCGGCCATCAACCTGCCGTTTGTCGCGCTCGGCTTCCACCAGATGGGCGCGCTGTTCGCCGCGCGGAGCGTGCTCGGCATCGCGGGCCTCGCGGTCGCGCTCGCCTTCGTGCCGTTCCCCGACGTGACGCCGGACCTCGTGCTCACCGCGGTCTTCGGCGGCTTCTTCCTCGGCGCCGGCATCGGCCTCGCCATCCGCGGCGGCGCGGTGCTCGACGGCACCGAGATCGCGGCGCTGCTGATCAGCCGCCGCGGCGACCTGCTGCGCGTCGGCGACATCATCCTCGGCTTCAACGCGGTGCTGTTCCTCTCGGCGATCGCGCTGCTCGGCGTCGAGCCCGCGCTCTATTCGATCCTCACCTACCTGGCGGCGGCGCGGACGCTCGACTTCGTCATCCACGGCATCGACGAGTACACGGCGGTGACGATCGTCTCCGATCACCACGCCCAGATCCGGCAGCGGATCATGCACGCGCTCGGCCGCGGCGTGACGATCTATCGCGGATTCGGCGGCATGAGCGGCCGCGAGCGCGACATCCTCTACTGCGTGGTGACGCGGCTCGAGATCGGCAAGGTGAAGGCGATCGTCCGCGAGATCGATCCCGACGCGTTCGTCGTCTATCACGCGCTCGCCGGCGCCGAGGGAGGCGTCGTGAAGACGCGCGGGTTTCACTGATTACGGCGGGAGCACCTCGTAGAGCTGCACCGTGTGCCCGTTCCACTCGACGCTCGACGTCAGCCGGAAGCGTCCGTCGCGGCGCACGGCGTCGAGCAGCACGCCGCACTCGCTCGGCGACACGAACGTGCCGATGCCGCAGTTGACGCTCACATACGTGACGCCGCGTCGGCGGAGCGCGGCGATGCTGCGCGTGTCGGGAAAGAACACCATCTCCTTGAAGAAGTCGCGGTACGACCCGGGAACGAACCCGCTGTAGCCGTTCACCATCTTCGCAAAGTGCCACGTCGAGAAATACATGTAGGGGATGTTGAAGACCTCGTCGTTCGGGAGCGGCGTCTCGAGGAGGATGGCGCCCGGCGCGTAGCGGAACACGTCGTAGATGGGCGGCGGCTCCTTCCAGACCGGCTCGAGCCGCAACGACGGCCACGCGTCGAGCATCACGAACGCGACGAGCACGGCGAACATCGCCTGTTGATACGCGCGCGAGGGACGCCAGCGCAGCGCGCGCCGCGCGCCGAACCCCGCCAGGATGGCGAGCGTGAGCCCGACCAGCGCCGCGAAGCGTGCCGGCGAGCGCAGGCCGCGGAACGGCGGCAGCAGCCAGTAGTAGTACGGATACGCCACGCCGTGCAGGCCGAGCGCCCCGTCTACTGACGCGAGAAGACCCGCGGCGTAGGCCAGCTGCAGCGTCCCGAACGGGGGCGCGACGCCGAGCACCGCGAGTGACAGCGGCGCCGCGCCGGGAAACAGCGTGCGCTCGGGCGCGGGCGGCCGCAGGCGCCCGTTCCAGAGCAGGCTCGAGCGGTTCGCACGCAGGAAGTCCGACGGGTAGGCGCTGTAAAACTCCACCTCGAAGGTTCCACGGGCGCCTTTGATCGGCTCGGCCGCGACGAACGCCCACGTGATCGGCACGGCCAGCACCGCCGCGATCGCCGCAGCGATCGCCAGCGGCGCTGCGAGCGGGCGCATCGGCGGCCGGTGGATTCGCAGCAGCCCGAGGCCGACGACCGTCGCGTACACGAGGAAGAACGCCGCGTAGTACATCGACGAGTAGAGCTGCGCGACACCCGCCAGTCCGAAGGCCACCGCATAGAGGCGGCGGCCGGTGGCGAGGAACTGATGTAACGCCAGCAGCCCCAGCGGCATCCACTGCGTCATCTGCAGCTCGAGATGGCTGTAGTGCTCGAAGCGGTACGAATAGCACGCGTAGGTCAGCCCCGCGACAAAGGCCGCGCGCGCCGACCCGGTCAGCCGCTCGACGAGCAGGTAGGTCGCGACGCCGGACAGCCAGAAGCCCGAGAGGAACAGGATGTTGTAGGCGACGACGGGGTGAACGCCCACGGCGAGCAACGGCGCGATCGTGAGCGCCGGCAGGATGACGGGGTCAGACAGGGTGAGCGTCAGCCCCTGCGGATAGAAGATGTTCGCGTCGAAGAGGTGCAGTGGGTCAGTGGCGATCTGATGCGCCACCCATCCGACCCGCCACATCGAAAACAGCGGATCGCCGAGGTCGGGCACCCAGTCGAGATGCAAGACCTGCTGGTGAAGGAGCGTCGCGAGCGCGGCGCCGATGCCGGCGGCAGCCAGCAGCGCGCGCCGCCATACGCCAGCCGGCGCGTCGACGAGCAGCGGTTCGTGCACGGTGGCGTCGAGCAGGCGCTGCCACCTGTCGCTCCACAGCCCGAACGGGCCGATGCGACGCGCGACGGCCAGGCGGACGACGACGACGGCGAAGAGCGCCAGCAGCGCCCGGTGCGGCGAGCCGAGCGAGACGTGGAGCGACCCGACGTCGAACGCCAGGCCGCGCGTGCGGAGGATCGCGCGTGCCAGCAGCGCCAGCGCAATCGCCAGGCTGTCGAGGCCGATGATGACGGAGCGTCGCGGTGCGCGCACGGCCGTGATGCGTCAGCGCTCGGCGTGGGCCTGCAGCGCCCGCAGCAGTTCGGTCGGCGTGACGGTCGCGGCGCCGAACTTGCCGACCGCGATGCCCGCCGCCTCGTTGGCCAGGTGCGCGGCTTCGAGCGTCGTGGCGCCCGACCCGATCGCCAGCGCCAGGGTGGCGATCACCGTGTCGCCCGCGCCGGTCACGTCGGCGACCTCGCGCGCCGCCGCGGCGAGCTGCCCCTCGGCGTCGCTGGCGAGCAGCCACATGCCCTGGTCGCCGCGCGTCATCAGCACCGCCTCGCATTTGGCCAGGTCTCGAAACGCGCTCGCGCCGAGCCGGGCATCGGTCGCCGACCGGATGCGCGTGTGGGTCGCGATTTCCGCCTCGTGATGGTTCGGCGTGATCAGCGTGGCGCCCGCGTAGTAGTCGATGTGCGGAATCTTCGGGTCGACGAGCAGCGGGATCCCGCGCTGCCGCGCGACGTCGAGGGCGGCGTCCATCACGCGCGTCGTCACGCACCCTTTCAGGTAGTCCGAGACGATGATGGCCGACGCGTCGCCGCCGTGCGTGCGCACCGCGCCGACGAGCCCGTGCTCGATGTCGCCGGAGATCTCCGCGTCGTTCTCGTAATCGACGCGCGCCACCTGCTGGTTGCGCTCCGTGACGATGCGCACCTTGGTCGTGGTCACGCGCCCGGAATCGGTGGCGATGAACCCGGCCTCGATGCCGGCGTCGCGGCACCCCTGCAGCAGGAGGTTCGAGTTGTCGTCCTGCCCCGTCACCGCGACCAGCGTCGCGTGGCCGCCGAGCGCCGTGATGTTGTGCGCGACGTTGGCGGCGCCGCCGATGCGGTGCGTCTGGTGATCGAAGGCGACGACCGGCACCGGCGCCTCGGGCGAGATGCGCGTCACCCGCCCGACGATGAACGTGTCGAGCATCGCGTCGCCGACGACGAGCACGTGCGCGGTGGAGAAGGCGGACGCGAGGCGGGCCGCGCGATCAGGCGCGAGCGGCGGCAGTTGCATGTTCGTCGCGTGCCGCCGCGAACGGCAGCGTGACGAGGACGAGGAACAGCATGAGGAACTCGGAATCGCCGAAGTTGTACTCGAACAGTCCCGCGGCGAGCATCGCCGCCACGGCGGCCAGCGCCGCGGCCGCGGGCACCTTGTCCGACTGCGCTCTGAACATCCGGAACTGCGCGACGAGCAGCGCGCCGACGAACCAGAGCCAGAGCAGCGCCGCCGGCACGCCGCGCTCGGCCGCGATCTGCAGCGGCACGTTGTGCAGGTGCGGGTTGACCGGGTTGATCGCGTAATCGGGCCGGTACTGCGCGTAGACGCGCGGAATCATGTTCGGGCCGACGCCCGTGAGCGGATGGGCGTTGACGATGCGCGCGCCGATCTCGATCATCGCCAGCCGGTCCTGGTTGGTCGGCTCCTGCGGGTCGAAAATCGACATCACGCGCCGGGTCACCGTGCCCGGCGCGACCGCGAAGAGAATGGCGATGAACACGGGCAGCAGCACCGTCAGCTTCAGGTCCTTGAGCGCCAGCAGCAGTGCGATGGCGGCGGAGGCGCCGATCCAGGCGCTCCGGCCGAGCGTCAGCGCGAGGGCGACGACGAGCGCCGGCATGACGAGCGCCGGCCACGTGCGGCCGCGCCGGCCGAAGATCAGCCGCGCCGCCGCCGCGCAGAGGACGAGCATCAACAGGCCCGAGTAGGTCATGTAGTGCGACATCGCGCCCTCGGGACGGCGTCCGAGGTTGTCGTAGTGCAGCAGGCCGTACTGGATGATGCCGTAGGCAGCGCTCGCGGCGCCGACCGAGACGATGACGTCGACGACGAGCGCGGCACGTTCGCCGCGCGCGATCTGGTAGACCGCCGGCACGATGACGAACAGCACGAGCTGCTTGTCGTCGATGAGGCTGGTCCGCGGATCGAGTGAGAAGGCCGAGACGACGAGCGTGACCGCGCCGTAGGCGGCGAGCGGCCAGAAGAAGCGCGGCACGGCCGGCAGCGTCTTCTCCTGGACGATCTGCGCGACCCAGCAGACCATCATCAGCGCCAGCAGGATGTTCGCGGCGGCGATCGAGATCTGCAGCGAGGCGACGAAGCAGAGCAGCAGCGCCACGGTCGCGCGCTCGAGGCCGGGCGCGGTCCGCGGGTGCGTCATGCTCATCGCTGCTGCGGTGGTCATAGGCTCTTTGTCACGACCCCTGATTCGTCCAAGGCGCGCTCGGCTGCCGCGGCCACCTGTTCCGCCGTGATGTGCGTCAGGCAGCGGAAGTCGCCGGGCACGCACTCGCGCTGACGGCACGGCCGGCATTCGAGCGGCCCCGCGTCGACCGCTTCGGCAAACCACCTCGCGTCGCGCCACGGCATCGAGCGCGCGGGGAGCGTCGGCCCCAGCAGCGCGACGATCGGCGTGGTCGTCGTGCCGGCGATGTGCAGCGGTCCGCTGTCGCCCCCAATGTACACCGCCGCGCGCCCTACGAGCGCCCGCAGTTCGGCGAGGTCGAATTCACCGATGTCGGGCACGGCGGCCGCCAGCGGTCCGAGCGCGGCGCGCGCGCCGTCGGCAATCGCCTGCGCGGCGGAGGCGTCGGACGGTCCCGACGTGAGGATGATGCGCCGGGACGCGTCGCGCCGCGCGAGCGCGACGACGAGCGCCTCGAACGACTCGCGTGGCCAGCGGCGAAACGGGTTCCCCGCGCTCACGTGCACGACGACAATCGGGTGCGCACCCGTGATGCGCGCGTCGCGCAGCCGGCGATCGACGGAGGCGGCGGCCTGCGCGTCCTCGACCATCTCGAGCGGGTCGCGGGCCGGATCCGGCGGTCCGACGTCGAGCGGCGCGAGCAGGTCCCACTGGTTCGCCACCGATGCGCGCGGCGCCTCGTCCGGCGTGCGGCCGATGACCTGCGTGTACATCCACGAGCGCCCCGCGATCGCGTAGCCGATGCGCATCGGCGCGCCGCTGGCCCACGTGAACCAGGCGGCCCTCGGCCCGCCGTGCAGGTCGATCGCGATCTCGAAGCGCTCGCGCCGGAGCCGCCGCGCGATCGAGAGGTCGTCGCGCACGCGGGCCAGGCCGCGCCGCCTCGGCGCGACGACGATCTGCGAGAGGTGGGGATTGCCGCGGACGACCGGGAGGGCGGCGGGCTCGACCAGGTAGGTCAGCCGGGCGGCGGGATGCCTGCGCTTGATGGCACGCAGCAGAGGCGTGGTCAGCACGACATCGCCGATCAGTCGCAGCCGGACGATAAGGATCTTCATCGGCCGGGGTTGCTGGTTGGTGGCGGGTGGCTGGCCTACCAACTACCAACTACTATCCAGCCGCTTCCGGCTCAATCGTGGCTTCGTCGATGAGCATGACCGGGATGTCGTCCTTGATCGGATAGACACGGTGACAGGTGGCGCACTTGAGCGCGGTGCCGTTTTTCACGAGCTTCACCGGGGTCTTGCAGTTGGGACACGCGAGAATTTCGAGCAACTCTGTGTCGATCGGCACGCTGGAAACTATAGCATTCTGAGCTAAAATCGCTGTGCCCATGCGCACCTTGCACGTCGCGTCCGTTGCACTTGGCGCGGCGTTGTGCCTGACGCCGCACGCCGCGTCCGCGCAGACCAACGCCGACGCGTACTTCGACTTTCTCATGGCCCGTCATCTCGAAGCGGCCGGCGACTCGAGGGGCGCGCAGGCGCAGCTCGAGAAAGCGGTCGCGGCCGATCCGAAGTCGGCCGAGGTGCGCGCGGAGCTCGCCGCGTTTCACCTGCGGCGTGACGCGGGCGACGACGCGGAGCGCGTGGCCAAGGAAGCGCTGCAGATTGAGGACAGCAATTCCGAGGCGCACCGCGTGCTCGGCATGCTCTACGCGTCGCGCTCCGAGGACACCGGCCGCGGCCAGGCCGCCCAGACCGCCGCCGTGGAGCTCGTCAGGCAGGCCATCGCGAATCTCGAGCGCGTCACCGACAACCCGTCGGGGCTCACCGACCTCAATCTTCAGTACACGCTCGGCCGCCTCTATACGCGCAACAACCAGGCGGACAAGGCCATCCAGGCGCTGACGCGCGTCGTCAACGAGAACCCGCTGTCGGTGCAGGGCCGCCTCGCGCTCGCGCAGGCCTTCGTCGTCGCGCGCGACATGAACAGCGCCATCGCCGCGCTCGAGGAGATCGTGGAGGACGAGCCGCGCGTGGCGAACATGCTCGGCCAGTTCCAGGAGCAGGCCGGACGGCTGAAGGACGCGGCGGATTCGTACACGAAGGCGCTCGCGGTCGCGCCCAACAGCCGCGAGCTGAAGGTGCGCCGCATCGCGGCGCTCCTCGGCGCGAAGGAGTACCAGCGCGCCGCCGATTTCGCCGGCCAGGGGCAGATGCAGCACCCCGACGACCTGCGGTTCCCCCAGCTGCGCGCGCACGCGCTGCAGCAGCTTGGCGACTCCGCGCGCGCAATCACGGTGCTCGAACCCGTCGCGCGCGCGAACCCGAACGACGCAACCACGCAGCTCGCGCTCGCGGACCTCTATAGCAACACCGGACGCAAACAGGACGCGGAGCGGACCGTCCGTCAGCTCGTGGCGCTCGAGCCGGGCAACGCCGACGCGCTGAACTATCTCGGCTACCTGCTCGCGGACCGCGGGCAGCAGCTCGACGAGGCGATTCGCCTCGTGCGCCGGGCGCTCGACATCGAGCCGAACAACCCGAACTATCTCGACAGCCTCGGGTGGGCGTACTACCGCCGCGGCGACTACGACCAGGCGGAGAAATACATCACGCCGGCCGCGCAGCAGATGCCGCGCAACGCCACCGTGCAGGAGCACATGGGCGACATCCTCGCCAAGCGCGGGCGCTGGGCCGACGCGATTGCCGCGTGGACGCGCGCGCTGCAGGGCGACGAAGGGGACATCAACAAGGCCGTGGTCGAGAAGAAGATCGCGGATGCGCGAGGTAAGGTGCGCTGATACCAAGGAGACTGGTCCTGGGAGTTGGAAGTTGGTTCCTGGGAGTTTTCATTTCATCCTGCGCTCATCCGCGTATCACGCTCCCCGCCGACGCGGGCGTTCCCTTTCCTGACTTCAAGACCGTTCACATGCAGCTCTCCGCGGCGTGCACCGGCGTGCGCACGCTGACGGCGGAGATCGGGATGTCGGGACGCGCCGGACGTCAGCGGTTGCGTGGACGGGTGGTCGCCGGCTTTGCCCGGCCGGCGTCGATGCGGCTCGAAGGCGTCGCGCCGTTTGGCGCGCCGGCGTTCATCCTCGTCGCGAGCGGCGGGAACGCAACGCTGCTGCTGCCGCGCGACGAGCCGCGCGTGCTGCGTGGCCCGAAGCCCGAGGACATTCTCGGCGCGCTCACCGGCGTCGCCCTCGGCCCGGCCGACCTGCAGGCGATCCTCACGGGGTGCGTCGTCCCGGCGCCGCAGGCGACAGCGGCACGGCGTCATGCCAATGGATGGGCGTCGATCGACCTTGCCGGCGGCGCGAGGCTCTACCTCGAACCGGAGCGCGGCGGATGGACCGTCCGCGCCGCGACGCGTGCTGGCTGGCAGATCGAATATCCCGCCTGGAGCGGCAACTTCCCGCAATCGGTGCGCCTGCAATCGTCGCAGCCGGACGTGAGCGTCGATCTCACCGCGGCGCTCTCGCAGATCGAGACCAACAAGGACCTCGAGGACGCGGCGTTCACCGTCAACGTGCCGCCTGGCGCCGACCCGATCACGCTCGACGAGCTGAGAGACAGCGGCCCCTTGGGCCGCTGATTCGTCAATGCCAGCGACAGTCGTTATCCGGGCGCACGCGAAGATCAACCTCGATCTCCGCGTGCTCGGCACGAGGCCCGACGGCTTCCACGAGCTGCGGACGGTCTTCCAGGCGCTCGCGCTCCACGACATGATCCGCTGCATCCCGCGCGAGGGTCCATTCGCCATCGAATGCTCGTCGGCCGGCGTCCCGCTCGATCAATCCAACCTGATCTGGCGCGCGGCGGAGACGCTGTGGCGATCGATCCGCCGCAGTGGTCCCGTTCGCGACGTGGTCGTGCAGCTCGAAAAGCGGATCCCGCTGCAGGCGGGGCTCGGGGGCGGGAGCGCCGACGCGGCGGCCGCGCTGATGGCGCTCGCGCACGCGTGGCGGGTGCCCGTGAAGCCGTCGCAGCTGACCGACCTGGCTGCGCACATTGGCTCGGATGTGCCCTTCTTCCTGTCCGGCGGCACCGCGCTCGGGCTCGGCCGCGGCGAAGAGGTCTATCCGCTGGCGGACCTGCCGCGCCACTGGATCGTGCTGCTGATCCCCGGGTTTGGCGTGTCCACGAGCGAAGCCTACGGCTGGTACGACTCGGAACGACAGCTGTCACGTGCCCCGCGCGAGCCGCAGCACGTGCCGGGGCCGTGGCCCTCGCGGGCCGCGCAGATGATCAACGACCTGGAGGCGCCGATCGCGCGTCATCACCCGGAAATCGACCAGATGAAGGCCGCGCTTCGCCGCGTGGGCGCGCTGGCGGCGTCGATGTCGGGCAGCGGCTCGACCGTTTTCGGGCTGTTTCAGAAGCGGCGCGATGCCGTCGCCGCGGTCTCGCGGCTGGAGGGCTCGGGGTGGCAGGTCCTGCTGACCGAATCACTCGGGCGAGGCGATTACGCCCGCCTTGCTGCCCCCCGGAAGTCTCGACTACACTAAGAGTTTCCACAGCCCCTCGCTGATCGGTCAGTACCAAAGCTCACATGGTGGGGCGTGGCCAAGCGGTAAGGCGCGGGACTTTGGATCCCGTATTCGAAGGTTCGAATCCTTCCGCCCCAACCAAAGCCTGCCTCGCCGAAGCGCAGCGTAGGCGGGCCGCGCCGAAGCACGCGCGAAGTGCGTGCCAAGGCGGGGCGGGGGGCGATTCAGCGATCAGGCCGTTTACACGTCGACAGGGTCGAGCAGGATGAGAAGGCCGCTCAGTGGTGAAGGGTTGATGTCGACGGGCCTGGGAGACCTGAAGGTCTTTTCGGGAAGCGCCCATCCGCAGTTGACGCGGGAAATCGCGGATTTCCTCGGCATCGCGGTCGGGCAGGCGCGGCTGCGCCGCTTCCCGGACAGCGAGGTGTCGTTTCAGATCGACGAGAACATCCGCGGCACCGACGTGTTCATCGTGCAGCCGACGTCGACCCCGGTCGACCAGCACCTGTTGGAGATGCTGATCATGGTCGACGCGTTCCGCCGCTCGTCGGCGGCGCGCATCACGGCGGTGGTGCCGTATTACGGCTACGCGCGCCAGGATCGCAAGGACAAGCCGCGCGTGCCGATCTCGGCCAAGCTCGTGGCGAACCTGCTGAGCGCGGCGGGGACCAATCGCGTGCTGACCATGGACCTGCACAAGGCGCAGATCCAGGGGTTCTTCGACATCCCGGTGGATCACCTGTTCGCGGCGCCGGTGATCATCGAGTACCTGTCGCGGCTGAACTATCCGAAGCTGACCATCGTGTCGCCGGACGCGGGCGGCGCCGAACGCGCGCGCGCCTACGCGAAGCGGCTCGACGCGGAACTGGCGATCATCGACAAGCGGCGATCGGAGGACGGCTCGGCGGAGGTGATGAACGTCATCGGCGACGTGCAGGGACGGACCTGTATTCTCCAGGACGACATCATCGACACCGCGGGAACGATTCAGAAGGGCGCCAGCGCGCTGAAGGCGGCCGGCGCCGAGCGGGTGCTCGCCTGCGCGGTGCACGGCGTGCTGTCGGGACCGGCGATCGATCGCATCGAGAACTCGCCGCTCGACCAGCTGATCGTCACCAACACGATCCCGCTGAGCGCCAACGCGCAGCAGTGCAGGAAGATCGTCGTGCTCTCGGTCGCACGGCTGCTGGGGCAGGCGATTCGCAGTATTCACGAGGAGACGTCGGTTTCGTCGTTGTTCGTATAGGCAAACGGCATTCGGCAGTTCACGGCTTCGTGGTGCTGGGTGCTCGGTTCGTGTTCTGGTTCGAACGTGAACACGAACGGAGAAGCGAGAACCTCGAAGGGTGAACCGCAGGAGCGATATGGACGCATCACTTGACGCCAAGAAGCGTGACGGCAGAGGGAAGAACGAGGCACGCCGCCTCCGCGTCGCGGGTCAGATCCCCGCCGTCGTCTACGGCGCGCGCAAGGAAGGCCAGGCGCCGGAAGGCGTCCCGGTGGCCGTCGACCCGAAGGAGTTGCTCCGCATCCTCCACTCCGAGTCGGGCGCCAACACGCTCATCAACCTGAAGCTCGATGGCGGCGAATCGCGCGTGATGGTGCGTGACTACCAGCTCGATCCGATCACGCACCAGCTGCTGCACGCCGATCTCTATCAGCTCGCGATGGACAAGGCGATCGTCGTCTCCGTGCCCGTCGTGGTGAAGGGCGAGCCGCAGGGCGTCAAGCAGCAGGGCGGGTTGCTCGACTTCGTCACGCGTGAAATCCAGGTGCAGTGCCTGCCGACCGACATCCCGGAGAACATCACCGTGGACGTCAGCGAGCTGATGCTCCACCAGTCGATCCGCGTCAAGGACGTGCCGACCAACCCGAAGTGGAAGGCCGTGACGGACGGCGAGACGATGCTGGTGCACGTCGTGATGCCGAAGGCCGAGGAGTCGGCGACGACGACGGCGGCCGAAGGTGCGGAGGCCGCACCGGCTGCTGCCGCGGGCGCGACGCCGGCGGAGCCCGAGGTCATCAAGAAGGGCAAGACCGACGAGAAGGAAGCGAAAGAAAAGAAGTAGAGGCGGACCTTCAGGTCCGCCTGAACGGCGTGAAGCTCATCGTCGGACTCGGCAATCCCGGTCGCGAGTACCGGGAGACGCGGCACAACGTCGGCTTCATGGTGGTCGACGAGATTGCGAAGCGGCACGGCCTGACGCTGGCGATGGCGCCGTCGCAGGTGCCGGACGCATTCATCGCGAAGAGGTTCGGCGCGGATCCGCTGCTCGTCGCCAAGCCGCTGACGTTCATGAACCGCAGCGGCGACGCGGTGGCGGCGCTGACGCGCTACTACGGAATCGAGGCCGGCGACCTGCTCGTGGTCGTCGACGAGGTGGCGTTGCCGTTCGGCCGCTTGCGCGCGCGGGCGCGCGGGTCGGCGGGCGGCCACAACGGTCTCAAGTCGTGCATCGAGCGGCTCGGGACCATGGAGTTTCCCCGGCTCCGGCTGGGGGTGGGGCGCGGCGATGCGCGGAGGGATCTCGCGGATCACGTGCTCTCGAAGTTCGAGGCCGACGAACAGCCGGCGCTCGGAGAGTTCATCGCCCGGGCGGCGGACGCCGCCGAGATGTTTGCCGCGGAAGGCATCGCCAAGGTGATGAACACGTACAACCCGGGCGCCACGGACCCGGACTGATGAACGACTAGCTCCTTGCTGCTTCGATAACCACGAAGGCCTTTGGCCAGCACGGAGCGCACGAAGACGATTCGATTCTTCGTTCTTCGTGGGCTTCGTGGAGGTCGCGCCAGCGACCTTCGTGGTGTTCACATGGCGGCCGCTTAGTCCAGAAGGAGAGACATGAAACGGAAGTACGAACTCGTCTACGTCGTGTCGCCCGAGGCGACCGACGCCCAGATCTCCGACCTGCACACGCAGGTCGAGCAGATCACCCAGCGCCTTGGCGGAACCATCGAGAAGACCGACAACTGGGGCCGGCGCAAGCTCGCCTACGAGATCGGACCGCACAAGGAAGGGACCTACGTCCTCGAGACCATCGACGGCGGCGGCGACGTGATGAAGGAAATCGACCGCCGGCTCAAGGTCTCGGATCTCGTCATCCGCCACCTGGTCGTCCGCATCGACGAGGAGCAGTCGGTCATCGATCGCACGCGGACGCGCCGTACCGAGAACGTGCGCCGGCGGCGTGTCGCGCGCGGCCTGCCGCCCGACCGGCAGCCGGGTGAGGGCCAGCGCGGCGACGTGGACGACGACCGCGACGATCGTTTCGACCTGCCTGAAGGGATGGACCGATGAACGGCGGCAAGAGAAGCTTTGGCAGCGGCGGCCGCGGCAAGACCGGGGGGCACGGCGCGCAGCAGGGGAAGGACGGCCAGCGCCGTCCCATGTTCCGCCGCCGCAAGGTCTGCAAGTTCTGCGCGGACAAGATCGACGACATCAACTACAAGGACATGAAGCTGCTGATGCCGTTCGTGCCGGAGCGCGCGAAGATCCTGCCGCGCCGGATCTCGGGCACCTGCGCCATGCACCAGCGGAAGCTGCGCACGGCGATCATGCGCGCGCGGCAGCTCGCGCTGATCCCGTACACGGCCGAATAAATTCAGGCGGACCTGAAGGTCCGCCTCTACGGCCCCAAGGTGACACGACGGTCGTGACGTCATGCGGATTGGGCCGTAACGTCAGGCGCGGTTTGTACGTAGAGGCGGACCTTCAGGTCCGCCTACGAGGACATCATGGAAGTCATTCTCAGAGACCACGTCGAGAAGCTGGGCAAGCGCGGCGAGATCGTCAAGGTTTCCGACGGCTACGCCAGAAACTACCTGCTGCCGCGGAAGCTGGCGCTGCCGGCCACCGATGGCAACAAGAAGCACGTCGAGCGCGAGCGGAAGATCATGGAATCGCGCGAGGCGGAGGAGAAGTCGGGCGCCGAGGCGATTGCCGCGCGCCTGGCCGCGGTCGACATCACGATCGCGCGCCGGGTCGGCGAGACCGAGCAGCTCTACGGATCGGTGACCGCGGCCGACATCACCGACTACCTCAAGAGCAAGGGCTTCGAGGTCGATCGGCGCAAGCTGATCCTGCCCGAGGCGATCAAGACGGTCGGCGAGCACGACGTGCCGCTGAAGCTGCACCGCGAGGTGACCGTGCCGCTGAAGGTGAAGGTCGTCAAAGAGGGCGCCGAGACGCCCGGCGCCTGATGGACGAGGCCGCCCGCGTCGGCGCGAAGGCGCCGGACTTCACGCTCACGAACCAGGACCGCACGCCCGTCACGCTCGCCGAGGAGCTGAAGAAGGGGCCGGTGGTCCTGGCGTTCTTTCCTGCCGCGTTCAGCGGTACGTGCACGAAGGAGCTGTGCACGTTCCGCGACACGATGTCCGAGTTGAACCGGCTCTCGGCCAACGTGATCGGGGTCAGCACCGACACGTTCTTCGCGCTGAAGGCGTGGGCCGACGCGCAGCGCTTCACCTTCCCCCTGCTCAGCGACTACAACAAGACCGTCATCCGCCAGTACGGCGTCGTCAACCCCGACATGATCGGCCTGAAGGACATTGCGAAGCGCGCCACGTTCGTCATCGATCGCGGCGGCACGATCAGGTACCGCGAGATCCTGGACGACGCGCGCAACGAGCCGGACTACGGGAAGCTCAGAGACGCGCTGGCGTCGCTGTAGCGTCGGCGGCGAACGCGAGCCGCCGCCGGAACTCGCGGCGCAGCAGCAGCAGGCTCATCCCCATCTGCGCGAAGACGGTCACCGCCGAGAGGAGCCATACCCATCGCAGCGTGAATCCCGGCATCCGCGAGAGGAAGAGGACCGGGATGGCCGTGCCGACGATTCGCGTCACGGAGCTGACGAGCGACGGGATGGTGTTGCCCATCGCCTGGAACATGCTCGACGACACGAAGATGATCCCGGACGCCATGTAGCTCCACGAGACGATGCGCAGGTATTCCTCGCCGACCGAGACCACCGCCGCTTCGCTCGTGAAGACGCGGATCATCGGCGCGGCGGCCGCCTGCGAGACGAGGAAGACGCACGCCATGCCGGCCGCGGCCATTCCCGCCGCGACATAGAACGTCTGCCGCACGCGCTCGCCGCGGCGCGCGCCGAAATTCTGTCCCGCGACCGGTGCCACCGCGAAGCCGAGCGCGACCACCGGCATGAAGCACGCCTGGATGATGCGCATCCCGATGCCGAAGCCCGCCTGCGCGCTGGCGCCGAACGGGCGGCTCACCGCGTAGATGACGAGCAAGTAGACGGTCATCATGCCGAATTCGGCGCCGGCCGGCAGCCCGACCTTCATCATGTCGGTCCACAGGCGGCGCCGCGGCGCGACCTGTGAGGCGGCGAACTTGAGGTACGACGCCGGCGGCGCGAAGTAGAGCGCCAGCCAGACGTTGCCGACGGCAATCGCGAGCAGCGTGGCGATGGCCGCCCCGGCGACGCCGAGCGCCACGCCGGTGCCCCATCCGAAAACGAGCACCGGCGCGAGGATGATGTTGATGACGATGGTGGCGCTCTGCACGATCATCCCGGGCTTGAAGTTGCCGGTGCCGCGCAGCGCGGCGCCCATCGCGACGAGCGGAAACTGCAGCGCGAGCGACGGGATGAACCAGCGCAGGTAGTCGCTGGCGAGAGTCGCGGTCTCCGCGTCGGCGCTGAGGGCGCGCGCGTACGGGGTGCGCAGCACCGCGCCGAGCGCGAAGAAGAGGAGGCCGAGCGTGACGGCGAGCCCGAGCGACTGATTGAACACCAGCCGCGCCGCGTCGTGGTCCTTGCGTCCGACCGCGTGCGACACGAGCGTCGTCGTGCCGACGCCGAGCATCTGCGTCGCGGCGAGCACGAGGAACATCAGGTTGCCGCTGACGGCGACGGCGGCGACCGCGCTGGTGCCGAGACGTCCGACCCAGTACAGGTCGATGAGGACGTACAGCGTCTGGAAGACCATCGCGACGAGCATGAAGCTCGACGTCTTGAGCAGGTGGCGCGAGAGCGAGCCGCTCGTGAGGTCTTGCATGGGCCGATGATTCTACATCCTGCTCTCGCTGCTTGGGCGGATGCCCCGCGTCTGATGGTCGATCGAGCGGTCGCGTTCTTGTGACAATCCCGCTACAATCGCTGCTCTCCTCTCTCCCTGCTCCCTCATGGCCGAAACGATCGCCACCGCAGAACGAACGCTTCCACACAATCTCGAGGCGGAGCGCTCGGTGCTCGGCGCGATCCTCGTGCACAACGACGCGTTCAACACCGCGGCGCAGGTCATCGACGGCCGCGACTTCTACCGCGACGCGCACCGCCGCATCTTCGACCGCATGGTGACGCTGAGCGAGCGCGGTGCGGCGATCGACTTCATCACGCTGAAAGAGGAGCTGTCGCGCGGCGGCGAGCTCGATCACGTCGGCGGCCCGGCCTACATCGCGTCGCTCGTCGACGGCGTGCCGCGCGCCACCAACGTCGAGTACTACGCGAAGATCGTCAAGGAAAAGGCAACGCTCCGCAGCCTGATCTACGCCGCGAACAAGATCGTCGCCAACGCCTACGAGGCCGAGCAGGAGTCGGACCTGATCCTCGACGAGGCCGAGAGCCTGATCTTCGCCGTCGCGGACGACCGGCTGAAGGCCGGCTTCGTGGCGATGCGGACGCTCGTCAACGAGAGCTTCCCCAAGATCGAGCAGCTGTTCGAGCACAAGCGGCTCGTCACCGGCGTGCCCACCGGCTTCGTCGATCTCGACGAGATGACGCGCGGCTTCCAGGGCGGCGACCTGATCATCATCGCGGCGCGGCCGTCGATGGGGAAGACGAGCCTCGTGCTGAACATGGCGCAGCACGTCGCCGTGCAGCCGCAGATGGTGGTCGGGTTCTACAGCCTCGAAATGTCGAAGGAGTCGCTCTTCATCAGGCTGCTGACGTCCGAGGCGCAGATCGACAGCCACCGCCTGATGAGCGGGCACATCGGCGAGCGCGACTACGGGCGCATCTCGCAGGCGCTCGAGCGGCTGAGCAGCATGGGCCTCTTCATCGACGACACCGCGAACATCGGCGTGCTGGAGATGCGCGCCAAGTCGCGCCGCCTGCAGTCGGAGCACGGCCTCAGCCTGATCGTCGTGGACTACATCCAGCTGATGAGCGCGCGCGGCCGCTACGAGAACCGCACGCTGGAGCTGGCGTCGATCTCGCGCTCGCTGAAAGGCCTCGCCAAGGAACTGAACGTCCCCATCGTGGTGTTGTCGCAGCTGTCGCGCGCGCCGGAGTCGCGCTCGGACCATCGTCCGCAGCTCTCCGACCTGCGCGAATCGGGCGCCCTCGAGCAGGACGCGGACGTCGTCATCCTCATCTACCGCGACGACGCATACAACCGCGACCCGAACAACCCCGACGCGGGCACCGCGGAGTTGATCCTCGCCAAGCAGCGCAACGGTCCAACCGGCATCGTGCGGCTCGCGTTCCTGCGCGAGCAGACACGCTTCGCGAACCTCGCCCCGGGCTCGTAAGTACATGGGGTTGGAGGTCATTTCTCGACGACCGTGCGCGGCGTAATCCGGAGCACGGTCGCGCATGTGGACCTGGCGGCGCTGCAGGCCAACTTCAGGGCCATCCGGGAGTTTCTCACCAGTGGGGCAACCCTCAAAGGTCTGCCCCGCAAGGTCCCTCGCATCATCGCTGTCGTAAAAGCCAATGCGTACGGCCACGGCTCCGAGCGTGTGGCGCTGGCGCTCGAGGCAGCGGGCGCGGATCTGCTCGCCTGCGCGGACATCGAGGAAGCGATCGTGCTGCGCCGTGCCGGCGTGCGCACGCCGATTCTCATCTTCGGCGCGCTCAGCGTCAGCGATCTCGACGGGCTGTTCGAGTTCTCGTTGACGCCGACGATCTCGACGCCCTCCGCGGCGCGCGCGGTGCAGGCCGCCGCCGCGCGCAACGAGGCCACGATCGGGTATCACCTGAAGATCGACACCGGGATGAACCGTCTCGGCTTCCGCCACGACAACCTGCCGCGCACGCTGCCCGGCGTGCTCGCGGGTCCGAACCTGCGGCTCGACGCCGTCTACACGCACTTTGCGACGGCCGACGAGCCGGAGACGCCGTTCTTCGACCGGCAGCGGACGAATTTCGAAGCGGCGCTGAAGACCATCGCGGACATGCGCGGTGGGCCGCGTGAAGGCGAGCCGTTGATCCATGCGGCCAACAGCGCGGCGACGCTGCGCGACTCGCGCGTCTGGTACGACATGGTGCGGCCCGGCCTGTTGCTCTACGGCATCGTCCCGCCGCCGCTGGCCTCGACGATCCCGCTGACGCCGGTGATGTCGCTGACGAGCCGTGTCGTCGCGGTCAAAGGGATTCGCCCGGGTGAAGGCGTCGGCTACGGCCTGCGCTTCACCGCGGACGCGCCCGTGACCACCGCCGTCATTCCCGCTGGCTACGCTGACGGCATCGACCTCCGCGTCTCGGGCCGGTGCCACGTGCTCATCCGCGGCCGCCGCGTGCCGATCGTCGGCGCGGTGTCGATGGACATGATGATGGTGGACGTGACTGGCCTCGACGAGGTGTCGCCGGGAGACGAGGTGGTCATCATCGGCCGGCAGGGCAGCGAATCGTGGCAGCAGATCGACGCGCGCGAGATGGCTGCCGCGATCGGCACGATCCCGTATGAGATCGTCTGCCGCATCGGATCTCGAATCGAACGTCAGTACACGGCCACGTAGCCACAGAGGCACAGAGAAAATCAGGTACTGTTTGTGCTCTGTGTCGTTCTCTGTGTCTCCGTGCCTCTGTGGCGCTGTGAGAGCGTATGAAGCCCCCTAAGGTAGTGTTCGTTTGTCAGGAGTGCGGCGCGCAGGCGCCGAAGTGGGCGGGCCGCTGCACCGACTGCGGCGCGTGGAACTCGCTCGTCGAGGAGCGCGTGTCGCAGGAACCCGCGGGCGGCGCGGCGGCGGGTCACCGCTACTCGCAGCTTGGCGCGTCGGGTTCCGCGAAGCTCTACGCCGAGGTCGAGACCGCCAACGCCGTTCGCCTCTCCTCGGGCATCACCGAGTTCGACCGCGTGCTCGGCGGCGGCATCGTCCCCGGTTCGCTCATCCTGCTCGGCGGCGAGCCGGGCATCGGCAAGTCCACGCTGCTGCTGCAGGCGGCGGCGCACTTCGCGAATGCCGCCGGCCCCGTGCTCTACGCGTCCGGCGAGGAATCCGAGCATCAGATCAAGAGCCGCGGCGACCGGCTCGGCGTCGGCGCCGCGCCGCTCTATCTGCTGTCCGAGACCTGCATCGAGCGGATCCTGGAGGAGATCGCGCGCCTCAAGCCCGCGCTCGTCATCATCGACTCCGTCCAGACCGTCTTCTCGATCAAGTTCCAGTCGGCGCCCGGCAGCATCGGCCAGGTGCGCGAGGCCGCGACGCAGTTCCTCTTTGCCGCCAAGGGCCAGAACATCCCGACCGTCCTCGTCGGCCACGTGACGAAGGATGGCAACCTCGCCGGACCGAAGGCGCTCGAGCACGTCGTGGACACCGTGCTCTACTTCGAGGGGGAGCGCCACCACTCGCATCGCGTCGTCCGCGCCATCAAGAACCGCTTCGGCGCGGTGAGCGAGCTCGGCGTGTTCGAGATGACCGGCACCGGCCTGCGCGCGGTTGCCAACCCTTCGCGCTTGTTTCTCTCCGAACGCGCATCGGGGACGCCGGGGTCCGCGGTGCTCTGCTGCGTCGAGGGGTCGCGGCCCATCCTGGTCGAGGTCCAGGCGCTCGTCAGCACCAGCACCTACGGCAACGCGAGGCGGATGGCGATCGGGATCGACCAGAACCGGCTCGCGCTCCTGCTCGCGGTCCTCGAAAAGCGTGCAGGCCTCAGCCTCGCCGGCGACGACGTGTACGTGAATATTGCAGGAGGAATGAACATCGAGGAGCCGGCGGCGGACCTGAGCGTGGTCGCGGCCGTCGCCTCGAGCGTCCGCAACCGTGGCCTGTCGCCCTCCACGGCCGTGTTCGGGGAAGTGGGGTTGAGCGGGGAAATCAGGGGTATTCCACAGGCACCCCTGCGGATTCGCGAGGCGGTGCAAATGGGATTTACCCGCATCGTCCTGCCGACAGCCAATCTCGACCCTTCGGAGTCAAAGGATTGCCAGTTAATCGGCGTCCGGACCGTGGGGGAGGCGCTCGATGAGCTGATCGCTTGATTTTCACCCCCCGAGGGCTCTAAGGTTCATCCACTCATAGCGCTCTGTGTGATTCGGTCATAAACCCAGGGGGCAGGCATGGTCTGGTCCATCATCGCGCGGCTCTTATTCATCCTGGCGGTCGGCTACTCGGCGTACCAGCTGCAGCCGCTCGGGGACGACCCCATTCCCAGCCTTGGTTTCGGCGTCGGGCTCGGCACGCTCGTCATCTTCCTCGAGCAGCGCCTCCAGCACATTGCGATGACCCACATGCTGGGGAGCCTCCTCGGCGGCGCCGTCGGCCTCGGCGCGGCGAAGACCATCGGCGCGGCGCTGTACTGGGCCGACGTCAACGATCACCGCGTCGTCTTCCTCCACAGCCTCATCCTGCTCGGCCTGCCGTACCTCGGGCTGGTGATGGGTGCGCGCAACGCCGAATGGCTCGAGCCCGAGCGCATCGTCAGCCTGTTCCGCAATACGGGACCACGCCGCCGCTACCGTGTCCTCGACACGAGCGTCATCATCGACGGCCGCATCGCCGACATCTGCGAGACCGGCTTCATGGACGGCACGCTCGTCATCCCGCAGTTCGTGCTGAAGGAGCTGCAGTTCGTCGCCGACTCGTCGGACTCGATGAAGCGCAACCGCGGGCGCCGCGGCCTCGACATCCTGCAGAAGATTCAGAAGATGGCCGGCGTGGACGTCACGATCTCCGACGTCGATTTTCCCGACATCAAGGAAGTCGACCTGAAGCTGATCGAGCTCGCGCGCACGCTCGAGGGGAAGATCGTCACCAACGACTTCAACCTGAACAAGGTGGCGCAGCTGCGCGGAGTGGCGGTGCTCAACATCAACGAGCTGGCCAACTCGCTCAAGCCCGTAGTCCTGCCCGGCGAGCTGATGAAGGTCTTCATCCTGAAGGAAGGGAAGGAATACAACCAGGGCGTCGCCTACCTGGACGACGGGACGATGGTCGTCGTCGACAACGCGCGCAAGATGATCGGCAAGACCATCGACGTCGTCGTCACGAGCGTGCTGCAGACGACGGCGGGGAAGATGATCTTCGGACGGTTCATCGACCCGGCGACGGCGGCGCAGGCCACGCCTTCGACGTCCACGGCGCCGGCTGCCGCGCCCGAGGGCGAGCCGGTGCGGCGCACGCGCGCGCAGATGCCTCCGTCCGCTGCGGCCGCGGGCAAGTGACGGCCGCCGGTAATTGCCTTTCCGACTTCCTCCTTTCCACTGGTGGCGGACGGTCTTCTACCTGATTCCCGCCATCACCGTCTACACCATCGTCCTCGGCACGCTGTCGATTGGCTCCAGTCTCTTCGAGCGCCGCGGACGCTTCGCGCACCGGTGCGCGCGCACGTGGTCGCGCCTGATTCTCGTGACGACCGGCGTGCGCGTGGAGATCAGCGGCCTCGAGCGCCTCGACCGTGACCGCGCCTACGTCTTCGTCGCGAACCACCAGAGCATCTACGACATTCCGATCATCTTCTGGTCGCTGCCGTACCAGATTCGGATCATCGCGAAGGCATCGCTCGGACGCTTTCCGTTCCTCGGCTGGCACCTGCGGCGCGCGGGCCACATCCTCGTCGATCGCCGGCATCCCGACCGCGCGGCCATCTTCGGCCGCGCCTCGAGGCTGATGAAGGAAGGGCTGTCGCTGATCGTCTTCCCGGAGGGCACACGCAGCCGCGACGGGCGCGTCGCGCCGTTCAAGGGCGGCAGCTTCTATCTCGCGCTCGAGGCGGGACTGCCGGTCGTGCCCATCGCCATCGTCGGCAGCCGGCACGTGATGTTGAAGGGCCGGCTGGCAACCTATCCTGGCCATGTGAAGCTGATCGTGCACGAGCCGATCGATACGACGGGACTCGCGGGCAATCCGCGCGCCGCGCGGGCGTTTGCGGCGCGCGTCCGCGAGATCGTCGCGCCCGCCGCCGAGGCAGACGTCGCAGCGCCCGCCGCATGACGTTCACGCTCGACCCCGCGCTCGCGTCGATCGTCCGCCCAGGCGTGCTCTGGTTCGACGGCGCGACCGTGGCCGAACACGATCATCGGATGGACGCCTCGCTTGCCGCCGCCGAGGCCGCCGTCCGCATGAACCCTCCCACGGAGACGACCGCGGTGCGGACGATGTACAAGCGCGTGGGCATCGACCCGACCAAGACGCGCCCCTCGTCCGAGGCGCTGCTGCGGCGCGTCCGCAAGGGCGACACGCTGCCGCGCATCAACTCGATGGTCGACGTCTGCAACTGGTGCTCGTTCGAGTTCCAGCTGCCCTACGGCCTCTACGACGCGGCGCACATCGCGGGCGACGTCACGCTGCGGATTGGCCGCGAGGGCGAGTCGTACCCGGGCATCCGCAAGGACGACGTGCACGTCGGCGGCCGCATCGCGCTGGTCGATGACGCGGGTCCCTTCGGCAACCCGACCTCCGATTCCGCGAGGACGATGGTGACGACCGCCACGACGCGCGGGCTGCTGGTGGTATTCGCGCCGCGCGAGGTGGATGGCGCGCGGTTGACGCGCGTCATGGACGTCACATCGCAGCGGATGCAGCAGTTCACCGGCTGTCGGGAGACGGGACGGCTGCTGGCGGGATAGTGGATGGTGGGTCCACCAACCACCAACCAACCGGACTAGAATCGGATTTCGTGCACGTCTCTGCCATCATCGCCGCGGGCGGCCGCGGCTCCAGGTTTGGCGGCGCGCAGCCCAAGCAGTTCGAGTTGCTCGCCGGCGTCCCCATCCTCAAGCGCACCGTCGATACGTTCCTCACGGGGTATCCCTTCGATGAGGTCGTCGTCGCGCTCCCGTCGGAGCTGGCCGCGCACCCACCCGCGTATCTCGACGACGCGATTGTCGTCGAGGGCGGCGAGCGCAGGCAGGACTCGGTCGCGAACGCGTTCGCGGCCGTGGCGCCCAGCTCACAGGTGATCGTCATCCACGACGCCGCCCGGCCGCTCGTCTCGCCCGCGCTCATCGAGCGCACGGTGGCGGCGGCGATCGAGCATGGCGCCGCGATTGCGGCACTCGCGGCCAGGGACACGGTGAAGCGCGGTGACGCGTCGCGGACGATTCGCGGCACGCTGCCGCGCGACGAGATCTTCCTCGCGCAGACGCCGCAGGCGTTCCGCGTCGGCGTGCTCCGCGACGCGCTCTCGCTCGCCTCGACCGCGGCCGACGCCACGGACGAGGCGACGCTGGCGGAGCAGGCCGGGCATCGCGTGCATCTCGTCGAAGGGGACGCCCGCAACCTGAAGATCACGACGCCCGACGATCTGGACATGGCCGAGCGCCTGCTGGCCCGCAGGGGCGGCGCGACGTCCATTCGCATCGGGAACGGATACGACCTGCACCGGCTCGTGGCGGGGCGGCCCCTGGTTCTCGGCGGCGTCTCCATCCCGTTCGACAAGGGGCTCGACGGGCACTCGGATGCGGACGTGGTCTGCCACGCCGTCACCGACGCGATCCTCGGCGCGGCATCGGCGGGCGACATCGGCCGCCACTTCCCGGACACCGATCCCGCCTGGAAAGGGGCCGACAGCGTCGACCTGTTGAAGCGGGCGGTCGCCATCGTCAAGGCGGCCGGCTTCAGCGTCGCCAACGTCGACGTCATCGTCATCGCGCAGCGGCCGAAGCTGTCGCCGTACGTGGATTCGATGCGCGCGAGCCTGGCCTGCGCGCTCGGGATCGACATGGACCAGGTGAGCGTCAAAGGGAAGACGAACGAAGGCGTCGATTCCACCGGCGCCGGCGAGGCGATTGCGGTGCACGCGGTCGCCCTCATTCACCATGCGTCTTAGATTTGCGCCGAGTCCGACGGGGCAGCTCCACGTCGGCAACGCACGCACGGCGCTGTTCAACTGGCTGATGGCCCGCGGCGCCGGTGCGACGTTGGTGCTGCGCATCGAGGACACGGACTTCGCGCGCTCGACGAAAGAGGCCGAGCGGTCGGCCATCGACGACCTGCGCTGGCTCGGGTTGAACTGGGACGAGGGGGCGGACGCCGGCGGCGCGCACGGCCCGTATCGGCAGTCCGAGCGGCTGCACATCTATCGCGCGCACGCCGCCGAGCTGATGTCGAAGGCGCTGGCGTACCACTGCTTCTGCTCCGAGGAGCAGCTCGAGATGGACCGCTACCAGGCGCTGCGGAACATGCAGCCCCCCAAGTACGTCGGCCGGTGCCGGAACATCCCGCGCGAGGAGGCGCGCAGGCGCATCGAAGGCGGGGAGCCCGCGACCATTCGCTTCCGTGTCCCTGACGGCGACCGCGAGGTCAGCTGGGAGGACCTGGTCCGCGGCCGCGTCGCGTTCACGACCGACGTCATCGGTGATTTCGTGATGCTGCGCTCCGACGGTGTCCCCGCCTACAACTTCGCCGTGGTCATCGACGATGCGCTGATGGAGATCAGTCATGTGATTCGCGGCGAGGACCACATCTCGAACACGCCGCGGCAGCTGTTGCTGTGCGAAGCGTTCGGGTGGAAGGGGCCGGTTTTTGCCCACGTGCCGAATGTCCTCGGTCCCGATCACGCCAAGCTGTCCAAGCGTCATGGCGCGACGTCGCTTGGCGAGTTTCGCGAGCGTGGCTACCTGCCCGAGGCGCTTGCGAACTACCTCGCGTTGATCGGCTGGTCGCCCGGCGAGAACGAGGAACTGCTTCCGCTCGAGGAGCTCGCGAAGCGGTTTCGCATCGAGGATGTCGGCAGGAGCGCCGGCGTGTTCGATCCGGAGAAGCTCGCGTGGGTGAACCGGCATTACCTGAAGCTGGCGGCGCCCGAGCGCCTGGTGGAGCTCGCGCTGCCGTTTCTGCGGCAGCTGGGGTGGATCGGCAAGGATCCGGGGCCGGGGATCCGGGATGCGAAAGCGCTCGACTTTCTTACGAAGGCGGTCGGCACCGCCGCGCAGTCGGTTGACCGCCTCGACCAGGTCCCGGGCCGCCTGCATTTCCTCTTCGACTACTCGGCGGAGGCGTCGCTGGCCGACCCGGCGATTCGCGCGGAGGCCGCCGATGCGCGCGCCGTCATCGCCGCACTTGCCGGCGAGCTCGCGGCGGCAGGACCGCTCACCGACAAGGAGACGTTCCGCACGCTGGCGGGTCGTGTCCGGGAGAAAACCGGCGCGAAAGGGAAGGGACTGTTCCATCCGATTCGCCTCGCGCTGACGGGCGAGCAGGAGGGGCTCGAGCTCGACATCGCGGTGCCGCTGATCGAACAGGGCGCGGCCCTCCGCGGCCCCGACGTGCGCGCGGTGTCGAGCGCCGCGGACCGCGCCGCCGCGTTCCTGCACGAGCTCGAGAAACCGGTCGCCAACGCGTGATCATTTACGGGATCAATCCGGTGCTCGAGGCGCTGCGCGCCGGGCGCGTGAAGGAGCTTCGCGTCGGTGACCGCGCCGACGACCGGCTGAAACAGTTGCTCGCGCTCGCGGGAGAGCGCGGCGTGCGCGTCAGGCGCGTGCCTGCGGACGCGCTCGAACGCGAATCGCGCCGCGGCGTGCACCAGGGGGTCGTCGCCGAGGTCGAAAAGGCCGACGACCACAGCATCGACGAGATCGTTCGCGGCGCGACCGGCCCGGCGCTCGTCGTCGTGCTCGACGGCGTCGAGGACCCGCACAACCTTGGAGCGATCCTGAGGACGGCGGATGCCGCGGGCGTTGACGGCGTCGTCGTCCAGAGCCGGCGGTCGGCGGCGCGTGACGGCGTGGCGGCGAAAGCGTCGGCGGGGGCGCTGGCGCACGTGAAGATCGCGGAGGTGGTCAATATCGCGCGCGCCGTCGAGGAGTTGAAGGACGCGGGGGTCTGGACCGTCGGCCTGGCGGGCGAGGCGGCAGCGTCCTACGAGACCATCGACTACACGCTGCCGACCGCAGTGGTCGTGGGCGCCGAGGGCGCCGGGTTGCGACGTCTGGTGCGTGAACGCTGCGACCGCCTCGCGTCGATTCCAATGCGCGGCCACGTTTCGAGCCTGAATGTCTCGGTGGCGGCAGGGATTGTGTTGTTCGAGGCTATCCGTCAGAGGAGCCTGAAAAACGGCCAATAAAGAGGGCCCACGGCTGAGATTGGGCCGTCATTCACAGGGACCCCTGTTGGCTGTCGTGGCACGGGAAGTGCTATAATTCGCTCTTTGTCTGGCTGGCGTAGCTCAGTCCGGTAGAGCAGCTGATTTGTAATCAGCCGGTCGGGGGTTCAAATCCCTCCGCCAGCTCCACCGAAGTGATCCCCGCCCGCCAGCGTTCCCCGAATTCATGCTTCGAGAAGGGTCTTCAGGAAAGCGCCGATCGTACGGACTCCAAACATTCAAGAAGGGCCCATGGCGGAGGCTTCGGGTCCGAGACGCGCATGAACGAAACGAGGCCTGAGGTCCGAACCCCGAGGCCCGTCGGTGACTGAGATAACGGGGAGGTGGCAGAGCGGTCAATCGCAGCAGGCTGTAAACCTGCCGCCTTAGGGCTACGGAGGTTCGAACCCTCCCCTCCCCACCAACCTTCTTGCACGCGACGCGTGGCGGAGGTTGGTTGGCGTCGCACGAAGAAGGTTGGTGGATGGCAGCGAGTCGCGGAGTGATGCGAGCGGCGGACTTGCCCGCCGTAGCGGCGAGCGATGACGAAGCGGCGCGAGCCGCGAAGGCGGGAGTAACTCAGTGGTAGAGTCACAGCCTTCCAAGCTGTTGGTCGCGGGTTCGATCCCCGTCTCCCGCTCCAACCTTCGCTCGCGGATGGCTTCGGCCCGCGAGCTATGGTTGGCAAGCCAACCTTCGCGCGCGTGCGAAGGCCGACTTGTCGGCCGTAGCGTTTACAGCGAAAGGTGAACGCGAAGGCCGATGTAGCTCAGTTGGCAGAGCGCGTCCTTGGTAAGGACGAGGTCACCAGTTCAATCCTGGTCATCGGCTCCAACCTTCGCTCGCGGTGGCCAGCGACCGCGAGCCTCGGTTGGTAAGCCAGCCTTCGCTGGAGAAGCAAGGCGGAGGTTGTCCCGCCGAAGCGCGACGCGCGAAGGCGGACGGGCTTCGACGGTGAGAAACACGGATTAATCGCTATGGGAAAAGAAAAATTCGATCGTTCGAAACCCCACGTCAATGTCGGGACCATCGGGCACATCGACCACGGCAAGACGACGCTGACGTCGGCGCTGACGAAGGTGGCGGCCGACAAGGGGTGGGCGAAGTTCGTGTCGTATGACCAGGTGGCGAAAGCGAGCGAGTCGCAGGGACGCCGCGACGACACCAAGATCCTGACGATCGCGTCGAGCCACGTCGAGTATTCGACGGCCAACCGCCACTACGCGCACGTGGACTGCCCGGGGCACGCCGACTACATCAAGAACATGATCACGGGGGCGGCGCAGATGGACGGCGCCATCCTGGTGGTGAGCGCGACCGACGGGCCGATGCCGCAGACGCGGGAGCACGTGCTGCTGGCGCGGCAGGTGAACGTGCCCTACCTGGTGGTGGCGCTCAACAAGGTGGACGCGGTCGACGACCCGGAGCTGCTGGACCTGGTGGAGCTCGAGGTGCGGGAGCTGCTCTCGAGCTACGGCTTCAAGGGCGACGACGTGCCGGTGGTGCGGGTGAGCGCGCTCAAGGCGCTGCAGGGCGACGCCGAGGGCGTGGCGGGCGTGATCAAGCTGATGGAGGCGCTCGACACCTACATTCCGCTGCCGGAGCGCGAGGTGGATAAACCGTTCATGATGCCGATCGAGGACGTGTTCTCGATCTCGGGGCGCGGGACGGTGGTCACCGGGCGCGTGGAGCGCGGCCAGGTGAAGGTGGGCGAAGAGGTCGAGATCGTCGGCTTCAAGCCGACGGAAAAGAAGGTCGTCACCGGCGTCGAGATGTTTCGCAAGCTGCTCGATTCGGGGGTGGCGGGGGACAACATCGGGGTGCTGCTGCGCGGGGTGGAGAAGACGGACGTGGAGCGCGGGCAGGTGCTGGCCAAGCCGGGGTCGATCAAGCCGCACACCAAGTTCAAGGGCGAGGTTTACATCCTGTCGAAGGAAGAGGGCGGGCGGCACACGCCGTTCTTCAACGGCTACCGGCCGCAGTTCTACATCCGGACCACCGACGTGACGGGGATTCTCAAGCTCCCCGAGGGCGTGGAGATGGTGATGCCGGGGGACAACACGCCGATTACGGGCGAGCTGATCACGCCGGTGGCGCTCGAGAAGGGCGCGCGCTTCGCGATTCGCGAGGGCGGGCGGACGGTCGGCGCAGGGACGGTGACGGAGATTATCGAATAGCGGGCGGCGGGCGGCGGGCAGCGGGCAGCAAGGACCTCAGGTCTTCGTACCCACTGCCCACTGCCCACTGCCCACTGACGAGGGCCAGCGATGAGCATGTTCAGCGACAAGATCCGCATCCGCCTGAAGGCGTACGACTCGCGCATTCTCGACCAGTCAACGGGCGAGATCGTCGAGACGGCCAAGCGGACCGGCGCGCGGCTGGCGGGACCGATTCCGCTGCCGACCGCGAAGAACAAGTGGACCGTGCTGCGCTCGCCGCACGTCGACAAGAAGTCGCGCGAGCAGTTCGAGATCCGCACGCACAAGCGGCTGATCGACATCTTCGAGCCGACGCCGCAGACGGTGGATGCGCTGATGAAGCTGGATCTGCCCGCTGGCGTGGACGTGGAGATCAAGGCGTTCGGCAAGGAGCACGGTAAGTAGCCATGGTCACAGGACTCATCGGCAAGAAAGTCGGCATGACGCAGTTGTTCGGGCCGGACGGCGTCGTCCACCCGGCGACGGTGCTCAAGGCCGGCCCGTGCGTCGTCGCGCAGGTGAAAACGGCGGAGAAGGACGGCTACGAGGCGGTCCAGCTCGGCCTCGTCGAGGCCCGGAAGCACAAGGAAAACAAGCCGACCGAAGGGCACTTCAAGAAGGCCGGCGTGCCGCCGACGCGCGTGCGCCGCGAGGTGCGGTTGAAGGCAGGCGGCGAGGCACCAAAGGCCGGCGACCAGGTGAACGTCTCGATGTTCGCCGACGGCGAGCGCGTGGACGTCACCGGCACGAGCCGCGGTAAGGGGTTCCAGGGCGTCGTCAAGCGCCATCACTTCAAGGGCGGCCGCATGTCGCACGGCTCGATGTTCCATCGCGCGCCGGGCTCGATCGGCGCCTCGTCGTATCCCTCGCGCGTCGTCAAGGGGATGCGCATGGGCGGCCACATGGGCGCCGCCGGTGTGACGACGCGCAACCTGAAGGTGCTGCGCGTGGACGCGGAGAACAACCTCCTGCTCGTCGAAGGCTCGGTGCCGGGCGGTCCGAACGCGATTGTCGTCATTCGCAAGGCGGTCGCCGCGAAGGTCATCAAGACGCCGCAGGTCGAGCCGGTGAAGAAGAAGGGCAAGAAGTAGGTGGGCCGGCTGAAGCCGGCCCCTACGTACGTAGGGGCTGCCTTCAGGCAGCCCGGACAAGCTTATGACTGTTGATGTCGTCGACGCAGAGAACAAGAAGATTGGCTCGGTCGATCTGAGCGACGAGGTGTTCGGCGGGCGCGTGAAGACCGACCTGATTCACGAGTCGGTCGTGCGCGCCAACGCGGCCGAGCGCCGCGGCACGCACGGCACCAAGACCCGCGCCATGGTCAGCGGCAGCGGCAAGAAGCCATGGCGGCAGAAGGGGACGGGGCGCGCGCGCGTCGGCGAGATCCGGAACCCGCTGTGGCGCAAGGGCGGCACGGTGTTCGGCCCGCAGCCGCGGAGCTACGAATACCAGCTGCCGAAGAAGGTCGAGAAGGGCGCGCTGCGCGCGGCGCTGACGCAGAAGCTGCGCGACGGCGAGGTGACGGTCGTCGAGGCGCTGAGCGTGGCGGAGATCAAGACGAAGGCGGCGGCGGAGATGCTGCGGCGGCTCGGCGTCGAGCGCGGGGCGAAGCGCGCCAGCAAGGTGCTGCTCGTGGACGTGAAGCCGGAAGACAAGCTGTCGCTGTCGGTGCGCAACATCGACGGCGTGCGCATCCTCGCGAGCAACCGCGTGAGCGCGCGCGACATCGTCAATTCGCGGCGCGTCGTGCTGACGCGCGCGGCGATCGAGAAACTGCAGGAGGCCCTCGGATAACCACGAAGGATCGAAGAACACGAAGAAGAACAACACGCTCTTCGTGACCTTCGCGATCTTCGTGGTGAGAGGCGAGCTATGAAACTGACGCATGTTCTGCGACGGCCGTTGATCACCGAGAAGACCACGGTCATCCGCGAGGACGGCCGCACGCTGGTGTTCCAGGTGGCGATGGACGCCAACAAGATCGACATCCGGAAGGCCGTCGAGTCGCTGCTCGGCTCGAAGGTGGAGAGCGTGCGCACGTCGCTGGCGCACGGCAAGTTCAAGCGCCAGGGCAAGTACACCGGCCGCCGCTCGGACTGGAAAAAGGCGTACGTGAGGCTGCGGGAAGGCGAGAAGCTGCCCGACTTCCTGCAGGGAGCGTAGGACATCATGCCGATTCGCAAATACAACCCGACCTCGCCCGGCGTGCGCGGCAAGACGGCGCTCACCTTCGACGAGATCACGGCGAGCGAGCCGTATCGTCCGCTGACCGAGAACCTGCACCGCTCCGGCGGCCGCAACAACCGCGGCGAGCTGACGTCGTGGTGGCGCGGCGGCGGGCACAAGCGCCTCTACCGGGTGATCGACTTCAAGCGCGACAAGACGGACATCCCGGCGAAGGTCTCGACCATCGAGTACGACCCGAACCGCTCGGCGCGCATCGCGCTGCTGACGTACGCGGACGGCGAGAAGCGCTACATCCTGCAGCCGCTCGGCATCAAGGTGGGCGACACCATCGTCTCGGGCGCCAACGTCGACATCCTGCCGGGCAACTGCCTGCCGCTGAAGAACATCCCGCTCGGCACGCAGATCCACAACGTCGAGCTGAAACCGGGCAAGGGCGGCCAGATTGCGCGCAGCGCCGGCTCCTCGGTGCAGCTCGTCGCGCGCGAGGGCGACTATGCCAGCGTGCGCATGCCGTCGGGCGAGATTCGCAAGATCAACGTCGAGTGCCTGGCGACGATCGGCCAGGTCGGCAACCTCGATCACGAGAACGTGTCGATCGGCAAGGCGGGGCGCAGCCGCTGGCTCGGCCAGCGTCCGCACGTCCGCGGCGTGGCGATGAACCCGGTGGACCACCCGCTCGGCGGCGGCGAGGGCAAGACGTCCGGCGGCCGCCACCCGGTGACGCCGTGGGGCCAGCCGACCAAGGGTTACAAGACGCGCCGCAGGAAAGACACGGACCGGTTCATCGTTCAGAGAAGGACCAAGTAGGGCGGGTTCCGCCGAGGGTGGGATCCTGCCGATGGCGGACCCGCCGAGGAAGCTTATGAGCCGATCGCTGAAAAAAGGGCCGTTCGTCGACACCTCGCTGCTCGAGAAAGTCGAGTCGATGAACCAGGCCAACGAGAAGAAGGTCATCAAGACGTGGTCGCGCCGCTCGACGGTGATTCCCGAGATGGTGGGTCACACGATGGCGGTGCACAACGGGAAGAAGTTCATCCCGGTCTACGTCACCGAGAACATGGTGGGCCACAAGCTGGGCGAGTTCGCGCCGACGCGGACGTTCAAGGGGCACACCACGAAGACGGAAAAGGCCGCCGCGGCGGCGCCGGCGGCAGGCGCCCCGGCGGGCGCGGGCGCGGGAGCGAAGGGGTAAGCCATGGTTGAAGCCATCGCCACGGCGCGCGGCATCCGCACCTCGGCGCAGAAGGCGGGGCTCGTCTGCGAGCTCATTCGCGGCAAGGGCGTCAACCACGCGCTGGCGACGCTGCAGTTCACGCGCAAGACCATCGCGCGCGAGATCGCCAAGGTGCTGCGCTCCGCGGTCGCCAACGTGCAGCAGGACGAGGCCTTCAGCGGCGACATCGATCGCCTGTACGTCCTGGCGGCGTACGCCAACCAGGGGCCATCGGCAAAACGCGTCCGCCCGGCGCCGATGGGGCGCGCGTACCGCGTCGTCAAGCGCACGGCGCACCTGACGGTGCAGGTGGCGGAGCGGCCGCTCAAGATCGCCAAGGTCGCCGCTGACGGCGAGGCCGCGGCGGGGGGCAAGCCAGCGCGCGCGAAGAGCTCGACGTCGAAGAGCGCAGCGGGCAGCGCCCCCGCGAAGAGTGCGGCGAAGCCCCGCGCCAAGAAGGCAACGGCAAAAGCGTGAGGCGATTCGTAAATTCGTAAATCGGCGAAACGGAGCGAAACACTGTGGGCCAGAAGGTTCACCCGTACGGATTCCGGCTCGGCTTCAACAAGACCTGGCGCTCGCGCTGGTACTCGGACCGCGACTACGCGAAGCTGCTGCACGAGGATCTCGCGCTGCGGCAGGACCTGAAGAAGCGGTTCTCGCACGCGGGCGTCTCGCGCATCGAGACGGAGCGCGCGGCCAACAAGCTGAAGATCGACATCTACACCTCGCGCCCGGGCATCATCATCGGCCGCAAGGGGACGGAGGTCGACAAGCTGAAGCAGGAAATCCAGAAGCGCACCAACCGCGAGGTCTTCATCAACATCCAGGAGATCCAGAAGCCGGAGCTCGAGGCGCAGCTCATTGGCGAGTCGGTGGCGGTGCAGCTCGAAAAGCGCGTCGCGTTCCGCCGCGCGATGCGCAAGGCGGTCGAATCGGCGCTGCGCTTCGGCGCGCGCGGCATCAAGGTGCGCGTGTCGGGGCGGCTGAACGGGGCGGAAATCGCGCGCTCCGAGTGGTACCTGCACGGCCAGCTGCCGCTGCAGACGCTGCGCGCGGACATCGACTACGGCTTTGCCGAGGCCAACACCACCTACGGCCAGATCGGCGTCAAGGTGTGGCTCTACAAGGGCGAGCGGCTCGTGCCGCGCCTGGGCCGCGACGAAGAGTACCGGGATCGCGGGCCGCGCAGACCGCCGGCCCGGGCATAACGGTCGGCGGGTCCGCGTTCGCACGTCGCGTCGCTTCGCGACGCGACAAGGCAGTGCTGGCTGAGCGGACCGCGTGCGCGGTCCGCTAGCGGTGCTCCGCGGACCCCGCCGCAGAAGTGAATGAGGGTACGTAGGCCGGGTTCCGCCGCAGGGCAGGAACTGGCCGAGGCGGACCCGGCAGACCGAGGGTTGTACCGATGTTGATGCCGAAGAAAGTGAAGTACCGCAAGCAGCAGCGCGGGCGCATGGCCGGCAAGGCCTGGCGCGGCTCCGACGTGTCGTTCGGCGACTACGGGTTGAAGGCGATGGAGCCGGCCTGGATCACCGACCGCCAGATTGAAGCGGCGCGCGTCGCGATGACCCGCTTCATCAAGCGCGGCGGCAAGATCTGGGTGCGCGTGTTCCCCGACAAGCCGATCACGAAGAAGCCGCAGGAAACGCGCATGGGCAAGGGCAAGGGCGCGCCCGAGCAGTGGGTCTGCGTCGTCCGGCCGGGACGCATCATGTTCGAGATGGAAGGCGTGACCGAGGTCGAGGCGCGCAAGGCGATGGACCTGGCCGCGGCGAAGCTGCCGATCAAGACGAAGTTCGCCACGCGCTTCGGCCAGGAGACGGCGTCCTAGACGGGACGCGGAGAGACGCAGCCATGAAGGTGGAAGAGATTCGCGAGCTGTCGGTCGACGTGCTGCGCGAACGGGAAAAAGAGCTCGACGACCAGCTGTTCCGGCTGCGCATCCAGAAGTCGATGGGGCAGCTCGAGGCGCCGGCGAAGGTGCGCGACGTGCGCCGCGACCTGGCGCGCGTGAAGACGATTCTGCGGGAGAAATCCGCGGCAGGGGATAGAGGATGAGCGTCAAATCACAGGTCACCGGCACGGTCGTCAGCGACAAGATGGAAAAGACCGTCGTCGTCGCCGTCGAGCGCCAGGTGCGCCACGGCTTGTACGGCAAGAGCCAGAAGAAGACGTCGAAGTTCGTCGCGCACAACGAGGACAACGAGGCGAAGGTCGGCGACACGGTCGCCATCGCCGAGTCGCGCCCGCTGTCGCGGCGCAAGCGATGGGTCGTCACGCGCGTCGTAACCAAGGCGAAGACGATCTAGGCAGACCAGCGAGGACGGAGCACAGCCATGATTCAGATGCGATCGATTCTCGACGTCGCCGACAACTCCGGCGCGCGCAAGATTTCGATCATCAACCCGATTGGCGGATCGACCGGACGCTACGCCCGGCTCGGCGACATCGTCACGGCGTCGGTGAAGGAAGCGACGCCCGACGGCACCGTGAAGAAGGGGCAGGTCGTGAAGGCGGTCATCGTGCGGACGACGAAGGAGCAGCGCCGGCGCGACGGCAGCTACATCCGCTTCGACCGCAACGCGGCGGTGCTCATCAACGACCAGAACGAGCCGATCGGCACGCGCGTGTTCGGCCCCGTGGCGCGCGAGCTGCGCGAGCGGCGCTTCATGAAGATCATCTCGCTCGCTCCGGAGGTCCTGTAGGTCATGTCGCGGCTGCAGACACCCATTCGCAAGAACGACACCGTCTCGATCAACACGGGCAAGGACAGCGGCAAGCGCGGCCGCGTGCTCAAGGTGCTGCCCGGCAACAACCGGTTGATCGTCGAAGGCGTCAACATGATCAAGCGCCACACGCGCCCGAACCCGCAGCGCAACATCAAGGGCGGGATCGTCGAGCGCGAGGCGGCGCTGCACGCGAGCAACGTGCAGCTGGTGTGCCCGGAGTGCGGCGAGGTGACCCGCATCGGCCGCCGCATCCTCGGCGACGGCCGCAAGGTCCGCATCTGCCGCAAGTGCGAGGGAGTGGTCGACAAATGAACCGCCTGAAGACCCGCTATCAGAAGGAAGTCGTGCCGGCCCTGCAGAAGGAGTTCGGCTACACGAACGTGATGGCGATCCCCAAGGTCGAGAAGATCGTCGTCAACATGGGCCTGGGCGAGGCGACGAGCAACGCGAAGATTGCCGACGTGGGCGCCGACGAGCTGAGCCGCATCACGGGCCAGAAGTCGGTCATCCGCCGCGCCACCAAGTCGATCGCACAGTTCAAGCTGCGGCAGGGGATGCCGGTCGGCGCGATGGTCACGCTGCGCGGCGAGCGGATGTACGAGTTCCTCGACCGCCTGATCTCGATCGCGCTGCCGCGCGTGCGCGACTTCCGCGGCGTGTCGCCCAAGGGCTTCGACGGCCGCGGCAACTACACGCTCGGCCTGCGCGACCAGCTGCTGTTCCCCGAGATCGACTACATGAAGGTGGACAAGGCGCGCGGCATGAACGTCTCGGTAGTGACGACGGCGAAGACCGACGAGGAAGCACGGAAGCTGCTCCAGTTCCTGGGGATGCCGTTCAGGACCAATTAGCGGCGGCGGGCAGCCGGCAGCGGGCAGGAGGTTCTTACTGCCAGCCGCCAGCCGCCAGCGGCCAGCTGCGAGGATGTAGATGGCGACGACTGCGAAGATTGCCAAGGAAGCCAAGGCCCCCAAGTACCGGATTCGCCTGCGGAACCGCTGCCGCCTCTGCGGACGCCCACGCGCCTACATGCGCAAGTTCGCGATGTGCCGGCTCTGTTTCCGCAAGCTGGCGCTCGAGGGCGACGTGACGGGCGTGACGAAGAGCAGCTGGTAAATCCCGGAGCCCGAATCCCGAAACGCCAGATCCCGACGATCTGGCTCGTTGCCGGGATTTGGGATTGTGGATGTTGGGATTTGGGATTTAGAAGAGAGACAACAAAGATGACCGATCCGATTTCCGACATGCTCGCGCGCATCCGCAACGCCGTGTCCGCCAAGCACGCGCGGGTGGACATGCCGGCGAGCAAGCTGAAGGCCGAGATTGCCCGCATCCTCCAGGACGAGGGCTACATCCAGGGCTACCGCCTGGTCGAGGAGCCGGCGACCAAGGGCGGCGCGGCGCGCCCGGTGATCCGCCTGTTCCTGAAGTACGGACCGCACGGCGAGAAGGTGATCTCCGGCATCGAGCGCATCAGCCGTCCGGGACGCCGCGTCTATCTCGGCGTCGACGACGTGCCGGCGGTGCTCGGCGGACTCGGTACCAACATCCTGACGACGTCGCGCGGCGTCATGACCGGGCGCGCGGCGCGCAAGGCCGGCGT